>Ga0070665_100000769_pt1 | contig 42290 bp, 35 predicted proteins | sample KBSS13metaG_FD_65862 | JGI IMG/M metagenome (GOLD analysis project Ga0070665, IMG submission 65862) | Switchgrass rhizosphere microbial communities from Kellogg Biological Station, Michigan, USA - KBS S1-3 metaG | ecosystem: Host-associated > Plants > Roots > Rhizosphere > Soil ...
CTAGCTTCCCGCGGCCCATGCGTGTATGAAGGGGCAGGTTAACCGCCCCCTAGTCGGATCGATGGCATCCAGTCACATTTTCAAGATTATGTTCGTGAACCAAGGCAAGGTTTACGAGGTCTACGCCCGCAAAGTGGGCCAGGGTCGCTTGTTCGGCTTCATCGAAGTCGAAGACCTGACTTTCGGGGAGCGTTCGGCGGTGCTGCTGGACCCGGCCGAAGAGCGCATCAAATCCGAGTTCGAGGGCGTCAAGTGCACCATGCTGCCCATGCACTGCATCCTGCGCATCGACGAAGTGAAGAAGACCGGGCAGGCCAAGATCAGCACGCTCGAAGGCGGCAACGTCGCGCAGTTCCCGATGGGCCTGTACCAGCCCTCGGGCAGCGAGCCCGGCTCGAAGAAGTAGCTAGCTCTCCCTCTTCACCTTGATGGACGCCGTCGTTTCGACGGCGTTTTCCGTTGTGGCGCGCAGCGCCTGACAAGTCGCATTCTCGCGCCAGGCCGCTTCGGTTCCATTCAATTGCAGAAAGATATTCCGGCGCCGGCGGGCACCGGCCGGAACCGTGCGCGCGCGCCTGGCGACTTAATCCCCGAAGGCCACGGGGAATACAACGATGGACTGGCTGCTCTCGCGACAGATTCGACCCTTCATCCGGCTCGCCGCCTTTGCGAGCCTGCTGCTCAACGTCGCGCTGCTGGCCCCTGCCATGTACATGCTGCAGGTGTTCGACCGCGTATTCGCCAGCGGCAGCATCGAGACCCTGGTGATGCTCAGCATCCCGGTCGTGGTCATGCTCTGGCTGGGTTACGTGATGGACTCCGCGCGCAGCCGCACGCTGGCGGCGGCGGGCCGCCGCATCGAGAGCAGCCTCGCGCCCGAGGCGCTGGCGGGCGAGCTGGAAAATCGCGCCGCCGGCCTGCCGCGCGACGGCGACGCGCTGCGCGACGTCGCGCAACTGCGCAAGCTGCTGGCGAGCCCGGGCGTGGTGGCGTTGTTCGATGCGCCCTGGGTGCCGCTCTACCTGCTCATCATCACGCTGATGCATCCGCTGCTCGGCGGCGTGGCGGCCTGCGGCGCGCTGCTGCTCTTCGGCCTCGGCGTGCTCACCGAATACAGCACGCGGCGCCACACCGAGAGCGCCATGACGACGGCGAGGCTCACGCACCGGCGCGCCGAGGCGCTGCTGCGCAATGCCGAGTCGGTGGTGGCCATGGGCATGTCGGAGGCGGCGCTGGCCGACTGGCAGCGGCACAGCGACGAACACCTGGCCGCGCAGGAGAGCCTGGCGCGCACCAGCGCGCGACTCGGTGCCCTGGCGCGCATGGCACGCCAGGGCCTGCAGGCGCTGGCGCTGGCGTTCGGCGCGTGGCTGGTGATCGGGCGCGAGGCTTCGCCCGGCATCATGATCGCCGCGACCATCCTGCTGGGCCGCGCGCTGCAGCCGGTCGAACTACTGATCGGCGGCTGGAAGTCGATGATCGAGGCGCGCGGCGCCTGGCGCCGGCTGGGCGAGCGCGCGCCGCGGGTACGCGAACAGCGGCTGGCGCTGCCGACTCCCCGGGGGCGACTCGACGTCGAGCGACTCAGCTACGCGCCCGCGAATGCGACCACGCCGCTGCTGCGCGGGATTTCCTTCTCGGTGCTGCCGGGCGAGAGCCTGGGGTTGGTGGGCGCCAGCGCCGCCGGCAAGACCACGCTGCTGCGCCTGCTGATCGGCCTGCGCACGGCGCAGTCCGGCAAGGTGCGGCTCGACGGCGCGGACATCGCGCGCTGGGACCGCGCGGCGCTCGGACGCGCCGTGGGCTATCTACCGCAGGACGTGGAGCTGTTCGCGGGCAGCGTCGCCGGCAACATCGCCCGGCTGCAGCAGCCCGATTCGGAGGCCGTGGTCCGCGCGGCGCAACGGGCACGGGCGCATGAACTGATCCTGCGACTGCCCGAAGGTTACGACACCGACATCGGCGAGGGCGGCTGCCGCCTGTCCGCCGGGCAGCGCCAGCGCATCGCGCTGGCGCGAGCCTTGTACGGCGATCCGCGGCTGCTGGTGCTCGACGAGCCGAACGCCAATCTCGACGAGGAGGGTGACGCCGCACTGGCGGCGGCCCTGGTCGAGCTCAAGGCCGATGGCGTCACCGTGATCGTGGTTACGCACCGGCAACTCGTTCACAAGCTGGACCGGATCGCCATCCTGCGGAACGGCAAGATCGAAGCCTTCGGGCACACCGCTTCGGTGCTGCCGCGATTGTCCGTGGTGAACGGATGACTCCGCCGACCGGCTTCGGAGCCTTGCTCGATGCGCCGCTGGCGCAGGCGGAAGGACGCCACTTCAACCGGCGCGTGGTGTGGATGCCGCTGGCGGCGGCCGGCCTGCTGCTGGCCGCGTGGACCGGCATCGCGCCGCTGTCGGGTGCGGTGATCGCGCCGGCACGCATCAAGGTGGAGATGGAGCGCAAGACCGTGCAGCACCGCGAAGGCGGCATCGTGCGCGAGATCAAGGTGCGCAACGGCCAGGCGGTGCATGCCGGCGACGTATTGTTGATGATCGAAGACGTGCGTGGCGACGCCGAGCTGTCGCTGCTCGAGGACCAGCTGCGCGCCGAACGCGTGCGCCAGGCGCGCGCCAGCGCCGAGACCACGCTGGTGCGCACCTGGGATGAGAAGGTGCTGGCGAACGATGCACGCGCCGCCGAATACCTGGCGCGCGAACGCGCGCAATTCTCCGCTCGCCGCCGGACGCTCGACGAGCAGATCGACGCCCTGCAACTGCAGTTGCGCGAAGCACGTGCGCAATCCGCGGCGCTCGGCAGCCAGATCGAATCCAACCAGGAATCGGCGCGCCTCGCGGCCGAGGAGCTCAAGCTCAATGAGAAGCTCGCCGCCGAAGGTTACGTGCCGCGCGCGCGGCTGCTGCCGCTGCAGCGTGCCGAAGCGGATCTACGCGGCCGTCTCGGCGAGTCGCGCAGCGAACTGGCATTGGCGCGCCAGCGCGCCGCGGAGTTGCAGTCGCGCATGGCCGACGCGCGCAACCGCTACCAGCAGGCCGCCACCGACGAGCTGAAGCAGTCCTCGGCGCGCTTGCGCGAGCTCGAGGAACGCCTGCGTCCTTCCAAGGACCAGGTGGATCGGCAGGCGGTGCGCTCTCCCGTGGACGGCATCGTCATGGGAATGCGCGTGGCCGCGGCCGGCGAAGTGCTCGCGGCGGGGGCGCCCATCGCCGACGTGGTGCCCAGCCACGAATTGCTGGTGGTGGAGGCGCGCATCCGCCCGCAGGACATCAGTCACGTGTTCGCCGATTCACCGGCGCAGGTGCGGCTGGCGGCCTACGACGCGCGCACCACGCCGCTGCTGCCGGGTCGCGTGACCTTCGTCTCGCCCGATCGCATGAGCGATGCGCAGACCGGCGAGTCCTGGTTCGCGGCTACCGTCGAAGTGGACGTGGCCGCGTTGAAGGGCCACGCCGACGTGCAGCTCAAGGCTGGCATGCCCGCCGAGCTGTTCGTCACCACCTCGGATCGCACTCTCTTTCAATACCTGATGAGCCCCATCACGGCATTCACCCGTCGCGCCATGCGCGAAACCTGATTCACAAGGAAGGAGTCTTCAGATGAGTACCACCGGAACATTTGCCAGCGGCCAGCTGACCGTCATCGGCGACACGCTCGACAACGACATCGAAGTCAGCCGCAACGCGGCCGGCACGATCCTGATCGACGACGGCGCCATTCCAGTTCTCGGAGGCACCTCCACCGTGGCCAATACCAGCCGTGTGCAGGTCTTCGGACAAGCCGGCAACGACGTCATCACGCTCGATGAAGTCAATGGCGCATTGCCCGCGGCCAACCTGTTCGGCGGCGCCGGCAACGACACGCTGACTGGCGGCTCCGGGGCGGACCAGCTCTTTGGCGAAGCCGGTAACGACACCTTGTCAGGCAAGGGTGGCGCCGACCTGTTGTTCGGCGGCGCCGGCAACGACACGCTGACCGGCGGCGACGGCGACGACCAGATGTTCGGCCAGGCCGGCAACGACCGCATGATCTGGAATCCGGGCGACGACAGCGATCTCATGGAAGGCGGCGAGGGCAATGACACCGCGGAGATCAATGGCGGCAATGGCGCCGAGGTGTTCACGGCCACCGCCAACGGCACGCGCATCTCGCTGGATCGCGTCAGCCCTGCGCCCTTCACGGTGGACATCGGCAGCACCGAGAACGTGGTGATCAACATGAACGGCGGCGACGACACCTTCTCGGCCACCGGCAACCTGGCCGCGCTGGCGACGTTCACCGTCGACGGCGGCACGGGCAACGACCGGATTCTCGGCGGCAACGGCGCCGACACCCTGTTGGGCGGCGACGGCAACGATTTCATCGACGGCAACCAGGGCAACGACACGGCGTTCCTCGGCAATGGCGATGACGTGTTCCAGTGGGATCCGGGTGACGGCAGCGACGTGGTCGAAGGGCAGGCGGGCAACGACACGATGTTGTTCAACGGCGCGAACGTGAACGAGCGCATCGACATCTCCGCGAATGGCGGCCGCGCGCGATTCACGCGCGACGTGGCCAACATCGTCATGGACCTCAACGACGTGGAACGCATCGACTTTCACGCGCTCGGCGGTTCGGACCAGGTCCGCATCAACGACCTCACGGGGACCGACGTCAAACAGGTGGCCGTGGACCTGGCCGAGACCACCGACGCGGCCGACACCGTACTGCTGCAGGGCAAGGCCTCGGGCAGCAGCTTCAGTTTTTCCAACAGCGGGGCCGACCTGGTGGCGCGCGGCGTGGGCGCGGACGTGACCGTGTCGAACGCGGGTGCTCTGGATCACGTGGCGGCGGCGGGCACGACCGGCGTTCTCGACACCTTCGCCGTCAACGGCGCGGCCGCCGCCGATGCCATCCACGTGGCCGCCAACGGCACCCAGGTGCTCGTGGACGGACTCGCGGCCACCGTCGAGGTGCGCGGCGACACCGGCGATCACCTGGTGGTTAGCGGCAACGGCGGCGACGACCTCATCGATGCCACCGGCAACCTGGCCGCGCTCACGCAGCTCACCTTCGACGGCGGCGCAGGCAACGACCGGCTGCTCGGCGGTAACGGCGCCGACGTGCTCATCGGCGGAGCCGGAAACGATTTCGTCGACGGCAACCAGGGCAACGACACGGCGTTGCTCGGCGCCGGCGACGATGTGTTCCAGTGGGATCCGGGTGATGGCAGCGACGTCATCGATGGCGGCAGCGGCTTCGACACGCACCGCTTCAACGGGGCGGCCATCGGCGAGAACTTCAGCCTGTTCGCCAACGGGGGCCATGCCACTCTCACGCGCAACATCGCCAACATCGTCATGGACCAGGACAACGTCGAACGCGTGGAGATCAACGCGCTCGGCGGCGTGGACAATTTCGACATCGGCGACCTGCGTGGCACGGACGTGCGCGAGGTCGCGATCAACCTCGCCGGTGTGGCCGGCGGCACCAGCGGCGATGGCGTGGTCGACAGCGTCGCGGTCAACGGCGGCTCGCAGGCGGAGTTCATCACGGTGAGCACCAGCGGCGACGACGCGCTGGTCGGCGGACTCACCGCGCAGACGCGCGTGTCGAATCTGGATGCACGCGATGCCGTGACCGTCAACGGCAACGCCGGCGACGACATCATCAACGCCACATCCGTGGTGGCCGGTGTCGCGACCTTCACGCTGGCCGGCGGCGCCGGTGACGACGTGCTGCTCGCGGGGCGCGGCGGCATGACGCTGTCCGGCGGAGCCGGTGACGACATCCTGGTCGGCGGCAGCGGCGACGACGTGCTGCATGCCGGCACCGGCAATGACATCCTGATCGGCGGGGCGGGCAATGACCTGTTCCAGGGCGACGACGACTTCATCGTGCTCGACTTCCGCGGCGGCGCCGGCCTCGGAGACCGGCTCGACCTGTCGGGGGTTGCCGGTATCGACGACTTCGGCGACGTGCTGGCCAGCGCGCATGGCTTCTCCGGTGGCGTGCTGCTGGACTTCGGCGGCGATGAAATCACGCTGCTGGGCGTCAACGTGGGGCAATTGAACGCGGATGACTTCTTGATCTGAAAAGCGACTCAGGAGTCGGGCGGAATCCGGAGGGGATTGGTGGCACTGCGCCGCCAACTCCCCCGTGATTTCTGTACAATTCGCGCCCTCCAATGATCGAGCTCCCCGGCGCACTCGCAGTCTCCGATTTCCGCATCGCCAAACTGCGCCCGGCTCTCGAGAAGCGGCATCCCGGCCTCGGTCCCATCAGTGCGCGCTTCGTCCACTTCGTCGATCTCGCACGCGCTCTGGATACCGCTGAACGTGCGCTGCTCGAACGCCTGCTGACGTACGGACCCCGCGAGCCCGAAGGCGTGGCGCAGATTCGTGGTGCCGAAGTCATCGTGGTGCCGCGCTTCGGGACGATTTCGCCCTGGTCGAGCAAGGCCACGGACATCGCGCGCGTCTGCGGACTCGACGCGGTTCTGCGCATCGAGCGCGGAATAGCCTGGACACTGGTCACGAAGGACAAGCTCTCGACCGGGCAACTGCGCGAGCTCGCGGCGCCGCTGTTCGATCGCATGACCGAGACCCTGCTGCTGGATCGAACCGACGCGGCACAGTTATTCGTCCACGAAACCGCGCGTCCGCTGCGCACCGTCTCGCTGGCCACCGGCCGCGACGCGCTGGTGAAGGCGAATGCCGATCTCGGTCTCGCGCTCTCCGACGACGAGATCGACTACCTGGTGAAGAATTTCGCGGCGCTGAAGCGCGACCCCACCGACGTCGAGCTCATGATGTTCGCGCAGGCGAACTCCGAGCATTGCCGGCACAAGATCTTCAACGCCGACTGGATCATCGACGGCCAGAAGCAGCCGAAGTCCCTGTTCGCGATGATTCGCAACACGCACGCGAAGAATCCCAAGGGCGTGCTCAGCGCCTATCGCGACAACGCCTCGGTGATCGAAGGCCCGCTGGGCAAGCGCTACTTCCCGAATCCCGAGAACGACATCTACGGCGCCGTCGACGAGCCCATCGACATCCTCATGAAGGTGGAGACTCACAACCACCCGACGGCGATCTCGCCGTTCCCGGGCGCGGCTACGGGTTCGGGTGGTGAGATTCGCGACGAGGGTGCGACCGGGCGCGGTGCCAAGCCGAAGGCCGGGCTGACCGGTTTCTCGGTCTCGCACCTGCGTATCCCGGGCTTCGAGCAGCCGTGGGAAAAGACCATCGGAAAGCCTGACCGCATCGTCTCCGCGCTCGACATCATGATCGAGGGCCCGATCGGCGGCGCCGCCTTCAACAACGAATTCGGCCGGCCCAATATCTGCGGCTACTTCCGCAGCTTCGAGCAGGCCGCGGCCGGCGATGCCGACAACCGCACGCGCGGCTATCACAAGCCCATCATGATCGCGGGCGGCCTCGGCAACGTGCGCCGCAAGCACGTGGAGAAGAGCGAGATCCCGGTCGGCGCGAAGATCATCGTGCTGGGTGGTCCGGCGATGCTCATCGGCCTCGGTGGTGGTGCCGCGTCCTCGGTGAACAGCGGTGCCTCGAGCGCCGATCTCGACTTCGCCTCCGTGCAGCGCGGCAATCCCGAGATCCAGCGCCGCGCGCAGGAAGTCATCGACCGCTGCAGTGCGCGCTGGAGCCTGAATCCCATCCTGCTGATCCACGACGTGGGCGCGGGTGGTTTGTCGAACGCGGTGCCCGAGGCCGTGGCGCACACACCCGGCCGCGGCGCGGTCATCGACATGGGCGCGATTCCGAACGACGAACCCGGCATGTCGCCCATGGAACTGTGGTGCAACGAGTCGCAGGAGCGCTACGTGCTCATCGTCGACGCGGCGCGCCTCGGGGACTTCGCGAAGATCTGCGAACGCGAGCGTTGTCCGTTCGCCGTGCTCGGCGAAATCGACGGCACCGGCGTGCTGGTGCTCGAAGACAAGAAGAACGGCACGCGTCCCGTCGACCTGCCGCTGGAAGTCTTGTTAGGCAAGGCGCCGAAGATGCTGCGCGACGTGCGCGCGGTGACGCCGCCGCAGGCGCCGCTGGCGCTGGATGTCGACCTGCGGGAAGCGGCCTACCGGCTGCTGAAATTCCCGGCGGTGGCCGACAAGACCTTCCTCATATCCATTGGCGACCGCACGGTCGGCGGCATGATCAGCCGCGATCAGATGGTCGGGCCCTGGCAGGTGCCGGTGGCCGACGTCGCGGTCACGATCTCAGACTACTTCGGCCACACCGGCGAGGCCATGGCCATGGGCGAGCGCACGCCGGTGGCGGTGCTCGACGCGCCGGCCTCGGGCCGGCTCGCGGTCGCCGAATCGCTCACCAACATCCTCGCGGCCGACATCGGCTCGCTGTCGAACGTGCGCCTGTCGGCCAACTGGATGGCGGCCTGCGGCGAGCCCGGTGAAGACGCGGCCTTGTACGCCACGGTTCACTCTGTCGGCGAGGAGCTGTGCCCCGCGTTGGGCATCGCGATCCCGGTCGGCAAGGACTCGTTGTCCATGAAGACGGTGTGGAGCGAGGGTGCCGCGAAGAAATCCGTGGTCGCCCCGGTATCGTTGATCGTGTCGGCGTTCGCGCCGGTGGGCGACGTGCGCAAGACCTGGACGCCGCAGCTGCGCACCGATCTCGGCGCCACCCAGCTGTTGCTCGTCGATCTCGGCGCCGGCGCGAATCGCCTCGGTGGTTCCTGCCTCGCGCAGGTGTACGCCGCGCTGGGCGCCACGCCGCCCGATCTCTCCCATCCCCGGCTCTTGACCGGTCTCGCGGCCGCGCTGGCCGAGCTGCGCGCCCAGAACCTGGTGCTGGCCTACCACGATCGTTCCGACGGCGGCGTGTTCGCCACGCTGGTCGAGATGGCCTTCGCGGGGCACTGCGGACTCGACGTCAAACTACCCGCGGGCGCGAACGGCGCAGCGGGCGCGCTGTTCAGCGAGGAGCTGGGCGTGGTGCTGCAGGTCAAGGCCGCGAGCGTCGCTGCCGCCAGGGCGGTGCTCGGGAAGCAGGGTCTCGGCGAGCTCACGCATCTGCTGGGCACGCCGACGCGCGACATGCGCGTGCGCATCGAGGCGGCCACGGGCCGCGTCGACGAAACATGGGAAGACCTGCGACGCGCCTGGTCCGAGACCTCGTATCGCATGCGAGAGCTGCGCGACGAACCAGGCTGCGCGCGCGAGGAATTCGCGGCGGCCTGCGACACGGGCGCGCCCGGCCTCAACGTGGCGCTGACCTTCGACCCGAACGAAGACATTTCCGCGCCCTACATCCAGGCTGCCCGGCCGAAGGTCGCGATCCTGCGCGAGCAGGGCGTGAACAGCCAGATCGAGATGGGCGCGGTCATGGAGCGCGTGGGCTTCGAGTCCCACGACGTGCACATGAGCGACGTGTTGTCCGGCCGCGTGAAGCTGGCGGATTTCCGTGGTCTCGTGGCCTGCGGCGGATTCTCGTACGGCGACGTGCTCGGTGCGGGCGAGGGCTGGGCCAAGTCCATCCTCTATCACCCGCGCACCCGCGATGAGTTCCTGCGCTTCTTCGAGCGCCTCGACACTTTTTCGTTGGGCGTGTGCAACGGCTGCCAGATGTTCGCCGCGCTCAAGGAGATCGTGCCCGGCGCCGCCAGCTGGCCGCGCTTCGTGCGCAACCGGGGCGAGCAGTTCGAGGGTCGCTTCTCGCTGGTGGAGCTGGCGAAATCGCCGTCGATCTTCTTCGAAGGCATGGAGGGTTCCATGCTGCCGATTGCCGTGGCGCATGGCGAGGGTCGCGCCGAGTTCGCGGCCGACGCGGACGCGAAGCGCTTCTCCGACGCGGGCCTGGTGAGTGCGCGCTACGTCGAAGGCAATCGAAGGATCGCGACTACCTACCCGGGCAACCCGAATGGCTCGCCGTTCGGCATCGCCGCGGTCACCAACGCCGACGGGCGCGTCACCATCACCATGCCGCACCCCGAGCGCTCGTTCCGTTACGCGCAGAATTCCTGGCGACCGGACGGGGCGGGCGAATATTCGGGCTGGTTCCGGATGTTCGGCAACGCCCGGAGATGGGTGGGCTAGTCGTCCCGGCCCACGCGCCGCGCGGCGGCTTCCTCGGCGAAGAACCGTCGCACCTTCATCGCATGCTGCAACCGGCCCTTGCGAACGTAGGCCTGGTAGAGAAAATCCTTCATCACTTCGAGCAACACCGCCGCCTGGTAGGTGTCGATCAGCGGCAGATCGATCAGCGGCTCGGCATTGCCCGCGAAGATGACGCGCGTGACTACGGCAAAGGTGTCCTCGTCGATGTCGGCCATCTCGCGCACGTCGGAGATCGAGTCGAACAGGCGCAGCTTGGTGGAATTGCCGAGGTCGGCGAAGGTCACGGCCGCGGTGCGGCGGCACATGGACGCAAACGCCTGGAACTGGTTGTGCGAATAGCAGATCAGCGCTTCGCGGAAAAAGGTCTCGACGTCCTCGGGCACGTAGTTGAACGCGAACTTCTCGATCGGCCGCTCGACGTCGAAGGCCTGCGGCGAGAACTCGACCCGGTTGCTGGCGAAGGCGCGCGTGGCGTAGCGCAGGAACACCGGCGCGTTGCAGGCATGGCAGCGAAGCACCACGCCGACGGTGCGCGGCTTCTGCAGCAGCAGCTCGTCGAAGGTGGGCGTGGCTTGCGGGCTCATGCGCGAGAACGCGTGGCAGCGCGGGCAATTGCGCGCCGTCTCGCGTTCGTCACCGAAGTACATCGTGCCGGTCGAATCGATCAGCACGTTGGTCACCGCTGTCATTCTTCCCTTCTGGCCATCGAGGCCCTCATCTCGTCAGCGGCTTGTACTTGATCCTGTGAGGTTGAGTGGCTTCTTCGCCCTTGCGCCGCTTCAGATCTTCCATGTAGTCCTGGAAGTTGCCCTCGAACCATACGACTTCCGAGTTGCCTTCGAAAGCCAGAATGTGGGTGGCGATGCGATCCAGGAACCAACGGTCGTGTGATATGACAACTGCGCAGCCCGGAAAGGCCAGCAGGGCCTCTTCCAGCGCACGCAGCGTTTCGACGTCCAGGTCGTTGGTGGGCTCGTCGAGCATCAATACGTTGCCGCCGGATTTGAGAACTTTCGCGAGGTGCACGCGGTTGCGTTCGCCGCCCGACAACTCGCCGATGTTCTGCTGCTGGCCCGTGCCCTTGAAGTTGAATCGTCCTACGTAACCTCGCGACGGCGTTTCGTAGTTGCCGACCTTGATCATGTCGAGGCCGCCCGAAATCTCCTGCCACACGGTGTTCTTGTCGTTGAGCGACTGGCGCGACTGGTCGACGTAGGCCAGCTTCACCGAGGGGCCCATGCGCATTTCGCCGGCGTCCGGTTTTTCGAGTCCCGCCATCATGCGGAAGAGGGTGGTCTTGCCGGCGCCGTTCGGTCCGATGATGCCGACGATGCCGCCCTTGGGCAGGTTGAAGTTCAGGTTGTCGAACAGCAGGCGGTCGCCGTAGGCCTTGCGCAGGCCCTTGGCCTCGATGACCACGTCGCCGAGGCGTTCGCCCGGCGGAATGTAGATTTCGTTGGTCTCGTTGCGCTCCTGGAATTCTCGCGACGCGAGTTCTTCGTAACGCTGCACGCGCGCCTTGTTCTTGGCCTGGCGCGCCTTGGGGTTCTGGCGCACCCACTCGAGTTCCTTGGCCAGCATCTTGCGCAGGCCTTCCTGGGTTTTCTCTTCGGTGGCGAGACGGGCTTCCTTCTGCTCGAGCCAGGTGGAGTAGTTGCCCTTCCAGGGAATGCCGTGGCCACGGTCGAGTTCCAGGATCCACTCGGCCACGTTGTCGAGGAAGTAGCGATCGTGGGTCACGGCCACCACCGTCGACGGATACGCCTCGAGATATTTCTCCAGCCAGGAGATCGACTCGGCGTCCAGGTGGTTGGTGGGCTCGTCCAGCAGCAGCATGTCGGGCGAGGACAGCAGCAGGCGGCACAGCGCCACGCGGCGCTTCTCGCCGCCCGACAGCTTGTTGATGACGGCGTCCCACGGCGGCAGGCGCAGCGCGTCGGCGGCGATCTCGAGTTTGCGCTCGAGCTCCCAGCCACCGACCGCGTCGATGGCGTCCTGTAGTTTGGCCTGCTCCTCGAGCAGCTTGTTCATCTCGTCCGGATCGAGCTCGGGATCGGCGAACTTGTCGCTGATCTCGTTGAAGCGCGCGACCTGCGCGAACGCGCCGCCGAGTCCTTCCATGACGACGCTGCGGACATCCTTGTTAGGGTCCAGCTCGGGCTCCTGCGGCAGGTAACCGACCTTGATGCCGGGCTGTGGGCGCGCCTCGCCTTCGTAGTTGGTGTCGATGCCACCCATGATCTTCAGCAGCGAAGACTTGCCCGAGCCGTTCAGGCCGAGCACGCCGATCTTGGCGCCGGGGAAGAATGAGAGGCTGATGTCGCGCAGGATGACGCGCTTGGGTGGCACGACTTTGCCAACCCGGTTCATCGTGTAGATGTATTGGGCCATGTGTACAGGAGTTCTGGAGGCGGAAACGGGCGCGAATTCTACATCCCGCGGCCCCGGTGCTGTGCTACGTTTGCCGCGCAAAAGAAAGCGGTTCCACAGGGGAGAACCCACTGAACAGTGCATCTTCATCGGTGGTGGTGGTGGCGGGTGAGCGCCTGGCGCGCTACGGCTTCCCGGATGGGCATCCGTGGGGTACCGACCGCCACGCGGCCTTCTACGCCGAATTTTCGGCACGTGGCCTCGACAAGCGGGTCCGGCTCATGGAAACCCGCGCCGCCACGCGCATCGAGCTCGAATCCTTCCATACGTCCGCCTACGTCGACCTGGTGGCGGATCGCTCGGTCAGCGGCGAAGGGTTCCTGGATGCCGGCGACACGCCCGCGTGGCGCGGGGTGTACGAAGCCGCCGCCGACGTGGTCGGGGCAACCCTGCTGGCCTCCGGCGAGATCATGGAGGGGCGTGCGCGTCGCGCCTTCGTGCCGATCGCGGGGCTGCACCACGCGGCGCGCAATTCCGCTGCCGGTTTCTGCGTGTTCAACGACTGCGGCGTGGCGGTGGAAATGCTCCGTCGCAATTACGGACTGAAGCGCATCGCCTACGTGGACATCGATGCCCATCATGGTGACGGCGTGTTCTACGGCTTCGAGAGCGATCCGGACCTGATCTTCGCCGACATCCACGAGGACGGCCGCTACCTCTATCCGGGCACGGGTCGCGAGGACGAAATCGGGCGCGGCGCCGCGGCCGGCTCCAAGTTGAACATTCCCGTCCCGCCCGGCGCGGACGACACGGTCTTCGACGCCGAGTGGCCGCGCGTGCTCGAGCACCTGCGCAAGCACGAACCGGAATTCATCCTGTTGCAGGCCGGCGCGGACAGCGTGGGGGGCGATCCCATCACGCACCTGCGCTTCAGCGCCGAGACGCATCGCCGGGCGGCGCGCGACCTGGCGCGGCTGGCCGAGGAGCTGGGCCATGGGCGGGTCCTGGGTACCGGCGGCGGTGGATACAACCGGATCAACCTCGCCCAGGCCTGGTCGGGGGTCGTCCAGGGGCTGCTGGAATAGCGAGGGGGCAGCCCCCGTTTCCCAGCAAAAGGGGTCAGTCCTCATCACGGATTTGACGCTCTCGATGACCTGTTAAGGACTGACCCCTTTTGCTGGGAAACGGGGGCTGCCCCCTTTACAATTCGCGCCCCCCGTACCGACCCTTCCGAGGCGCCATCAATGTTTCGTACCGCGATGACCGTGGGTAGTTTCGATCCCGAGCTGGATGCCGCCATCAACGGCGAGCGCAAGCGCCAGGAAGACCACATCGAGCTGATCGCCTCGGAGAATTACGCCAGCCCGCGCGTGCTCGAAGCCCAGGGTTCGGTGCTGACGAACAAGTACGCGGAAGGCTACCCGGGCAAGCGCTACTACGGCGGTTGCGAATTCGTCGACATCGCCGAGCAGCTGGCCATCGACCGCGCCAAGAAGTTGTTCGGCGCCGACTACGTCAACGTGCAGCCGCACTCGGGTTCGCAGGCGAACGCCGCGGCCTACCTGGCGTTGATCAATCCCGGCGACACGATCCTGGGGATGAGCCTCGATCACGGTGGTCACCTGACGCACGGCGCCAAGGTGAACTTCTCCGGCAAGATTTTCCGCGCGGTGCAGTACGGCATCCGTCCCGACACCGGCGAGATCGACTACGAAGCGCTGGCGGCGCAGGCCTTGGCCGAGAAGCCGAAGATGGTGGTGGCCGGATTCTCGGCCTATTCGCGCGTGCTCGACTTCAAGCGCTTCCGCGAGATCGCCGACTCGGTGGGCGCGTTCCTCATGGTCGACATGGCGCACGTCGCCGGCCTGGTGGCCGCGGGTGTGTACCCGAATCCGCTGCCGTACGCGGACGTGGTCACCACCACCACGCACAAGACGCTGCGCGGTCCGCGCGGCGGCATGATCCTGGCGCGCGCCAACGACGCCATCACCAAGAAGCTCAATTCGCTGGTGTTCCCCGGAACGCAGGGCGGACCGCTGATGCACGTGATCGCCGCCAAGGCGGTCGCGCTGCTCGAAGCGCTGCAGCCCGAGTTCAAGGATTACCAGAAGCAGGTGGTGGTGAACGCCAAGGCGATGTGCGCGCGGCTGCAGAAGCGCGGCTACAAGATCGTCTGCGGCGGCACCGACAACCATCTCTTCCTGCTGGACCTGTCCGACAAGGCCATCACCGGCAAGGAAGCGGACGCGGCATTGGGCAAGGCGCACATCACCGTGAACAAGAACGCGGTGCCGAACGATCCGCGCCCGCCCATGGTGACCAGCGGCATCCGCATCGGCACGCCCGCGGGCACCACGCGGGGTTTCAAGCAGGCCGAGTTCGAGCAGATCGCCGACTGGATCGCCGACGTGCTCGATTCGAACGGCGCCGAGGCCGCGATCGACAAGACGCGCGCGGCGGTGAGCGAGCTGTGCCGACGCTACCCGGTCTACGGTCCCTGAGGGACCAGACCGCGCGTAGTTAGAGACGCGCCATGTACTGCCCGTTCTGCGCGCACCCGGAGACCAAGGTCAACGACTCGCGCCTGGCCGCCGAGGGCGCGCAGATCCGTCGCCGCCGCGAATGCCTGCAGTGCGGCGAGCGCTTCACCACCTTCGAGACCGCCGAGCTGGTCATGCCGCTGGTGGTCAAGAGCGACGAGCGGCGCGTGCCGTTCGACGAGGCCAAGCTGCGCGGTGGCATGCTGAAGGCGCTGGAGAAGCGCCCGGTGTCGCGCGAATCCATCGAGGAGGCCGTGGGCCACATCACGCGCAAGCTGCGCAGCCTGGGCGAGCGTGAAGTGACCTCGCGGCTGATCGGCGAAATCGTCATGGACGAATTGCACAAGCTCGACGAGGTGGCCTTCGTGCGCTACGCGTCCGTGTATCGGCATTTCCAGGACGTCGAGGCCTTCCGCGAGGAAATCGAGAAGCTGCGCCATCGGCGCGGCCGCATCCCGAGCGAGGACCAGCTCGAACTGCTGCCGGGCGAGACGCCGGCCCGGGCCAAGCGGAATCGCAAGGAATGAGCCCAACCAGGAACAATTTCAGCGCCTTCGACGAGGCGGCCATGCGCCGCGCACTGGAGCTCGCGGCGCGCGGGCTGTACAGCACGCATCCGAATCCCCGCGTCGGCGCCGTGCTGGCCCGCGACGACGAAATCGTGGGCGAGGGCTGGCATGAACGCCCCGGCGAGCCGCACGCCGAGCCGAACGCGATTCGCGCCGCCGGCGAGAAGGCGCGCGGTGCGACGGCCTACGTCACGCTCGAACCCTGCAGTCACTTCGGACGCACGCCGCCCTGCGTGGACGCGCTGCTGGCCGCCGGCGTGAGCCGCGTGGTGTATGCCATCGGCGATCCGGATCCGCGCGTCAATGGCCGCGGCGCGAAGTTGCTGCGCAAGGCCGGCGTCAATGTGGAGGCCGGGCTGCTCGAGCGCGAGGCCGAAGCCATCAACGCGGGCTTCCTGATGCGCAATCGGCGCGGCCGGCCCTTCATCCGGCTCAAGTCGGCGGCCAGTCTCGACGGCGCCACGGCGTTGGCGAACGGCGCCAGTCAATGGATCACCAGCGAAGCGGCGCGCGCCGACGTGCAGCACTGGCGGGCGCAGAGCAGCGCGGTGCTCACCAGCGCCGCCACCGTGCTCGCCGACGACCCGCGCCTCGACGTGCGCATCGAGACTCCGCGCCAGCCATTGCGCGTGGTGCTCGACCGGCGTGGCCAGGTGGGCCGCAGGGCCCGCATCCTGAAGCCGCCGGGTGAAGTGCTGCTGTTCCAGGCCGCGAAACCGCGCGCACGTGCGCAGCCGGATGAGCGTCTCGGCGCGGCGCGCATCGAAAGAGTTCGCGTATTGCGCGGTCACCTCGACCTGGCGCGCGTGTTCGCGAAGCTGGGCGAACTCGCCATCAACGAAGTGCTGGTGGAATCGGGGCCGCGCCTGGCCGGCGCGCTGTTCGCGGCCGGACTGGTCGATGAGTGGCTGCTGTACCTGGCACCCAAATTGTTAGGCCGCGGCGCGAAACCTTTGGCCGACCTGCCGCGACTCACGAAGCTGGCGGCCGCGCGCCAGTTCGATATTCTCGAAACCCAGCCGGTGGGTCCGGATCTGCGGTTGCGGCTTCGGCCTCGAGGTAAATGAAGTGTTCACGGGCCTGGTGCAGGAAATCGGCGAGATTCGCAGCCTCGAACCGCGCAATGGTTCGGGCGGTGCAGACGTGCGCCTGGTGGTCGGATGCCGCGCCATCGATCGCGCGCGGCTCGAGCTCGGTGCCAGCATCTGTGTCGACGGCGTGTGCCTGACCGTGACGGAAGTCGATACGGACAGCTTTGCCGCCGATGTGTCCGGCGAGACGCTGCGCGTCACCACGCTGGGCGGCAAGCGCGCGGGCAGCCGCGTGAATCTCGAGCCCTCGCTGCGGGCGGGTGATTCACTGGGCGGTCATTGGGTTTCCGGCCACGTCGACGGCATCGCCCAAGTGGTCGCCACGCAGCGCGACGCGCGCTCCCTGCAGGCGCGCCTCGAGGCGCCGAGGCCGCTGGCGCGCTACATTGCGCGCAAGGGATCGGTGACGCTGGACGGTGTGAGCCTCACGGTCAACGACGTCGACGACACGCGCTTCTCGATCAACCTGATTCCGCACACGCTCGAAGTGACCACGCTCGGCGCACTGGCCCAGGGTTCGCGCCTGAACCTGGAGATCGACCTGCTGGCGCGTTACGTCGAACGACTGTCGTCCATGCCCGGCTCGCCGCCGGCGTCCATGCCCGGCTCGCCGCCGGAGTCAATGCCCGCATGAAACCGCTCAACTCCATCGAAGAAATCCTCGCCGACATTGCCGCCGGGCGCATGGTCGTGATCATGGACGACGAGGATCGCGAGAACGAAGGCGATCTCATCATGTCGGCGCAGAAGGTGCGCCCGGAGGACATCAACTTCATGGCGCGCTTCGGGCGCGGGTTGATCTGCCTCACGCTGACCGCCGAACGGTGCAAGCAGTTGCGCCTGCCGTTGATGGTCAGCGAGACGCATCGCGAACATCGCACCAACTTCACGCTGTCGATCGAAGCCGCCGAGGGCGTGACCACGGGCATCTCGGCGCACGATCGCGCGCACACGGTCATCACCGCGGTGAAGCCCAATGCGCGCCCGGAAGACCTGCGCCAGCCGGGCCACATCTTTCCCATCATGGCGCAGCCGGGTGGCGTGCTCACGCGCGCCGGCCACACCGAGGCGGGTTGCGACCTCGCGCGGCTCGCGGGGCTCGACGCCTCGGCGGTGATCGTCGAGATCATGAACGACGACGGCAGCATGGCGCGGCGCCCGGAGCTCGAAGCCTTCGCCGCGCAGCACAAGGTCAAGATCGGCACGATCGCCGACCTGATCCGCTATCGCCTGCGCCAGGAGCGCTCGGTGGAGCGCATAGCGGAACAGGACGTGGAGACCGAGTTCGGTCCGTTCAAGCTGCTGGCCTACGAGGACCACGTGCACCGCGAGGTGCATCTCGCGCTGGTGCGCGGCGCGATCGACAAGACGGCCTCGCCGCTGGTGCGGGTGCATCCCATCGATACGCTGGCGGATCTCATCGGGCTGCGCGAGTCCGGCCGCACCTGGACCTTGCGCGATGCCATGAAGCGCATCGCCGAGGAAGGCACCGGCATCGTCATCGTGCTGCGCGACCATTCCACACCGCGTGAACTGGCCGACGCCGTCAGCGCGCTGGGCCAGCGCGTCGAGCACGCGGCCAGTGCCCCGGTCGCGCCGCAGGTGCTGCGCACCTATGGCATCGGCGCGCAGATCCTCAAGGATCTCGGCGTGACGCGCATGCAGGTGCTGTCCACGCCCAAACAGTTGCAGGGCATCGCGGCCTTCGGCCTGGAAATCACCGGCTACGTGGCCGAATAGGGCCGGTATACTCCCGCGCCCATGACCGGATCCCAGACTACCGAATTGAGTTTTGATGCCAGCCCGTGGCGCGTGGCCATCGTCGCCGCGCGTTTCAATGATGGCCTGGTGTCGCAGCTCATCGATGGCGCGACACGCGCATGGCGGGCGCACGGCGGCAGCGAAGAAAATCTCGCCGTACTGCGTGTACCCGGTGCGTTCGAATTGCCGCTCGCGGCCGCGAGGCTCGCGGCCATCGGTGATTACCAGGCGGTGATCGCGCTCGGCTGCGTGATCCGTGGCGACACGCCGCATTTCGAATACGTGGCGGGCGAGTGCGCGCGCGGGCTCATGGATGCGGGGCTCGTCACCGGCGTGCCCGTGATCTTCGGTGTCCTGACTACCGAAACGCAGGCGCAGGCCGAGGAACGCGCCGACATCACCCGCATGAACAAGGGCCGCGAATCGATGGAAGCCGCGCTCGAGATGATCGAGCTGCTGGCGCCGCTCACCGCGCCGCAGCCGCGCGCCCGGAAGGCGGCAACGAAGAAAGGCACGCCGAAGAAGAAGGGTCGCCGCTGATGGCCAAGGGTACCGGCATCAATCCCGCCTCCGCGCGCCGGGCCGTGGCGCGCAAGCTCGCCATGCAGGCCCTGTACCGCTGGCAGATCAACGCCTCGCCCTGGCAGGACGTGGTCAATGAGTTCGCCGCGGACGAAGAGATGCGCAAGGCCGATCGCGGTTACTTCAACCAGCTGGTCACCGACATCTGCGGTGGTAGTGAGGCGCTCGATACGGCGCTGGCCGGCTTCATGGATCGCAAACCCACCGAGCTCGACCCGGTCGAGCGCGCGGTGTTGTGGGTGGGTGCGCATGAACTCAAGTCCGCGCCGGATGTGCCGTACCGCGTCGTGATCAACGAAGCCGTGGGTCTCGCCAAGCGCTTCGGCGCCACCGACAGCCACAAGTTCGTCAACGCCGTGCTGGACGCCGCCGCGCGCGAATTGCGTCCGCAAGAGCACTAGCCAGACCGCGGAGGGGCGCTTGGCCCAATCCGAATTCGAACTGATCGGCCGATACTTCTCGCGGCTCGGCGCGCAGCGTTCCGACGTGCGCATCGGCGTGGGTGACGATGGCGCGGTGCTGGTGCCGCCGGCCTCGCGCGAACTGGTGGTGGTCACCGATTCGCTGGTGGAGGGCGTGCACTTTCCGCCCGGTTCGCCGGCGGCCTCGATCGGCCACCGCGCTTTCGCGGTCAACCTGTCGGATATCGCGGCCATGGGCGCCGAAGCCGCCTGGGCACTGCTGGCGCTCACGCTGCCCGAACCCGACGAACACTGGCTCCAGCAATTCGCGCGCGCGGCGGGCGATCTCTGCCGCCGCCACGGCGTGTCCCTGGTCGGGGGCGATACGACGCGCGGGCCCTTGAGCATCACCGTGACCATCATCGGTATCGTGCCCATCGGTGTCGCGCTGGAGCGCAAGGGCGCCCAGGCGGGCGATGCGATCTTCGTCACCGGCTCGCCCGGCGATTCCGCGGCGGGACTGGCGCTCGAGCAGAACCGGTTGCACGTGGTCGATCCGATGTCGGCCCAGATCCTGCGCGACCGTTTCCTGTTCCCGACGCCGCGTTGCGAGGTGGGAATCGCGCTGCGCGGGCTGGCCAGCGCCTGCATCGATATTTCCGACGGTCTCGGGGGCGACCTGGAGAAGCTCTGCGCGGCCAGCGGTTGCGGTGCGGAAATCGACGCGGCGACGCTGCCGGTCTCCGACGCGCTGGTCACGGCGGTGGGTCGTGAACTGGCGCGCGAATACGCGCTCACCGGCGGCGAGGACTACGAACTACTGTTCACGGTGCCGTTGGCGCGGCTCGGCGCGATGACCCAGGCGATGGCGATGGGCCTCGGCCCGGCGACCCGCATCGGCACACTCGTGTCTGGAAATGGCGTCAGGGTTTCCGCGCGCGGCGGTGTGATGCAGTTCTCGGGTGCCGGATTCGATCATTTCGCGCGCTGACCCGAGCGTAGGACGTTGCGTCGCCACCGGTGATCCGCGAGGCGGGTCACATCCCGCCCCGGGGTCCGGCCTTATTCTGCCGGCACATTTACTTGGCGCATTGCTCACGCCGATCAAACTAATGTCGCTGCAAGCCACAAAGACCGGCCCCGATGCCCAGGCCCAGAAGATCCTGGAAAACCGCGTTCCGGATCGCATCGGTAAATATGTAATCATCAACGAGGTCGGCCGGGGTTCCACCGGTACCGTCTATCTCTCGCACGATCCGTTCTATGGACGCGACGTCGCCATCAAGGTCTACAACATGGACCAGGATGCCAGCGACGAGCGCGCCAAGATCGCGCGCAAGATGTTCCTGTCGGAAGCGCACATGGTGGGCATGCTGCAGCATCCGCACATCCTGCCCATCTACGACGCCGGCGAAGAGAACGGCCGCTGCTACATCGTCACCGAACACGTGCACGGCGCGCGCACGCTGTCCGCCTATTGCCGGCCGGACAACCTGCTGCGCACCGACGACGTGGTCGAGATCATGTTCAAGTGCGCCAAGGCGCTGCACTACGCCCATACGCGTGGCGTGATCCATCGCGACATCAAGCCGTCGAACATCATGCTCACGCAGGATTCCGACGTGCGCATCATCGACTTCGGCATCGCGCTGGTGGCCGACTCCGAGATTTCGCGCATCGAGGGCATCGCCGGCTCGCCGTCGTACATGTCGCCCGAGCAGGTGCAGAGTCTCGAGCTCACGCATCACTCGGACCTGTATTCGCTGGGCGCGGTGATGTACGAGCTGCTCACCGGTATCCGGCCGTTCCGCGCCGGCAACCTGGTCAAGCTGCTGCACCAGATCGTGTACGCCACGCCGCCGCCGATCCACACGCAGCGCAAGGACGTTCCCGAGGACCTCGAAGAGATCGTGGTCACCGCGATGCAGAAGTCGCCGGACAACCGCCACAAGTCCGGCGCCGATTTCGCGGCCGAGCTGACCCGCGTGCACCAGCGCTTGCGCGAGCAGAACGCGCGAGTCGACCAGCAGGCCCAGTTCGACGTATTGCGCCGCCTGCGCTTCTTCCACGAGTTTTCGCACGCCGAGATCTGGGAGGTGCTGCGTGCCAGCACCATGAGCGAATATCCCGCGGGCGAAGAAATCGTGAAAGAAGGCGAGATGGATGATCGCTTCTACATTCTCGTCGCCGGCAAGTGCGGCGTGGAACGCCACGGCAAGACACTCGGCAGCATGGAGTCCGGTGATTGTTTCGGCGAAACCAGCTACGTGCGCGGCGCGCGTCGTACCGCCACCATCCGTGCCGAGACTCCGGTTGCCGTGCTGCGCGTGAGCTCGACGCTGCTCGAACAGGTGTCCGCCGCCTGCCAGCTGCGCTTCAACCGGGTGTTCCTGCGCGCGCTGGTATCGCGACTCCAGGGCAACGAACCCGCACCGGCCGCCGAGTAAAAGCTTCCATTCGTCGATTCGATCCGCGCCGGCAACTGCCGGCGTTTTCATTTCTGGCGTTGACGCCTGACAATCGGTTGATGAGCACCCGACATGCCATCGCGCTGGCGGCATTCGCCGCCTGGTTTGCCACCGTCGCGCTGCCGGCGACCGGCCAGGAATATCGGCTGGATTCTTCGAAGGGACTCACGCTGGTCGACGTGCAGGCGGAGCCCGCGACCTTGCAAGGCAAGCACGGCCTGCGCGTGACGCTCTCGGCCGAAGCGAAGGTGCGCCTCGCGCAGGCGCCTGCCGGCCAGCAGGCCTCGCCCGAGCAGCTGGCCGTGATCGACGGCAGCGATTTCTCGAGTGGCGTGATCGAGGCCGAGATCGCCGGGGAGCCGGCGCCTGATGCGCCGCCGGGGGCGCGTGGCTTCGTCGGCATCGCGTTCCGCGTGCAGGCCGATCGGCGAACCTATGACGCGTTCTATCTACGCCCGACGAACGGGCGGGCCGACGATCAGCTGCGGCGCAATCACGCCGCCCAGTACATCTCGCATCCGGACTGGCCCTGGTTCCGGTTGCGGGATGAGACGCCCGGCAAGTACGAGTCGTACGTGGATCTCGAGCCTGGCCAGTGGACGCGCATCCGGATCGAGGTGCAGGGCGAGCGCGCGCGCTTGTTCGTTCACGGCCAGTCGCAGCCGACGCTGGTCGTCAATGACCTGAAGTCGGGCGCGCAGGCACGTGGCGCGATCGCCCTGTGGATCGACTCGGGGACGATCGCGCATTTCCGCGCGCTGCGCGTCAGCGGCCGTTAAAAGCTGAACTGGGTTCGCAGCGCGAACGCGTCCAGGTCCTGGCCGACTTCGACGCCGAGGGGCGGTGTGTTGGGCGCCGGCCCGAAGGGCTGGGTGTTGCCAGGGCCCGCGGGGTTCAACCGGTCCACGTCGATCAGCAGGTAGTTCAGCATCACCTTCATGTTCGGATTCGGGAACCAGTTCACTCCGAAGGTCCAGATCTGCTGGTCGCCGCCGCGCACGGCGCCGGGCGCCGCCGCCGTTCCGGCGATGCCTTCCTCGAAGTTCAGGTTCATGCGGCTGAAGCGCGCGGCCAGTTCCCAGGCACCCAAGCCGCCGTTGCGTGCGAACGGCACCATGGGCTTCGGGTTCTGGAACGAGCCCGTCACCATGTTGTAGCGGCGGCTCTCGCCGGTGAGTACCCAGCTGCCTTGCAGGTAGTAGCCGGTGAAGTCGGGATCGGACAGCGGGCTGGAGGCCGGCCGCTGGATGTCGAACCAGAAGTGTTCGCCCTGCAGGTAGAAATTCTTCCAGTTGGCGCCGAACTCGAGGCCCAGGGAGCTGGCGTGATCGGCATCGATGCTGCCGGTGTCGATGAGGCGCGTGCTGTCGACGCGGATCTCGGGACGATCGCGGAAGCGCAATGGATGCAGCGGGGTCGTGCCCTGGCCCTGGTCCGCGGGCGAGAACACATAGGTGCCCGAGCCGCCGAGATGCACGTTGTAGTTGGACCCGGTGGCCGCCAGGAATCCCGCGCGCGCCACCGCGGCCGCCTGCACGTCGAAGACTTCGGCGTCATTGACGGTGCGCGTGGTGAAGGTCAGCGAGCTCATCCAGCGTGCGCCATTCGCCTTGACGCCGAGGCCGATGCGGCCGTCGGCGCCGCCCAGCGTGCGCGACAGTTCGCCGGCGCTGGAACGTTCGATGAAGACCAGGTCTTCCGGCGAGGTGCCGTCGTCCATGTTGGCGGGCGGTGAGAAGGCGCCGAGCTGGAAAGTGAAGGGCGCGAAGCCGGTGTAGGCGATCCACGCGTCGTTGATGCGCGTCGGGCCCTCGGTGCCCGAACCGCCGAGCTCGAGCAGCAGGCGGTAGTTGAAATCGCGCGCGATGGTGCCTTCGACGCCGAAACGCGCGCGGCGGAAGTAGAACCCATCGCTGAAATCGCGCGCGCCGGTGTTCTCGCGATTGGGCACGTTGCCCACCGAGCCGCGGCGGTAGTCGGTGGCCAGTGGACCTGCCGGCGACTCACCGTAGTGCGCGCCGTCGAGCTGCACGTTGGCGCGGAATGCGATCGAAGACCGGCCGTCGGCCGCGGTGATGGTCGGCCGATTGTTGTTGAAGGCGACCTTGGGCGCTTCCTGGGTCGACACCTTCGATTGGCCGAGTTGTTTGGTCAGCGCCTCGAGCTGCGCCTGCTGTGCCTCGAGCAGTTTCGCCTGCGCTTCCAGCTGCGCGCGCTGCTCGGCGATGGAGTTGCGCAGTGCTTCGACCTGTTTTTCGAGGGCGGCATCTTCGGCGAGGGCCGGCGAACAGGCGAGACCGGACAGCGCCGCGACGATGGCGGCGCGCAACAGCTTGTTGTTGTTCACTTCTTGAGCTCCAGGAACCCGAACCGGCGCCAAGTTTCGCTCACCGGTGTGCTGGCGAGGTAATTGAGATACGCAATCGCCTCGGCGCGCGCGCCCTTAATACTGGCGCCCGGGTACGTGATAGGCGCGTGCGTGTTCTCCGGAAAGGTATCGACGATGCGCACCTTGGAATCGACCAGCGCGTCGGTGGTGTAAACGATGCCAAGCGGCGACTCGCCGCGCGACACGAACATCATGGCGCTGCGAACGTTCTCGGCCCGCACCAGCCGGTCCTGGATCTCGTCCCAGACGCCGAGCGAAACCAACGCCGAGCGCGCATATCGCCCGACCGGCACGGTGTCCGGGTCGCCGGTGGACAGGCGGCCGCCGCCGAGCGCCGCGATCAGCGGGAAGCCCGGGGCGATCTTGAGCTCGACCTTGCTGTCGGCAGGCGCGATCAGCACCAGCCGGTTGCCGACCAGGTTGCGGCGCGACGCTTTCTCGATGAGGTCGCGCTGCTGTAGATAGTCCATCCACTCCTGGTCGGCCGAGATGAACACGTCCGCCTTGCCGCCGGCCTCGACCTGGCGCGCCAGCACCGAGCTCGCCGCGAACGACAGCTTCACCGTCACGCCGGCTTGTTGCTCGTAGGCCTTCGAGAGTTCGCCGAGCACGTTGGTGAGCGAAGCTGCGGCGAACACCAGCAGTTCGGGTCGTTTGGCGTCCTGCGCGTCGGCGGGCAGCGCAAGCAGTGTGATCAGCGCCGAGACGGCTGCGACGAATCGCCGGGTGGTGAGTTTCATTTGGCTGTCGTGGACTTTGTTGTGGATCGGAATGTCGCTGTATACGCGTGAACATCTCGAAAGTCGACGGAGTTTCGGCCAATGAATCGGCAAATGGTTTCGGTTGCGCTGCTGGTGGCGCTCGCGCCCCGTCGTGGAAGCCGCGGGCCGCTACCGGATTTCGCTCACGTCACGGCACTGGATAGACAGCATCGCCGGCGGGCCGGTTCATCGACTCGGCCGATCACCAGGGACGCCGCGACTGCGAGCTCATGCACGAGGTGGTGGAATTCGAACTGCCGGCCAGGACACCGCTGACCATCCAGTTGAGCGGCCAGCCGGATCGCGAGGTGGGCCTCGCGATCACGCCTGCACGCCCTTAACTCTTGGCGAGATTGATGACCTTGGGCTGCGTGAATTCCTCGAGGCCTTCGTGGCCCATCTCCGTGCCGAGGCCGGATTGCTTGGCGCCGGCGAATGGGATGTCGGGCGGTAGGTCCAGGTGCTTGTTGACCCACACGGTGCCGGTGTCCATCTTCGCGGCGACTTCGTAAGCCTGCTCGAGGTTCGCGCCCCAGACCGTGCCGCCGAGACCGTACTCGGTGCTGTTGGCGCGGGCGAGGGCGTCGTCGATGTCGGAATACTTGAGCACGGGCACCACGGGGCCGAACTGTTCCTCACGCACCAGGCGCGCGTCGTCGGGAATGTCCCGCACGATGGTCGGTGCGATGAAGTAGCCGTCGCGTTCCAGCGCCTTGCCGCCGGCGATGACCTTGCCGCGCGCATGCCCGTCGGCGATGTAATCCTTGACCTTCTCGAACTGCGCCTTGTTCTGCACCGGCCCGAACTGCGTGTTCGGATCCATGCCGTCGCCGACGATGGCGCCCTCGGCGAGTTTCGCGAGCTCGCTGCACAGCTCTTCGTAGATGGATTCGTGCGCGTAGATGCGCTTGATGGCCAGGCACACCTGGCCCGAGTTGATCATCGCGCCCATGAAAATCTTCGGCGCCACTTCCTTCACGTTGATGCCGGGCAGGACGATGGCGGCATCGTTGCCGCCGAGCTCGAGGGTGAGGCGCTTGACGGTGTTGGCCACGCTGGCCATCACCTTGCGGCCCGTGGCCGTGGAGCCGGTGAACGCCACCTTGGCCACGTCCGGATGCTGCGTGAGCGCGGTGCCCAGGTCGTTCTGGTCGGCGATCACGTTGAGCACTCCCGGCGGCAGGATCGACGCCGCGATCTCGCCGAACTTGAGCGTGGTGAGCGGCGTGGTGGGCGCGGGCTTGGCGACCACGGTGTTGCCCGAGATCAGCGCCGGCGCCAGCTTGATCATCAGCAGGATCATCGGGAAGTTCCACGGCGTGATCGCCGCGACCACGCCCAGCGGCACGCGCAGTTGAACGATCTTCTGCGTGGCGTCCTCGCGCAGAAGCCGCGGTTCGATCTTCATCTCCGTGAAGGCCCGGATCATGGCGATGGCGCCACCGATTTCGTACGCGGCATGCCCGAGCGGCTTGCCCTGTTCCAGCGTCATGAGGCGGGCGAATTCATCCTGGTGCTTGAGGAGCGCATCGGCCAGCGCCAGCAGCAGCCGGCGGCGTTCATCCCAGGATTTGCGCGACCAGGCCGGAAATGCGGCCTTGGCGGCGGCCACGGCCTCGTTCAGCTGCGCCTGGTCGGCGCGCGGGCATTGCACGAAGGATTTGCCGGTGGCGGGATTGATGACGTCCATGGTGGTCGCGCCGGGCACCAGCTTGCCGTTGATCAGCAGGCGAAACGGGGCGAGGTCGGCTTCCAGCGATTTTGGATTGGCGCTCATGGAATCTCTCCGGCTGTGAGGCGAAGCGGGATACGCCGGCCAATATAACGACGGAGCGAACGTCTTCTCCACCATCAGGGAAAACCCGGGTCAGGACGGGTCAAAACCCGCCATGCAGCGTGTACTTCGCGGAAAGTTCGATCTTGGTTTCCGCGGCGAACGGCGGCTCGCCGAATTCCACGGTGCGCGCCGGGACGTTGCTTTCGACCCGCAGCCATTCCAGCGTGAAGCGCCAGTGAGCGTCGCGCTCGAACGACCAGGCCGCGGTCCAGGCGTGCCCGTCCTCGCTGCCGGCCCAGTTGGGGTGCTGATCGAATTCGATCTCGAAGGCGTCGTAGCGGGCAGCCAGCATGTGCCGGCCCCAGCGTTTCGCGACCATCGCGGACTGTGAATCGAAGTCCCAGGTCAGCATCTGGAAAGGATTGATGGCCGTGTCGCCCGCCACCGCCTGCAGGAGCAGCGTCCACTCGTTGCCGGTCTCGACGCGCAGCGCCACGGCATCGAAGCGCGTCTTCCACGCCATGTCGCGCAGCTCCGCCGACTGCGCCTTGGGATCGCCGCGGTTGTCGTAGTGGAGGACGTTCAGCACCGCGCGGTCCAGGTAGCGCGCCTGCGCGCCCACGTAGAAACCGGGGCGGTCGTCGATCTCGTGGAACAATTCCTTCTTGGGCTTGGTCGGGTCGGTCTGCACGCCGCCCACTCGTCCAAACAAGGTGGTCTGGCGGTCGTGCATGGCGAACCCATGGTCCGCGAGCATCGTGCCGGCGGGATCGTTCCAGCCGAACACCGCGGCCGTGAACTGGAAGTCGAAGGACTTGCCGCGCCGCGTGCCTAACCAGTCGAGCTGCCCCTCGAGGCCGACGGTGCGGATCTCCTCGCCGATCCACGCGCCGATCGCCGACGGCGTGATGGTGTACGGCGTCTCCCAGCCGACGGCGCGGTTCTCCAGCGACATGGGTGGATAGAAAGCGCCGAGTCGCACGCGTGAACGCCAGCCGGCACGCGGGTACGGCTTGTACTCGAGATAGGCCTCGGTGAGATCGATCGGGTTCTTGTCGTCGCCGTCCCAGGTCGAGGCCTCGACGTGCGCGGCGAATACCTCGCCCAGCGGCTGGTTCCAGGCGGCACGCAGGCGGCCGAGCTGGATGCCTTCGTGGTCCTCGTCGAAGCGGAACTTGCCGAGGCCGTCGTCGAGGAACGAGGTGCGGCCATCGGAGACGATGGCGCGCACGTCCAGCGCGAGATCCCACTCGGCGGCGCGCGCGTGGCCGGCGCAGGCCAGTGCGTAGGTCACGCCCAGCGCGAGCCGCGTCAGTAATCCCATGAGCGCGGTCGTCCGGACAATGGAGCGGGGCGCAGCGGCTTCACCAGGCGGAACTCGACGCTGCCGTGTTCCCCCACTTCGACGCTGCGTTCCAGCGCCTGCGGTTCGTTGAGCAGCGGGTGCCACACGCGCACGCGGAACTTTCCGGCGGGCAGCTCGTGGCCCTGCCATTCGCCGCGCGCATCGGTGCGACCGAAGAAGGGCGCCGCGGTGACGATGATGTACCCAAGCATGTTGTCGTGGATGTTGCAGCCCAACGTGACCACGCCGGGTTGATCGAACTGCACCGGTGGATAGGGCTTGCCGCGGTACAGCGGCAGCTGGAACTGCCGCGCGCTGGAGAAGGAATACACCTGGTGGCCGACGACATCACTGTTCGGGAACTGCACCGTGGAGTGCACCGGGATCACCAGCACGTCGGGCAGGAAGGCCAGGTTCACCTGGTCCATGATGGCCTTCTCCGCGGGCGCCGCGGACGCAGTCGCCGACTCGGGTTCAGCGGTGATCACCGCGCCGGGCAGTGGTTTGCCATCCCGCTTGAGCACGTTGACCACCAGGTTGGCGGCCGGGACGCGCGCGGACGTGCAGCACAGCAACGCGCACAGCAGCACGCGAACCGCGCGATTCACGGTCGACTGGACGGTGTTCTGACTGGAACGCGACACATCTCCCCCGGGCAGGAGAGGATTCGAGCCGAAAGGAGATTTTCAGGCCGGACACAGGTCTCGCCGCGCCGGAGTCGGATTACCCATGACGCGCGAACTGTGACGCGCGTCGCACGGGGGCCGCGCCCCCTCCTGACTACTGCTTCTCGTCAGCGTCCTTGTCGCGCTCGATCAGCGCGTACGCCGAATGATTGTGGATCGATTCGAAGTTCTCGGATTCGACCACGTAGGCCGCGACGCGCGGCTCATCGTTCATGCGCACGGCCACGTCGCGCACCATGTCTTCGACGAACTTCGGATTGTCGTAGGCGCGCTCGGTGACGTATTTCTCGTCGGGACGCTTGAGGATGCCGTACAGCTCGCAAGAAGCCTCGCTCTCGGCGATTTCGATGAGCTCCTCGATCCACATGTGTTCGCGCAGCTTTGCGGAAATCGTCACGTGCGAGCGCTGGTTGTGCGCGCCGCGCTCGGAGATCTTCTTGGAGCATGGGCAGAGGCTGGTCACGGGCACGACCACCTTCACCCACATGCTGGTCTCGCCGTTCTTGCGCTGGCCGGTCAGCGTGGCGCGGTAGTCCATGTAGCTCTCGACGCCGGATACCGGCGCCTTCTTCATCACGAAGTACGGGAACGACATCTCGATGTGGCCCGAATCCGCCTCGAGGCGCTCGGTCATCTCGGTGAGCAGCGCGCCGAAGGATTCGACCGAGATCTCGCGTTCGCGATGCAGGATCTCGACGAAACGCGACATGTGCGTGCCCTTGAAGTTGTGCGGCAGGTTCACGTACATGTTGAAGTTCGCGACCGTGTGCTGCTCGCCCTCCGAGCGATCCTTCACCCGCACCGGGTGGTTGATGTCCTTGATGCCGACCTGGTTGATCGGGATGCGGCGGGTATCCGCGCGGCTCTGCACGTCCTCGACGGTGAGCACTCGCGGTTGGGAGGCGGCGGCGGTTTTCATAGGGTTCACAGTTTGCGGGCTTTCCCGGGCTGATCAACCCCTCATTGGGGTTAAGGCGCCCAAACAGCCCATTGAATGCGCAAAAGGCGCTTTATGTTCCGCTGGCGACGGCCTTCGAGCGGGGCACGTGCTCCCAGAAGCGGCGCACCGCGGATTCGAGGCTGCCGAGGTCGAGCTCCGCCGCCGCCAGGCAGTCGTCGCGCGACCCGTGCTCGATGAAGCGGTCGGGGATGCCGAGCGTGAGCGTGGGCAGCGAGTTGCCGCAGTTCGCCAGCAGTTCGATGACCGCCGAACCCGCGCCACCCGCCACCGCGTTTTCCTCGATGGTGACCAGCGCGGAATGCGTCCCGGCGAGGCGAATCACCAGCTCCTCGTCCAGCGGTTTCACGAAGCGCATGTTGACCACGGTGGCATCGATGCGCTCGGCGATGATCTCCGCGGGCTTGACCATGGCGCCGAACGCCAGGATCAGCAGGCCGCTCTTGCCGGTGCGACGGACCTGCGCCTTGCCCACCGGCAGCGCCGTCATTTCCGCCACCGGCGTGACGCCGGGACCCTGGCCGCGCGGGTAACGCACCGCCGCGGGACCCGCGAGCGTGGTCGCGGTGTACAGCATCTGGCGGCATTCGTTCTCGTCGGCCGGGGCCATGACGGTCATGTTCGGAATGCAGCGCAGGAACGAGTAATCGTATGAACCCTGGTGCGTGGCGCCGTCGCCGCCCACGAGCCCGGCGCGGTCCAGCGCGAACACCACTGGCAGGTTCTGCAAGGCGACGTCGTGGATCAGCTGGTCATAGGCGCGTTGCAGGAAGGTCGAGTAGATAGCCACCACGGGCCTCAGGCCCTCGCAGGCGAGGCCGGCCGCGAACGTCACCGCGTGCTGTTCGGCGATGGCCACGTCGAAATAGCGCTGCGGGAATTTCTTCGAGTACTCGACCAGCCCGGAGCCCTCGCGCATCGCGGGCGTGATGCCGACGATGCGCGGATCCGCCGCGGCCATGTCGCACAACCACTGGCCGAAGATCTGCGAGTAGCTCGGGCCGCTGGCCTTCTCCTTGAAGATGGTGCCGCTCTTGGGATCGAACGGACCCGGGCCATGCCACTTGATCGGATCCTTCTCGGCGGGGTCGTAACCCTTGCCCTTCCTGGTCACCACGTGCAGCAGTTGCGGGCCATCCGTCTTGTAGTCACGGATGTTGCGCAGGTTGTCCACCAGCTCCTTGATGTCGTGGCCGTTCATCGGCCCGATGTAGTTGACCCCCAGCTCCTCGAAAATGGTTCCGGGCAGGACCATGCCCTTCATCATCTCCTCGGAACGGCGCGCCAGTTCCCACATCGTCGGCATCTGCTTCAGGATCTTCTTGCCGCCCTTGCGCAGCGTCGAATACATGCGGCCAGACAGCACTTTCGTGAAGTAGTTGGACAGCGCACCGACGTTTTCGGAGATCGACATGTCGTTGTCGTTGAGGACCACGATCAGGTTGGTCTTGCGCGCGCCGGCGTTGAGCAGCGCTTCCCAGGCCATGCCCCCGGTGAGCGCGCCGTCGCCGATGATGGCGATGACCTTGCGTGCGTCGCCATTGAGCTCGGCGGCGACCGCCATGCCCAGCGCCGCGCTGATCGAGGTGCTCGAGTGACCGACGCCGAAGGTGTCGTACTCGCTCTCGGCGCGCGACGGGAACGGCGCGAGCCCGCCATGCTGCTTGATGGAGTCGAGCCGGTCGCGTCTTCCGGTCAGCAGCTTGTGCGGGTAGGCCTGGTGGCCGACATCCCAGACGAGGCGATCCGACGGCGTGTTGAAAACGTAGTGCAACGCCACCGTGAGCTCGACGGTGCCCAGACCGGCGGCGAAATGCCCGCCGCGCGTCGCCACGCTGCGGATCAGGTATTCGCGCAGTTCCGAGCACACTTCGCCGAGCCGGTTCTCGGGCAGGGCGCGCAGCTCCGCGGGCAGGTTAGCCGCTCGCAGCAGTGGGAAATCTTCGAGGCCTATGGGCATTGCGTGCGCAGTTTACACGCGGTGCGGTCGCGGCGAACGCACGGTCAGCTGGCACGCGAGACGAGAAATGTGGCGAATTCTGACAGGTGTGCAAAACGCTCCTTCCAGGGCGTCAGCGCGGCGGTTGCGCGGTCGCGGCGCGCCAGCGCCTCGGCGCGCGAGTTCTCCAGCCCCATCACCGAGGGATACGTGGGCTTGACGCGATTGGCATCGGCGCCGGCGCGTTTCCCCAACGTGCTGGTCTGTCCTTCGACGTCGAGGATGTCGTCCTGGATCTGGAACGCCAGGCCGATTTCGCCGCCGAAAATTTCCAGCGCGGCGCGTTGCGCGGCGTCGCCGATGCCGGCGGAGATCGCGCCCAGCAGCACGCTGGCCTGGATCAGCGCACCGGTCTTCTGCCGGTGCATGCGTTCGAGTTCGGCCACGGTCAGGGTTTTCTGTACGGCTTCGAGATCGATGGCCTGGCCACCGGCCATGCCGCGCGTGCCGATGGCATCGGCCAGCACGCGCAGCATCTCGATGCGTGCATTCGCTGGAATCGACGCGGGTGCCTGCGCCAGGACCTCGAACGCGCGCGCTTGCAGCGCATCACCGGTGAGAATCGCGGTGGCTTCATCGTACGCGCGATGGCAGGTGGGGCGGCCGCGGCGCAGGTCGTCGTCGTCCATCGCGGGCAGATCGTCGTGCACCAGGCTGTAGACGTGGATGAGCTCGACCGCGGCCGCGGCGGCGTCGAGCGATTCGAGCGGCGCGCCCAACGCCTCGCCCGTGGTGTACACCAGCACGGGGCGCACGCGTTTGCCGCCCGCGAGTGTGCTGTAGCGCATGGCTTCGAGCAGTCGACCGGTGGCGGCGCCGGGAATCTCGAGCGCGCGCGCCAGCACTTCCTCGATGCGTTTCTGGTACAGCGGGACTCGCGACGCCAGGAATGCGGGTGTCGCGTGCAGCGCCTCAGCGCCCGGAGTCATCCAGATCTTCCTCGTCGTCTTCGTCGTCGAGAAATGGCTCGACCGATTCCTCGCCGTTGCGCGACAGCAATACTTCGACCTTCTGTTGCGCGGTGCGCAGCGCGGTCTGGCACTGGCGCGTGAGCGCCACGCCGCGTTCGAACGTCTTGAGCGCTTCTTCGAGCGGCACGTCGCCTTGTTCGAGCTTCGCCACCAGCGCTTCGAGCTCGGTCAACGATTGCTCGAAGTCGGGGAGGTTGTCCTTCTGTTCCGGCTTCTGGGCTTTTGCTTTCACGCGCGCGACTTTAAACGATAGATGTCCACGATTGACGCCCGCGAGCGTGGGGCCGTACAGTGCGCGCCACTCTTAGACCAAGTCTAAATGAGAGCAATTCTCGACTGGATAATTGATAAGGAGAGAGCCGTGAATCTCAAAGGCAGCAAGACCGAAAAGAATCTGAAGGACGCATTCGCAGGCGAGTCGCAGGCGAATCGTCGTTACCTGTATTTCGCAGCCAAGGCCGACGTCGAAGGCTACAACGACGTGTCCACGGTGTTCCGTTCCACGGCCGAAGGCGAGACGGGTCATGCGCACGGCCACCTCGAATATCTCGAGGCGGTGGGCGATCCCGCCACCGGCCTGCCGATCGGCGAGACCAAGGCCAACCTCAAGGCCGCGATCGCCGGCGAAACTCACGAGTACAGCGACATGTACCCGGGCATGGCCAAGCAGGCGCGCGAAGAAGGTTTCTCGGAAATCGCCGACTGGTTCGAGACGCTGGCGAAGGCCGAGCGCTCGCATGCCAATCGTTTCCAGAAGGCCCTCGACGCGATCTGATCGCCCAGTGAGCGCATCGGATACCGGAATCCGCGAGGGCAGCCTGCAGGCGCCCTCGCGTCATCCGATCGATTGGCGATCGCCAGCGTTCACCGACGAGGCCGCGCTCGAGAAAGAACTCGAGCGCGTCTTCGACATCTGCCATGGCTGTCGCCGCTGCTTCAGCCTGTGTAATTCATTCCCGACCTTGTTCGACGCGATCGATGCGAGCGAAACGCTCGAGCTCGATGGCGTCGACAAGAAGGTCTACTGGGACGTGGTCGATCACTGTTACCTCTGTGACATGTGCTTCATGACCAAGTGTCCGTACGTGCCGCCGCATCCCTGGAACATCGACTTCCCGCACCTGATGCTGCGCGCCAAGCACGTGCAGCATCGCAAGGGCGAGCACAGCTTCCGCGACAAACTACTGTCGAACACCAGGGGACTCGGCAACATCGCCGGCATCCCGGTGGTGGCCGAGATCGTCAATGCGGTCAACGGCACCAGCGCCGGGCGCAAGTTGCTGGAGAAGACGCTGGGCGTGGCGGCCGATGCGCCCATCCCGAAATTCCATTCGAACAGCGGTACGTCCCGGGCGCGCGCGCTGACCGGCAAGGCCACCGAGGTGAGAGCCTCCGACGACACCCGCGGCAAGGTGGCGTTGTTCGTGACCTGTTACGGGCATCGCAACGAACCGCACCTGCCCGAGGACCTGACCGCGGTGTTCGAACACAACGGCATCCCGGTGAAGGTGGTCGGCAAGGAAAAGTGCTGCGGCATGCCGAAGCTCGAGCTCGGCGACCTCGACACCGTCGCGAAGTACAAGGACTTCAACATCCCGCAGCTCAAGCAGCTGGTGGAGGAGGGCTACGACATCGTCGCGCCGATTCCTTCCTGCGTGCTCATGTTCAAGCAGGAGCTGCCGCTGATGTTTCCCGAAGATGCCGACGTGCAGCTCATCAAGGAGCACATCTTCGATCCCTTCGAATACCTGATGCTGCGGCACAAGGCCGGGCTGCTGCGCACCGATTTCAAGGAAAAGCTGGGCAAGGTCAGCTACCACGTGCCTTGCCACCTGCGCGTGCAGAACATGGGCCTCAAGACGCGCGACGTGCTGAAGCTCGTGCCCGACACGACGGTGGAAGTCATCGAACGATGCTCGGGTCACGACGGCACCTATGCCGTGAAAAAGGAATTCCGCGCCGCGTCGGTGAAGATCGGCAGGCCCGTGGCAACCCGCGTCACGCAGGCCAACGCCGACCACTATTCAAGCGATTGCCCGATGGCGGGCCACCAGATCCAAAGCATTCTGGGTGACGAGGCGCGCGAGCCGGAACACCCGATGTCGCTGGTTCGCCGTGCCTACGGAATATGAGCGCCGAGATGCAGAAGCTGGTCGAAACCGATTTGTTGTCCCTGGAACGCTACTCGCGCGAGCGGCCCGAGTTCCGCGCGCGCGTCATGGCGCACAAGAAGAACCGCAAGCTCAACGTCGGGCCCAACACCATGTGGTTGTTCGAGGACCGCCTGACCGTGCAGTACCAGGTGCAGGAGATGTTGCGCACCGAGCGCATCTTCGAAGCCGAGGGCATCGCCGAGGAACTCGCGGCCTATAACCCGCTGATCCCGGACGGCCGCAACTGGAAAGCCACGCTGCTCATCGAATACGCGGACCCGGAGATCCGGCGGGTGCAGCTCGAGAAGCTGCGCGGCATCGAGGATCGCTGCTGGGTGCAGGTCGCCGGCACCCGGCGCCTGTTCGCCATCGCCGACGAGGACCTGGAGCGCGAGAACGACGTCAAGACCTCAGCGGTGCACTTCCTGCGCTTCGAGCTGGATGAGCCGATGGTGGCCGCGCTGCGCGGCGGTGCCGCGCTCGCCGTGGGCGTCGACCATCCTAACTACCAGCACGAGATGACGGTGCCCGAAAACGCGCGCGCCGCGCTGCTGGCCGACCTGGCCTGAGCCCCCAATGAAAACGCCGCCAGCAAGGCTGGCGGCGTCCTGCCGAGTCCGCGGGGGCGGTGCGGGCTACGGCTGCTTCTTCGCTTCTTCGGCCTTGTCCTTGTTCCACTGGATCGCGGCGTAGAGCAGGTTGGCGACACCCACCGCGGCCGGGATCAGTCCGAACAGGGCGGCATCGCTGCCTCCGGCGCGGTCGATGGCGAACCAGAGGATGATGCCGATGAGCAGGAGCATCACGCCGCTGCGGACCGACTTGGCTGCCGAGGCCGTGGAGGGCCCATTGCTGGTGCTCACCAGGTTCGGCGGCAGGGGTGGCAATTCCAGCCCCTTCTCGATGGCCTGCATGCGCTCACGATGATTCTGTTCGAGCAGTTGCGCCTTGCGCTTGTGCTCGGACCAGATGGCCACGATGCCGGCACCTACGCCCATGATGATGGCGATGATGGGGATGAATACGCCGATGACTCCCGGATCCATAGTTAACTCCAGTAAAAACCTGTCAGAACGCCTTTGATACCCGCCAGCCCACCATCCGGTTGCAGGGCGGTTGCAGCCAGTCGCTGCAACCCGCTATACGGCTGGACAGTATCTAGTACGTGCAGGCAGCCATACATATGAAGCAGGCGGCCCCGGCGCCAGCCCCGACTGCCGCCATGGAGCGCGATGCCGACCTGGTCGTGGCCCTCAAGGCCGGCGACCGCCGGGCCGTGCTCGAAGGCCTGATGGACCGCTACCGCCAGAAGGTCATGCACTTGGCGGTGTCCATCGTGCGCGATCCGGCCCTCGCAGAGGACCTTTCCCAGACGGTGTTCGTGAAGGCCTGGCAGGCGCTGTCCAAGTTCGACGGGCGGGCGTCGCTGTCCACCTGGCTGTACACCATCACGCGGAACACCTGCCTGACGGCGTTGGAACGCGAACGCCGCATCGTGCCGCTCGAGGACTTCAACGAGGTGGCCGATGACGATGGCGACCCGATGCTGTTCGGCACCGCGCAGGCGGGCGTGGAATCGGCCGGGCAGGCGGCCGCGGAATATGACGTGGCCAAGCTGCTGGAGCAGCTACCGGAACCGTACCGCCGCGTGGTGGTCCTTTTCTACCTGGAAGATCGCAGTTGTGAAGAAGTCGGCGAACTTCTGTCGATGCCCACGGGTACAGTGAAAGCACTGCTGCACCGGGGCCGGAAGCGTCTCGCCGCACTGGCCGGCGCATTGCAGGAGACCGAATCATGAGCAAGCACGAGATCGAAGCAAGGCTCCATCGCTCGCTGGCCAACCAGGTGCGCGTGCCGAAACTCGAGCGTCGTTTCGACGCCGGTGTCTGGGCGCGCATCGAGGCCGAGGAGCGTGCGCATCGGCCGGTCGCAACGCAGGTCCGCGCGCCGGCAGGTGAAGCCCAGCGCTGGCTGTTCGCGAGCAATGTCGGTGGCTTCATCGTCGCCGCCATCCTCATCGTGTACTTTGGCCTGCGCATGCTGGGCGGTGTGGCGGTGGCGATGCCGGCGATGCCGATGCCGTCGTTGTCGCCCGAGCAGACCGACGCCACGATGAAGCTCGTGGCTTGGGGATTCACCGTCGCCGCACTTGCGTTCGGAGTCATGTTCACGCCGCTCGGACGGCGGCTGCGATCAGAGTTCACCTGATCCTCCGCGAAAGCCCTGTTTCCCGCCGGGATTCGTGGCTTCAGGCGCGCGAATCGCTGCTAAACTCCGCGCCGCGCAGCACTGACAGGTTGCGCTTCCCATTCGCCTCAAGCAGACGATGTCCTACAACGCATCAGACATAGAAGTCCTATCCGGTCTCGAGCCCGTGCGCCGCCGCCCGGGCATGTACACCGACACCTCCCGGCCCAACCACCTCGCGCACGAGGTCGTCGACAACTCGGTCGACGAAGCGCTGGCCGGTCACGCGAAAGAAATCAACGTCATCCTGCACAAGGACAACTCGCTGTCGGTGGCCGATGACGGCCGTGGCATGCCGGTGGACATCCATCCCAAGGAGAAGGTGAGCGGCGTCGAGCTCATCCTCACGCGCCTGCACGCGGGCGGAAAATTCAACGACAAGAACTACGAAGTCTCCGGCGGTCTGCACGGCGTCGGCGTGTCGGTGGTGAACGCGCTGTCGAAGCAGCTCGAGACCTGGATCAAGCGCAACGGCAAGGAATACAACATCAGCTTCAAGGACGGCAAAGTCTCCTCGAAGCTGGAAGTGGTCGGCACGGTCGGGCAGCGCAACACCGGCACCACGGTGCGCTTCTGGCCGGACCCGAAGTTCTTCGACAGCGACAAGTTCTCGGTGCCGCAACTCAAGCACAACCTCAAGGCCAAGGCCGTGTTGTGCCCGGGGCTCAAGATCACCTTCGAGAACGAGGCCACCAAGGAGAAGGACGAATGGTTCTTCACCGGCGACCTGGCCGCGTACCTCAAGGATGAAATCGGCAAGGAGGACATGCTCCCGGCCGAACCCATCACCGCCAAGAACGACAACGAGCGCGTCAATGCCATCGACTACGCACTGGTGTGGACGCCGAACGCGGATCGCGCCGTCGGCGAGAGCTACGTCAACCTGATTCCGACCGCCGAAGGCGGCACGCATGTGAACGGACTGCGCGCCGGCGTCGCCGGTGCGGTGCGCGAATTCTGCGAGTTCCGCAACCTGGTGCCGCGCGGCTTGAAGCTCACGCCCGAGGACATCTTCCTCAAGGCCTGCTTCGTGCTCTCGATCAAGATCCAGGAGCCGCAGTTCGCCGGCCAGATGAAGGAACGCCTCGCGACGCGCGACGCGGCCGCACTGGTCGAAGGCTTCGTGCACGATTCGCTTTCGCTGTGGCTGAACCAGCATCCCGATGCCGGCGAGCGCATCGCGCAGTTCGCCATCGAGAATGCACAGGAGCGCACCAAGGCGGCGAGCCAGGTCAAGCGCAAGCGCGTGACGGCCGGCCCCGCGCTGCCGGGCAAGCTTGCAGACTGCACGAACCAGGATCCCAAGCACTCCGAGCTGTTCCTGGTCGAGGGCGACTCCGCCGGCGGTTCCGCCAAGCAGGCGCGCGATCGCGAGACGCAGGCCATCATGCCGTTGCGCGGCAAGATCCTGAACACCTGGGAAGTGTCGGTAGGCGAGATCAACGGCTCGCAGGAAGTGCACGACATCTCCGTGGCCATCGGCCTCGACCCCGGCACCAGCGACTTGTCGAGCCTGCGCTACGGCAAGATCTGCATCCTCGCGGACGCGGATTCCGACGGCCAGCACATCGCGACGCTGCTGTGCGCGCTGTTCCTGCGGCACTTCCGTCCGCTGGTGGCGAACGGTCACGTCTACGTCGCGATGCCGCCGCTGTATCGCATCGACGCGGGCAAGAATGTCTACTACGCGCTCGACGAAGCCGAGCGCGACCAGCTGCTCAAGAAGATCGAAACGGGCAAGGAAACGAAGGCCAAGCCCCAGGTCACGCGCTTCAAGGGCCTGGGCGAGATGAATCCCTCGCAGCTGCGCGAGACCACGATGGATCCGCGTACGCGCCGGCTCGTGCAGCTCACGATCGCCGCGAAGGACGACAGCGACCAGCTCATGGACATGCTGCTCGCGAAGAAACGCGCTTCCGACCGCAAGGACTGGCTGGAAGAGAAGGGCAATCTCGCGGAAGTCATTCCCTGACTCGGGAAAAAAATACTGTGCAAGACGAAATGAATTTCGAGGGCGTGGAGAAGCAACCGCTCCGCACCTTCACGGAAAAGGCGTACCTCGATTATTCGATGTACGTGATTCTCGACCGCGCGCTGCCGGCGCTGTCCGACGGGCTCAAGCCCGTCCAACGCCGCATCACCTACGCGATGAGCGAGCTCGGCCTGTCGGCCGGGCAGAAGCACAAGAAGTCGGCGCGCACCATCGGCGACGTCATCGGCAAATTTCATCCGCACGGCGACAGCGCCTGTTACGAAGCCATGGTCCTCATGGCGCAGGACTTCTCGTATCGCTACCCGATCGTCGATGGCCAGGGCAATTGGGGCAGCATCGACGATCCGAAGTCCTTCGCCGCGATGCGCTACACCGAGAGCAAGCTGACGCGTTACGCGGAAGTGCTGCTGTCCGAGCTTTCGGACGGCACGGTGGACTGGCAACCGAACTTCGATGGCACGCTCGAGGAACCCGCGTTCCTGCCGGCGCGCCTTCCCAACGTGCTGCTGAACGGCACGCAGGGCATCGCCGTTGGCATGTCCACCGACATCCCGCCTCACAATCTTCGTGAAATCGCCCAAGCCTGCATCCACCTGCTGGATGAGCCGGATGCGATGACGCGCACGTTGATGAAATACGTGAAGGGCCCGGACCTGCCCACCGGCGGCGAAATCGTGTCGCCGCGCTCCGATCTGCTGGACATCTACAACACCGGCAATGGCAGCTTCAAGGCGCGCGCCGTTTACAAAGAGGAAGACGAGGTCATCGTCATCTCCGAACTGCCGTACCAGGTTTCGGGCAACAAGATCATCGAGCAGATCGCCGCGCAGATGCGCGAGAAGAAACTGCCCATGGTCGAGGACATCCGCGACGAGTCCGACCACGAAGAGCGCATCCGCATCGTCATCGAGCCCAAGAAGCGCGCCGACGTCCAGCAGTTGATGGCGCACCTGTTCGCGACCACGGATCTCGAGCGCAACTATCGCGTGAACATCAACGTGATCACGCTCGAGGGCAAGCCGAAGGTCATGGGCTTGCGCGACCTGCTCAACGAGTGGCTCACGTTCCGCACGCAGACGGTCACGCGCCGCCTGCAATACCGCCTCGACAAGGTCGACAAGCGGCTGCACATCCTCGACGGCTTGCTGGCCGCGTATCTCAATCTCGACGAGGTGATCCGCATCATCCGTCGCGAGGACGAGCCGAAGCCGGTGCTGATGAAGCGCTTCAAGCTTTCGGAGATCCAGGCCGAGGCGATCCTCGAGACCAAGCTGCGCCACCTGGCGAAACTCGAAGAGATGAAGATCCGCGACGAGCAGAAGAAGCTCGCCGAGGAGAAGGAAGAGATCGAGGGCATCCTCAAGTCGAAGGCCAAACTCAAGAAGCTCATCGCCAGCGAGATCGAGGCCGACGCCGAGAAGTACGGCGACGAGCGCCGCACGAAGATCGTCGAGCGCGAGGCGGCGGTGGCGATCGATGAATCGCAGCTGGTCGCCAACGAGCCGGCAACCATCGTGCTGTCCAAGGGCGGCTTCGTGCGTTCCGCGAAAGGGCACGAGATCGACGCGCGCACGCTGCAGTACAAGTCGGGCGACGAGTACCAGCATTCGGCCAAGGGCCGCAGCGTGCAGCAGGCCGTGTTCCTGGATTCCACGGGCCGGGCGTACAGCCTGGTGGCGCATTCGCTGCCGTCCGCGCGAGGTCTCGGCGAACCCATGTCCTCGCGCGTCGATCCGCCGGATGGCGCCAAGTGGCGCGGCGTGATGATCGGCGAGCCCGATGACCTGTGGCTGGTCGCGAGCGATGCCGGCTACGGCTTCACGGTGCGCCTCAAGGAAGCGTATGCCAGCAAGAAGGCCGGCAAGACGCTGCTCAATATCCCCGACGGCGCGCTGGTGCTGCCGCCGGCGCCGGTGCCCGGCGACGACGCGCTGGTGGCCGTCACGTCGAAGGACGGAAAGCTGCTGGTGTTCCCGGTGAAGGACGTGCCGGAGCTGGCGCGCGGCAAGGGCAACAAGCTGTTCGACATCCCGTCGAAGAAGTTCGCGTTGCGCGAAGACTTCATGACCGGCATGACCGTGGTCGCCAAGGACAAGTCACTGGTGGTCCGCTCGGGCGATCGCAAGATGACCATCGAGTGGAAGGACCTCAAGGACTATCGCGGGCAGCGCGCCCAGCGTGGCGCGGTGCTGCCGCGCGGCTGGCGCAACGTCGACGTGCTCGAAACAGAATAAGAAGTTTTAGGGTTCTCTTACGAAATCCGGGTGCCCGGGGACCTTAGTCTCCGCGCCCTCGGTTACCCCAGGGAGTTTCAAATGTCTCATCCGGCTCGTTGGCTGGCGCTGGTCTGTGCGCCTGCGCTGCTCGTTTCCCATGCTGATGCGCAGGCCGCGCCTAAGCGCGCGCGACTCACCATCGAGGTGAAGGTCGAAGGCACCGAAAAGGTGGTCGGCACCGGCGCCGACCAGACTTCGGCGAAATTCCGCGAGGGCTACACCCTCGTCACCTACCTGAAGGCCGAGGGTGATCTGGAGCAGTTCAACACCAAGGATCCGGCTTACGGGCAGAAGATGATGGGCATGGCCGCCGGCGTGCACGCCAAGGTCAACCAGGCGCAAGGGAAAACGCCGACGAAGAAGATGACCCAGGATGAGATCAAGGCCTACGTGCAGAAGAAGCAGGTGGCCTGCGGTACGGACACGAGCTGTCTCATGAAGCTCGGCCAGGAAGCCAATGACCTGATGATGGCGAACATCAACGCCGCGCAGGGCGATACCGCGCCCGCCGCTTACACCGGTGACGAGCCGCCGCGTTATCTCTCGTACTTCGGCTTCGACAATTGCGGTGCCAAGGTGCACACGTATGTCGATCGCACGATCACGGGCACACTGGCCGACGTGAACGGCGCGGTGCCGTACACGATCAAGGAAACGGTGAACTACGACAACAACGCGGTCCAGTTGGGTTTGATCTGCAACTCACACCAGGCGGTGTTCGATACGCAGGACGGCTCGATCTGGACCGACGGCGCCATCGCGCCTCACTACCAGGGCACCAGCGTGACCACGATGCGCGGCAAGTCGACCACGTCGACCGCGACGGAGTTCGGCCACGGCGAACCGATGGAGTGGGTGAGCACGCA
>Ga0070665_100000770_pt1 | contig 42271 bp, 41 predicted proteins | sample KBSS13metaG_FD_65862 | JGI IMG/M metagenome (GOLD analysis project Ga0070665, IMG submission 65862) | Switchgrass rhizosphere microbial communities from Kellogg Biological Station, Michigan, USA - KBS S1-3 metaG | ecosystem: Host-associated > Plants > Roots > Rhizosphere > Soil ...
CGCGTAGTACTCGGATCGGCCTGTCGGAAGCGATCGAACACGTGCGGGAGGAATTCCGCCTTGATGCCGATTCCGTTGTCTTCGATACAGATCTGCGCGTGCGAGTCGACACGTTCGAGATGCGTTCGACTTCCTGCCGAAGGAGTGGCCAGAAGTCGGGATCGCGCTGGCGGACTGCCCAGGCGGCGTCCGCGCGAAAGCCGTCGATTGCAAAGTCCCGTACCCAGTGGGTGATGGCAGCCATCATGTAGTTGCGGACTTCGCGATTGCCGTAGTTCAGATTCTCCAAGTTGACCCAGTCGAAGTAGTGTCGCGGCTGCCCGGCGGCATTTCGCTCGAACCACGCGTAGTAAGGCGAGTGGTGCCCGAAGCGCGCAGCATCTGCGAAATAGGGATGATCTGCAGCGAGATGATTCGTTACAAAGTCGAGCAGCACGTGCATGTGTAGAGCGTGCGCCCGTGTGATCAGCGCGCGCAGCGCTGCAGGTGGTCCAAGATCCCGGCGCAACCGGAAGGGATCGGTGAGCGCGTATCCGAAATCCCCCGGTGGCGCGCCGGTGACAGGTGCAAGCCAGAGCGCGGTCGCACCGAGTCGGGCGATCTGATCGAGGTGTTGTGTCACCGAGGCAAGTCCGTCGGTACCGAAGAGAGCTGGGGCCACTCCGTATAAGACGGTGCACGCCCGCCAATCTGGATGCTCGCGAAGCTCATCGACGGGTGCCGCCTTGCCGGAGACAACACGGAACAGGGCCGTTGACCGGTCACTCCGTCCGTCCGCGTCCGTGACAGTCAAGCTGACCCGATAGTCTCCGTCGAAGGCGGGTGTGCTCAGGCGAAGTAACGGTCCCCGAGCTCGAGCGATGGGGGTCAGTGCATTGCTCCCGGACACTGATTCCAACCGTGTGGGATTCGTCGTCGCGGCATCCCAGCGGTACCGGACGAGGGGAGCTTTGATACCCGCCGCCTCGGTACTGCCGCTGGCATCCAACAGGACATCGCCTCCCGAAACCCTGACGACCACGTGTGCGGTAGGAACATCCGCCAGGCGCACGGTCCAGATCTGTTGGGCGGCCTTGCCTACCCGCTTACCGTGTCGCACACAGAACGCAGTGATTGAGTTACGTCCCTGCGCCAGGGGAACCGTGGCCGTAAATCGTCCCTCCGCCATTTGGGCGACGACACGTCCTCGAGCGGAGTCCACCAAGACCGCATCGCAGCTCTCTGCGGTCACCGTTCCTGAAATGGGTTTGGTAAAAGTCCACGCATCAGCCCCGTGCACGTCGAATCGCACCGCCTCGTCGGCGAGAATTCCATGCATCGGGATAGCGGCCAGCAGTAGCGTGGCGCGAGCCACGGCGTAAAGAGAGTGTCGCAAGTTAATTGAATCGCCGCTGCAGGTCTCGACGGACACGGGCGATCACCGAATGCCAGTGCCCGGGGCGACTCTGTCGGAACAGCCGCATCGTCGGGTACCAGGGAGTATCGTCGCGATCCTCCATCCAACGCCAGTCTGCGGGGGAAGGCAGGAGCGTCCATGTGGGTACACCGAGCGCGCCCGCCAGGTGCGCCGACAGCGTATCCACGCAGATCAACAGGTCCAGGGCCTGGAGCTCGACGGCTTCATCGCGGATATCACGGATGGCAGGGATTTCCGCGCCGGGGTAACGCCAGGAATCCAAAGCAGGCCCCCGCTGTAAGATGCTGAAGTTGATGCCGCCCGCGGCAGTCAGCTCTCGCATCAGCTCGACCGGGATGGAGCGGGTTGCATCCCAGGCGCCGGCCTGCCAGACCAGCCCGACGCGCGGTCCGCGGTTGTACTCAGGTCGAGGTCGCTTTTCATTAACATGGATATAGGGAACGGTATTGGGCAGCGTCGATAGCTGAGCTCTCAATGCATAGGGCAACTCCATGATTTCGATTGCAACGACAGGGGCTCCTTCGTGCGGTGCGTCATCCAGTCCCGCGAGAGCGTCGATCCCTTGTACGGTTTTCAACAGTGGGATCAGTTGTGGTTGTGCCAGAACGGTGACCTGGGCCGCGTCGCAGCTGAGGAGTGCGACGAACCGGATGAATTGGATCGTATCACCCAGGCCGTGAAGACAGTGCACCACGACGCGCTTCCCGCTCCAGGACGTGCCATTCCAGACTCCTTGCCCGTGTCGGGGTAGCCACCCTGCCGGCGTTGGATCGCAAAGCACCCGTCCAGGACGTGTCGCGGCAACCCGGTCGCTGATGCGCCATGCGGCCTCCCAATCGCCGCGTCGCATGGCATGCATCCATTGGTGTGCTTGCCGCTGATCTGTCAGGTTTGTTGCCACGGAAAATCCTACAACGGTTGGCCTACTTTGCAACGCATGAAGGGGGCCATGTGATCCTCGCGCCGCTGCCTTGCAGGACGATTAGCGCGGTCCTTGCGCGAGGATGAGATCGACTGTTGATATAGGTTAGGGGCTTGATGCACATCAAGCGCCCTGTCGCGCGGTGTGGACAGTCCTGTTCACTCTTCGCAACGACCCACCACTGTGATCTGTCGCACAGACTGCGTGAGTCCCAATTATTAACTTAAGTTGATGAGAGATGTGCTCCATTTATACGGCGACGTGTGGCGACTCCTGCGTGGGCGAGGTCGGATATTTGTCGGCGCCGTCGTACTTTTGATCGGTGCGCAGTGTGTTTTGCTCGGCGTACCTTATTTTTCCGGCCGCGCCTTGAATGCATTGCAGTTACGGGGCAGCCCGGGTTTGGGTGAGGCGGCCGGGTGGCTTGCGCTGGGATTGACGTTCGCGTGCGCGAGCTGGGTTCTACATGGGCCGGGCCGTTTACTCGAGCGCGGGGCCGCTCTGATCATTCGCCAGCGCATGGCGGCGCAACTCCTCGCACAATTGTTCGAGCTGCCGCTGGTATGGCACGAGGGCTTTCACTCGGGGGCAACGGCGCATCGGGTGCAGCAGAGCACACAGGCGCTGTCGGGTTTCGCGCAGAGTCAGTTCATTTACCTGAATAGTGCCGTGCGGCTGGTAGGACCCCTGCTGGCCTTGTTCTGGGTGCAGCCTTACATCGGACTCGCCGCCGTGGCAGGATTCATGATCATCGTGGCCTCCGTCGTGGGCTTCGATCGGGCCATGCTCCGGTTGGCTCACGAAGAGAACGAAGCCGAGCGCCGGTACGCCGCAACGCTCATCGACACGCTCGGCAACACCTCGACGGTCTACGCTTTGCGCCAGGGAAGAGCGGTGGCCGCGCGACTCGAGCGCTATCTGCTGGCTGTGTTTGTCCCTTTGCGCAGAGCAATCATATTGAACGAGGTGAAGTGGTGCACGGTCGATCTCGCGACTCGCTTGCTGAACTGCGCCCTGGTGGCCCTCTATGTCTGGCTCGTGACGCGGATTTCATCAGCTGCGGGTCCAGGTAAGACGTTGCTGTTGGGAAGCCTTTATATGGTCTGGGAGTACACGCAGCAGGCAGCCGGAGTGATCGCCTCCATCGCCTCGCATTTCCAGACTTTTGCGCGGCTGCAGGCGGACTACGCCAGCGCCGATGTCATTCGGGACGCTGTCGCCCCTGTTGCGCCCACCAACGGGGCGAGCGGCGCGACGAGTTGGGACCAGTTGACCGTCCGGGAGTTGACGTTCAGGCATGCCATCGACCGCGGCGCGGGGCCAGCTCTGGAGCGAGTGAGCTTTTCACTCCAGCGAGGCAAGCGCTACGCACTGATCGGCGCGAGTGGCTCGGGAAAGAGCACCCTGTTGCGGGTGTTGGCTGGACTGTATCCCGCCGAGCACATTGCACTGAGCGTCGATGGAGGTGCCGCCCGCATCTCCCCCCGGGAGGCGGCGCAGTTCCTGCGGGCAGGCGCTACCCTGATTCCCCAGGATGCGCAGGTTTATGAGGGGACATTGGGTGAGAACCTGGCGTTGTGCGAATCAGTTCATGGGTCGATAGAGCCTCATGCCTATCACGCGGCTCTCGCAGCGGCTTGCGCGACAGACTTTGTACAAGCTACGCCTGCCGGGCTCGAAACAATGATTGCCGAGCGGGCGGCGAACTGGTCCGGAGGACAACGTGGCCGTGTTGCGCTGGCCCGCGGGGTTCTGGCAGCGCAGGGGAGCGCCCTGGTACTGCTGGATGAGCCCACGGCAAGTCTCGACCCCGCTACGGAAGCGCGCGTCTACACGAATCTCTTCAACACGTTCGCGCCGGCCTGCGTCATCTCATCGATTCACCGGTTGAGTCTGCTCGACCGGTTCGACGAGGTGTTGGTCATGTGCGAAGGCAGACTGGTCGCGCAGGGCACCCCCGACGAGCTCGCTCTGAGCTGTCCCGAGTTTGAACGACTCACGCGCCTGCAGTCCGGCGGCACGGGGCTTGCGGCAACCGCCGCATGGCACAATCGTCCTCCAAAGATCCTCGCGACGAACTAGATACCAAGGTCAAGGAAACGCTGGGGAGTGCGGCGGCGCGCCTCGCCCATGTGGCGGGCGAATACATACTCTCGGCCCATGACTCGACTCCGGAGGTGCAGTTCAAGACCCCGGGAGAGGGCGGCGCACCGAATTCCAATCCTGTCAGCACCGCCGACCAGGCGGTCGAGCGACTCCTGCGCGAGCAGCTCGCCCGTGACTTCCCGGGCGATCTCATCATCGGTGAGGAGTACGGTGTCAGTGGGAATAAGGCGCGATCGCCCTTTATCTGGGTCATCGACCCGGTCGATGGAACGACTAACTTTGTCAACGGACTGCCCCTGTTCGCGGCTTCGATCGGCGTGCTGTATCACGGCTGGCCGGTTGCGGGGGCTATCTGGTGCTCTTGCAGCCACGCATTGAGCCCGGGCGTTTACCACGCGTGTACGGGCGGACCGCTGCAATTCGCGGGGTCTGCGTTACGCAGACGGGTACAAGGCGGATGGCGGGGACTGGCTAGCGAGCCCGGCAGGGCGCCGACGTATGGGGCGCTGTGGGACACGCGTGTGCTGGGTTGCTCGACACTCGAGTTCGCCCTGGTCGCGGCCGGATTGCTGAGCTTTGCCTTTCTATCGCATCCGAAACTGTGGGACGTAGCAGCCGGTCTTGCCCTGCTGGAGTCGGTCGGATGTCGCGCTCTCGCGCCATGCCACGGAGGGTGGGACACATTGTTGTATTTCCGCACGGCCGGGGATGATTCGATCGCTCTCGCGCAATGGAGTGAGCCCGTGTTGATCGGTGATGAGCTTGCGCTCGAGCGCGCGCTCGCCCTGCGAGGCGGCGCAGGTTGAGACGCGCATGATCCTGGAATGGAAGTTGCTCTGGCCTCTTTTGACAGGCCCGCGACTGGAAGCGGAGCAAACAAACATTCGAGGCAAGCGTGATCGAAGCTATAATGTTATGGAACGAGCCCAACAACAAGTCGCACTGGGACTTCGTGGAGTGTGACCCCGAGTGGCAGCTCTTTTCCAATATGGCGATCACGGCCGCGCGTGCGGTGCGCGCGGAGAGCAGGCAGTTGCCGCAAGTCCTCGGCGGCATTTCGCCGATCGACCCGATGTTCATCTCGCGCATGAAGCAGCATGGGGTTCTCGACGAAGTCGACGCGGTGGCCGTACATGGTTTTCCGTTGGATTGGAACCACTGGAAGATCGATGAGTGGCCGCAGAAGCTGGCGGAGATCCAAGCGGTAACCGCTCTGCCGCTGTGGGTATCCGAGGTCGGCGTTTCCAGCTTTGGGGCGGATGAGGTGCAGCAGTTCGGGTTGCGCCGAACCGCCGAGTTGCTGCGCGGCCGGTCTGAGCGCATTCACTGGTATAGCCTCTTCGACTTGCCCAAGGCATGGCCTGCCACGACGCGCCACCGCGAGTCCGAGGGCTCCTCCTATTACCGACACTTTCACATGGGTTTACTCCGCGAGGACGGGACGCCAAAGCCTGCGGCTGCCGACTTCCCGGAGTTCACGCCCGAGCTGGGGATCTGCCAGTGGTTTCACTTCGAGGATCACCGGCTTAATGAGGCAGTCGAGTGGTTGCGGCGCCTCGGGGTCAGGCACTTGCGTACCGGGCTGAGCTGGGCTGACAGCCTGAGACCCGGAGCACTGGAATGGTTCGATCGTCAGATGGGAGCTCTGGAGGAGTTTGCCGTTACGGTCACTTTTTGCTTTACGCCCGAATCGCGGGGCATTCGCCCGCACCACACCAGTCCACCGTTGGAGGCGAGGGAATTCGCCGAATTCTGCGCGAGCATGACGCGCCGTTACGTCACATCGGGAGTTGCCCACGAGGCGCAATTCTCGGGTCGGAATCTGACCCGCTTCAATACAGGAACAATGTCTCATGGCCAATGAATCAGAACGGTCCGCGTCGGTGCTGGTGGCGGGAGGCGCGGGGTTTCTCGGCTCTCACTTATGCGAACGGCTCGTGGAGCGGGGCTGTCGGGTGATGTGCGTCGACAATTTCGTCACCGGAGAGCGTTTGAACGTCACGCACCTCACGCGCAACGCGGCTTTTACGGTGCATCACCATGACATCAGCGAGCCGCTCGACCTGCCCGATGTCGGTTGCATTTTCAATCTGGCCTGCCCGGCATCGCCCGTGCACTACCAGGCGGATCCCATCCGAACAACCATGACGAGTGTCCGGGGCAGCTACAACCTGCTCGAGCTGGCACGCCGCGAGAAGGTGCGAGTGCTGCAGGCCTCTACCAGCGAGGTTTACGGGGATCCCGCGGTGCATCCGCAGTCCGAAGGCTATTGGGGCCACGTCAACCCGACAGGGGTACGGGCGTGTTATGACGAAGGCAAGCGTTGTGCGGAGAGCCTCTGCTTCGATTATCAACGCAAGCATCACGTCGATGTGCGGGTCGCGCGGATCTTCAACACCTACGGACCCGGCATGCAGGTCGGCGACGGACGGGTGATTTCCAATTTCATTGTGCAAGCACTGCGCAACGAGCCGATCACGATCTACGGATGCGGCGAGCAGACACGCTCGTTTTGTTATGTGGATGATCTGATCGCGGGACTGCTCGCCTTCATGGACGCGCCTGCAGGGGTTCGCAGTCCCATGAATCTCGGCAACCCGGAGGAGTTCACGATACGGGAGCTCGCGGAGCTGGTGATCGGGATCATCGGTTCACGCTCGCGTATCGCCTTCCTGCCCCTACCTCATGATGACCCGACGCAGCGCTGTCCGGACATCGCGCTGGCCCGCCGCCAGCTCGGATGGGCCCCTTCGATCGCCCTCCGCGAGGGTTTGCTCCGCACCATCGTCTATTTTGACACTGTGTTGCAGCGGGAGCATCCCAAGACGCTTGCGTTCGGCGGATTTTCCAAGCACCCGGGACGCCGCAAGGTCGTCGCACACTCCCCGGAGACGGCTCCGGGGACGCTGACACCCGTCGCGTTGGAGGTTGATCGTGTCAGGCATTGAAAGAGTGCTCATCACCGGTGGTGCGGGGTTCATCGGATCGCATCTCGCCGATGCCTTGCTCGCCAAGGGTTATCACGTCCGGGTGCTCGATAATTTGAGCGAGCAGGTTCACGGCAGTAGCCGGGAGTTTCCCTCATATCTGGATCCGGAGGTGGAGGCTATCAAAGGCGACGTGCGCGAAACGCGTGACGTCGAACGTGCTCTTGCGGGAGTTCATGCGGTCTTCCACTTCGCCTCGGCGGTAGGTGTCGGGCAGAGCATGTACGAGATCGAAAAGTACGTGGACGTCAACAATCGCGGAACCGCGGTGATTCTGGAGGCGTTGCGCCGACGTCCGGTCGGGAAGTTGGTTGTCGCCTCGAGCATGAGCATTTATGGCGAGGGGCTGTACCGTGACGTGGGCGGCACGATGTGTACGCCGCGACCGCGGTCGGTCGAGCAGTTGAAGAAGGGTGAGTGGGATCTGATCGACTCACGTGGCGAGAAGCTCGAGCCGGTCGCTACGCCGGAAGAGAAAACCGCCATGCCCGAGTCGATCTACGCCTTGTCGAAGTTCGACCAGGAAGTGATGTGCCTCCTGTTCGGCCGCACGTACGCTCTCCCGGTCGCCGCGCTGCGATTTTTCAATGTTTATGGCGAGCGTCAGGCGCTTTCCAATCCCTACACCGGCGTGCTGGCGATTTTCGCGGCCCGCTATCTCAATGACCGGGCCCCGGTTATTTTCGAGGATGGGCGGCAGCAACGGGATTTCGTGCACGTACGCGACCTGGCAGCAGGTTGTTTGCTTGCGTTGGAGAGTGCTGCGGCGCGGGACGAGGTGTTCAATATCGGCGGCGGCCGAGCCTATAGCGTACTGGAGATCGCGGAGCGCCTGGGACAGGTGCTCGGCAAGTCGCACCTGAAGCCGCAGGTCTGCGGAAATTACCGTGCGGGCGATATCCGCAATTGCTTCGCTGACATCTCCAAGGCCGAGCGGAGTTTGGGTTATCGGCCGCGGATCACGTTGGAGGCCGGGCTGAGCTCGCTCTCGCAGTGGCTCGAAGGTCGTAGCGACGAGGATCGGTCGGAAGCGGCCGACCGCGAGTTGCGCCGTCATGGGCTGGTCGCATGAGCGCGGTCGCTGGCGAGCCCGTCGCATTGATCACGGGAGGGGCCGGTTTCGTTGGGAGCAACCTGGCGCAGCGCCTCCTTTCTGAAGGGCGGCGCGTCCTGGTGTTTGACAATCTCTCACGTGCGGGCGTGCGCAACAATCTGAGGAGGTTGCAGGAGCTCCACCCGGATCGACTGGAAATCCAGGTAGCCGATGTGCGCGATCCCGGACAGGTGTTGCAGGCCGTCAGCCGTGCGGACGAGGTCTATCACCTGGCCGCGCAGGTGGCCGTGACGACGAGTCTCGAGTCGCCGCTGGAGGACTTCGAGGTCAACGCGCGGGGCACCCTCAATATATTGGAGGCTGCTCGCAAGCGCGAGCCTGCGCCGCTGGTGGTTTTCACGTCCACCAACAAAGTGTATGGAGCCCTGGACGATATCGCCCTCCTGAAAACGGCTGGGCGGTATGTCCCGGCCAACCTGCAGGTGCGTGAGAACGGCATAGGTGAGTCCCGTCCGTTGGACTTCCACAGTCCCTACGGTTGCTCCAAGGGAGCAGCCGACCAATACGTTCTGGACTATGCGCGCTCTTACGGCTTGCCGGCCGTGGTGTTCCGCATGAGCTGCATCTACGGGCCGCATCAATTCGGCAACGAAGACCAGGGTTGGGTCGCTCATTTTATGATCCGGGCCCGAGAGAACAGCCCGTTGACAATCTTCGGCGACGGTTGCCAGGTCCGCGATGTCCTATATGTGGGCGATCTCGTCGAAGCGTTCGTGCTCGCGCGGCAGAACATCGCCACGCTGGCAGGACGCCCTTACAACATCGGCGGTGGCCCTCACAATACTTTGAGCTTGCGCGGATTGGTGGAACGGTTGGGCGAGCAGCTCGGATTGCGTCCATCCATTCGATTTGCGCCTTGGCGCACGGGTGACCAGCGCTATTACGTCTCGGATACGCGCCGCTTTTCGCAGGCGACAGGGTGGCGGGCGAGGGTGGCCCCGAGCGAAGGTATCGAACGGCTTCACAACTGGCTGACGCAAACGACGGCGGTTGCGACGTCGAGGCCACGGGCCTCCGTGGAGGCGCACCCATGAGACAGGATGCGCAATCACGCGCCGCACGCTTACAAGCTGCGAGCCATATCGTGTTGGAGAATGTGGGTGTTCGGCCCCCGCAGCCCGGTGAGGCCCGCGTGAGGTTGGAAGGATGCGGTGTCTGCGGTTCAAATCTCCCCGTGTGGGAAGGTAGGCCTTGGTTCACCTACCCACTGGAGCCGGGTTCGCCGGGGCACGAAGGCTGGGGCGTGATCGAGGAGATCGGCGCGCAACTTCAAGGATTCGCGGTCGGGGACCGCGTTGCTCTGCTGTCGGCCCATGCGTACGCGGAGCATGACTATGCCGGCGCCGAGGCCCTGGTCAGATTGCCGCCACAGCTCGCCGGACAGCCCTTTCCGGGCGAGCCCCTGGCGTGCGCAGTCAACATTTTCCGGCGCAGTGAGATTCAAGCCGGTCAGAGCGTTGCCATTGTCGGGGTAGGGTTTTTAGGGGCGGTCTTGACGCAGCTGTGCGTCCGGGCGGGCGCGCGTGTTGTGGCACTTTCGCGGCGGCCGTTTGCTTTGAGGACAGCTGAGCAACTCGGGGCGAACGCAACTATCGGATTGGCTGACAATGGACAGGCGCTGCACCGCGCTCGACAACTTGCTCCGCAGGACGGCTACGAGCGCGTCATTGAATGCGTGGGCTCGCAGGAGGCGTTGGATATCGGCTCCGAGTTGGTTGGGACCCGCGGCCGGTTCGTGATTGCCGGCTACCATCAGGACGGGGACCGGCGCATCAATCTCCAGGCTTGGAACTGGCGAGGTATCGACGTAATCAATGCGCATGAGCGCGATCCTGCCCGCTATCGGCAGGGGATCGAGGCTGCGATCGATCTCGTGGTGAGCGGTGAGATCGCCCCGGGGCGGCTGTTCACTCATCAATTTCCGCTGCAGGACATCGGCGCGGCCTTCGACCTGTTGGCCCGTCGTCCGGCCGGTTTTCTCAAGGGTTTGGTGATGTGCTCATGAAACCCGAGGTGGCAACGGTTCCCCGACGACCCCGGCTCGGCTTCGCTGGTGTGGGTTGGATTGGTCTGAATCGCCTGCGCGCGGTGGCGACGGCCGATTGCGCGGACATAGTGTGCATCACGGATGTGAACGCCGCCAGCGCGACCCGCGCGGTGGCCGCCTTGGGCGCAACACCTGCGAAGGCAGACGCACGCCTGGTGCGATCGTTCGAGGAGTTGCTGGAGGAGGATCTGGACGGTGTGGTGATTGCTACACCAAGCGGTCTGCATGCCCGGCAGACGATTGACGCCCTCGAGCGTGGGCGCGCGGTATTCTGTCAGAAACCCTTGGCTCGCACCGCTGCAGAAACTGCTGCGACTCTCGCGACCGCCCGGCGACGCGACCGCCTGCTGGCGGTCGACTTCTGTTATCGAACAGTGGCGGGCGTACCGGAACTGGTACGGCTGGCGCGCGCCGGAGTGATCGGCGAAATTTTTGCCGCGGACCTGGTGTTCCACAACGCGTACGGCCCGGACAAAAGTTGGTTCTACGACCTCGCGCAATCCGGTGGCGGCTGCGTCATGGACCTGGGAATTCACCTGGTGGATCTGTTGCTGCTGGTTGTGAATGACACGCCGTCGGGCGCGGTCCGAAGTCGCCTCTATACGGGCGGCAGGCTGCTGACCCAGCCTGCCACCGAGCTGGAAGATCATGCGTTGGCCGAAATCGACTTCGCGACCGGGACAACCGCTCGACTCACCTGCTCGTGGCGGCTGTCGGCAGGCCAGGACGCGGTCATCGGTGCGGCGTTCTACGGGACGCGTGGCGCGCTTGCACTGCAGAATGTGGGCGGCTCGTTCTATGAGTTCAGCGTCACGCATTGCGAGGGAACTCGCCGTCGCATCCTGGCATCGGGTCCCGATGATTGGGGCGGAAGGGCCGTGAATTCCTGGGTGGCGCAGCTCAATGCCGCGCCGGGCTTCGACGCAGCGGCGCTGCACCTGCAGAGCGTGTCCGATGTGATCGATGCCATCTACGGGCGACAATGAAGCTTCTCCTGACAGCAGATTGCATCGGCGGCGTGTGGAACTACGCGTTGGAGCTCTGCGCCGCACTGCAGCCTCTGGGGGTGCGCGTGGTCCTGGCGACATTGGGCAGACCGCTGAGCCCCGATCAGCGGGTGCAGCTCGAGCGACTGTGTCATGTCACGTTGTGCGAGTCCGCGTTCCGCCTCGAGTGGATGCCGGACCCTTGGGACGGCCTTGCCCGTGCCGGCGACTGGTTGCTCGCTCTCGAGCGCCGGTTTCGGCCCGACGTCATCCATCTCAATCACCTGGTGCATGCGGATCTGCCCTGGAGAGCGCCGGTGCTCAGTGTGGGGCACTCCTGCGTACTGTCGTGGTGGGAGGCCGTCCACGGCCAGTCTGCGCCGCGGGAATGGGACACTTACCGCCGCCACGTGACCGGCAGCCTTCGCGCTTCCCGCTGTGTCGTCGCTCCCAGTCATGCGATGTTGAATGCTCTAGAGCGCCATTACGGGCCGTTCCGTGACTCGGCGGTCGTTCACAACGCGCGGACCGCTCGACCGTTCGGATCGAGTCATAAGAAGCGCTTGGTCCTTTGCGCTGGGCGACTCTGGGACGAGGCCAAGAATATAGCGGCACTGGCGGCCGTTGCTCCCCGTATCGATGCCACCATCGCGGTGGCGGGTGAGACCGCGAGTCCCCATGGAAGCAGGATCGAGAGTTCCGCTGTCAGGCTCCTGGGCGCATTGGATACCGGCACGCTGGCCTCATGGTATGCGAAGGCGGCTGTCTACGCGTTGCCCGCACGTTATGAGCCATTCGGCCTCACCGCACTGGAGGCGGCGCTGTCCGGTTGTGCGCTGGTGCTGGGCGATATCGCGAGCCTGCGCGAGGTCTGGGGCGAGGCCGCGCTTTACGTGTCTCCTGACGATCACCACGGCCTGCACGACGCTCTGAGCAGGTTGTTGGACGACGAATTGTTGCGAGCCCGGATGGGTACGCGTGCCTTGGAGCGGGCCCGGCAGTTCACGCCGGCGAAGCTCGCCCGGCAGTACATGGACCTTTATAGGCAGGTTCAATGCGATTTGCGCTGTTCTACCACTCCCTGATTTCCGACTGGAATCACGGCAACGCGCACTTCCTGCGCGGCGTGTGCTCGGAGCTGATCGCTTCGGGTCACTCGGTACGGGTGTTCGAAAGAGCCAACGGTTGGAGTCTACGTCATCTTCGCGAGGAGCACGGCGACCGTGCCGTCGCGACTTTTTACGGCGCTTACCCGGGCTTGAGCAGCACGGCGTATGAGCCTGAGGATCTCGATCTCGACAGCGCCCTGCAGGACGCCGATATCGTGATCGTCCATGAATGGAACGATCCGAAGCTCGTGGGACAGATTGGCCGGCATCGGGCGCAGGCTGCGTATCGCTTGCTGTTTCACGACACGCACCATCGCGCGCTCAGCGCACCTCACGAGCTGGCGGCCTATGACTTATCAGGCTATGACGGCGTGCTCGCCTTCGGCGAGCGACTGCGACGCATTTACCTGGAGCGTCACTGGACGACTCGGGCCTGGACGTGGCACGAAGCGGCGGACACTCGGATTTTCCAACCTCTCGCGCCTCCCGGGGAGGGCAAGCCGTTGGATCTCGTCTGGGTGGGCAATTGGGGTGACGACGAGCGCACCAGCGAGTTGCAGGAATTTCTGCTGGAGCCCGCGCAGGCGCTTTCATTGCGTACGCGGATTTACGGTGTGCGCTATCCAGCCGACGCGCTGGCGCAGCTTGAGCGCGCTGGGATCGAGTACGCGGGCTGGGTCGCAAACTTCGAGGTGCCCGGTATCTTTGCGACCGCGCACGCGACCGTGCACGTGCCACGGAAGTTCTATCGGGAATGTTTGCCGGGGATCCCGACAATACGGATGTTTGAAGCGCTGGCCTGCGGAATTCCACTGGTGAGCGCGCCGTGGGAGGATCGAGAGAGTCTCTTCGAGCCTGGGCGAGACTACCTCGTGGCACGCGACGGCGCCCAGATGCGGGCCCATCTGCGCGATTTGCGCGCTGATCGCGATTACGCGCAGACCGTGGCGCGCCACGGTCTGGAAACCATTCGAGCTAAACATACTTGCACCCATCGGGTGCGGGAGTTGCTGTCCCTCTGTGAAGAGTTGATCGCGGAGACTTGAGCAGTGCGCAGACATTTCAACATTGCATTCTTCGGCTCGAGCCTGGTTTCGGCGTATTGGAATGGTGCGGCGACCTACTATCGCGGCATTATTCGCGCGCTCCATGAGCGCGGGCATCGCGTTACCTTCTACGAGCCGGATGTTTATGACCGGCAGGCGCACCGGGATATGGCTGATCCGCCGTGGGCCAAGGTGATCGTCTATGAGCCTGAGGACGTGCATGCTGCGCTGGACTCAGCGACCGCGGCCGACGTCATCGTAAAGGCGAGCGGGGTTGGTGTGCACGACGAGCTCCTGGAGCGTGAAGTACTGTCGTTGCGGGGGCCGAGGACGACGGTCGTCTTCTGGGACGTGGACGCGCCGGCGACACTCGAGAGGATTGCCAACACCCCGACTGATCCATTCCTGGAACTGATACCCCGATACGACCTCGTGTTGACTTACGGTGGCGGTGCCCCGGTGGTGAGTGAGTATCGCTCGCGCGGTGCCCGGGAGTGTGTGCCGATCTACAACGCGCTCGATCCACAAACTCATCATCCGGTGGCTCCCGACGCTCGGTTCGCAGGAGTGCTGGGCTTCCTGGGCAATCGATTGCCAGACCGGGAAGCTCGTGTTCGTGAGTTCTTCTTCGAGCCCGCTCGGCGTCACCCTGAGGCAACCTTCGTGTTGGGTGGGAGCGGCTGGGGCACCGATGCCGCGGCTCCACCTAACGTACAGCTGATCGGCCACGTCTCCAGCAACGATCACAATGCGTTCAACTGCACCGCGCGAGCCGTGATCAACATCAACAGGGACAGCATGGCACGCGTAGGATTTTCTCCACCTACGCGGGTCTTCGAGGCCGCAGGGGCAGGCGCCTGCCTGTTGACCGATGCTTGGGAGGGAATCGAGCTGTTCCTGGAGCCGGGGCAGGAAGTCCTCGTGGCGCGCGACGGGGCCGAAGTCGCTGAGCACGTCGCACGGCTGGATGAGTCTATTGCGCGGCGCATGGGACAGCAGGCATTGCGGCGCATAGTGGCGCATCACACCTATGCCCGGCGCGCGCTAGAGGTCGAAGCAACGCTCGAGGCCACAGCGCCCCAGGAAGCCGCAGCATGACCGTCACACGTCCATTGCTACAGCCTCGCGAAACGAGCCGGCGAGCGCTCGACATCGTCGTCTTTGGGCTCTCCATTACGTCGGCGTGGGGGAACGGTCATGCGACGACCTATCGTGCGTTGCTGCGCGCCCTGCACCGGCGGGGCCACCGTGTACGATTTTTCGAGCGGGACATGCCTTGGTACGCAGAGCATCGGGACTTGCCGGCACCGGCTTACTGTAACGTGCGTCTCTATTCAGGCATGGAGGAGCTCGAGAGTCATGTTGCGGAGATAGCCCGCGCCGATCTGGTAATCGTCGGTTCGTACGTGCCGGACGGCCGCCGACTTACAGAGTGGTTGCTGCCGAGAGTCGAGGGGGTCAAGGCGTTTTACGATATCGACACGCCCGTCACCGTTGCCAACCTGACCAGAGGCACCTGCGATTACCTGGATAGGGAGCTCGTGCCGCGCTTCGACCTGTATCTCTCGTTCTCCGGAGGTCCCATTCTTGAGCGTTTAAACCGACAATTCGGCGCTCGCCGGCCCACGTCGTTTTATTGCAGTGTGGACCCCCGCGAATACTTCCCGATGCCGGGTGCCGCGAAGCACTTCGACCTGGGTTATCTGGGAACCTATAGCGCCGATCGGCAACCCACCCTCGAGCGGTTGCTGTTAGAGCCGGCGAGACAATGGCGCGAGGGTTCCTTCTACGTGGCGGGCGCGCAGTACCCGCCTACCATTCAATGGTCCGATAACGTGACGCGTGCCGAGCACCTCGCTCCGGCGATGCACCGCGGCTTCTACAATCATCAGCGCTTTACATTGAATGTCACGCGGGCCGACATGGTAGCAAACGGCTATTCACCCAGCGTCCGGCTGTTTGAAGCCGCGGCGTGCGGGGTAACCATTATCAGTGATCCCTGGGCGGGGCTGGACGCGTTCTTTGCACCTGGCCAGGAGATTCTCGTTGCGCAGTCCACGAGTGAGGTGTTGGAGATTTTACACCAGCCGTCCGCGACGCCGTTGCAGGAAATCGGTGCTCGTGCGCGCCAACGAGTGTTGGCCCATCATACTGCCGAACATCGTGCGCAGGAGCTGGAGCGGCATGTAGAGGCTGTGTGCGGTGCTGCCGAGGCGGTGGCCGTATGAGCTCCCAGGTCGCCTCCCTTGCCCCCTGGTTCCACAATCTGCATTTGCCCAACGGTACGCAGACCGCACCGGAGCACCCCCTGGGTGATTTTCCGAGTGTGAAGTGGAAACAGATCGCGCCGTTCATCGGCTCCGATCTCACCGGGTGGCGGGTGTTGGACATCGGGTGCAACGCCGGTTTCTATAGCTTCGAGCTGGCCCACCGCGGCGCCGAGGTGACTGCCATCGATATCGATCCTCATTACCTCGCCCAAGCCCGCTGGGCTGCTCAGGAGTTCGGCCTGCAGGATCGGATCGAATTCCAGGAGGGCTCGGTGTATGAGCTCCGCGCCCTGCGCGAGCAGTACGACCTGGTGTGGTTTCTGGGTGTCTTCTATCACCTGCGTCATCCGTTGCTGGCCCTGGACATCTTGCGTGACATCACCCGACGCCAGATGGTTTTGCAGACTTTGACCATGCCAGGGGATGCGCCGCTGGGCGCTCCCGAGTCGATCGGCTTGTTCGATCGGGAGTGGCTGACCCGGCCGGGATGGCCCCGTATGGCGTTCATCGAGCGCGCGCTGGAGGGCGATCCCACCAACTGGTGGGCTCCAGACCCGGCATGTGTGGAGGCGCTGGTTCGCTCGGCAGGGTTCAAGGTCACCGCCCGGCCGGGCCACGAAATCTATGTTTGCGAGCCGGATCCGTCGGAGCCGGCGGTCTGTAGGTCGTTGCGGGAGCTCGAGCTGCGTGCGGTCGCTCGTGGAGGTGGGGTATGAGACATCCAGCAATTCACATCGCATCGCCCCGCGGCAAACTGGGCGTGCTGCTCGTTGGGCTCGGTGCTGTAAGTACGACATTCATCGCCGGGGTTCACGCCATTCGGAAGGACTTGGCAAAGCCGATCGGCTCGCTCACGCAACTGGGCACGCTCCGGCTCGGCAAGCGCACCGACCACCGCGCCCCGGCTATCCGGGAGTTCGTTCCGCTCGCGCAGCTCGATGACCTGGTGTTTGGGGCGTGGGATATCTTTGAGGACAATGCTTACGAGTCGGCCAGAACCGCCGCCGTGATCGAGACGGGATTACTCGAGCGGGTGCGGACCGAGCTCGAGGCCATCCGCCCCATGGCGGCTGTTTTCAACCGGCAATACGTGAAGCGACTCGACGGCCCGAATGTGAAGCGCGGCTGCGACAAACGCGATCTCGTGGAGCAACTGCGCGCTGATATCCGAGCCTTTGCGCGCTCACATTCCTTGACCCGCATGGTCGTGCTTTGGTGCGCGAGCACCGAGGCCTACATGACCGAAAGTGCGGCTCACAAGAGTCTTGCGGAGTTCGAACGCGCCCTCGATCGGAACGATGCTGCGATCACGCCGAGCATGCTCTACGCCTATGCCGCTCTGCAGGAGGGCGTGCCGTACGCAAACGCGGCGCCCAACCTCGGTGTGGATATCCCGGCGCTGGTGGAGCTGGCCACTGAGCAACACGTCCCCGTCGCGGGCAAGGACCTCAAAACCGGCCAGACCCTGTTGAAGACGATCATCGCCCCGGGCCTGAAGTCGCGCATGCTGGGTGTGAGCGGTTGGTACTCGACCAACATCCTGGGCAACCGGGACGGCGAGGTGCTCGATGATCCCGACTGCTTCCGCACCAAGGAGGTCAGTAAGAAGGGAGTGCTCGACTACTTGCTGCAGCCGCAACTCTATCCTGACCTGTACGGCCACCTGTGCCACAAGGTGCAGATCAACTATTACCCGCCGCGCGGCGATAACAAGGAAGGCTGGGACAACGTGGATCTGTTCGGGTGGCTGAACTATCCGATGCAGTTGAAGATCAACTTCCTGTGTCGGGACAGCATTCTCGCGGCGCCGCTGGTGCTCGATCTTGCGCTCTTTCTGGACCTGGCGGCCCGCGCCGGCCGTCACGGCATCCAGGAGTGGCTCTCCTTTTACTTCAAGAGTCCCATGCATGCCACGGGCCTGTACCCGGAGCACGATCTGTCCATTCAATTGACGAAGTTGAAAAATACACTGCGCGAATGGCGCGGCGAGTCACTCATCACGCATCTTGGCACGGAATACTATGGCTGAGCATAGAGGGCCGGGCGGCCGCTGTCGGGTGCTGAGGTGAGCAATTGAATCGCTTCGCGATACCCATGCAGTGTTCCGACATCCACGTAGCGCTCTCCCGCGCGAACGCCCACCGCATGGCCGCCTTCGGCGAGCCACGCGTTGATCAAGGTCCCAACATATTGCTCGCGGCCACCGCGCGCTTGCCAGAAATGATACAGGCGATGAAAGATCTGCCCGGGCATGCGAAACGCTCCCCAGACCCAGCGCGAGCGCGCGTCTACGGACTTGACCTGGATCTGCAAGACGTTTCCCGCCTCGTCCGTCTCCACCGCATCGAACAGCTCGGGATGCTCCACGGGGAACAGTAGGAAGGCGAGGCGATCCTGGGGAAGTTGCGCCAGGGCATCGTCGGGGAACCAGATCGTGTCGGGAAGACCTACCGCGACCGCTTCTGCAGGATTGATGAGTGCACGCGCGCGGAAGATTGCATCGCAAAGGCCCGCCGCATTGGGTTGTACCACGTAGGCGACGTCGGTACGGCCGATGCGGCCGCCATAGTATTGCAGGATGTCGGACTTCCCGGGAGAGATGACGAAGCAGAGCTTATCGGCTCCGGCCTTGGTCAAACGTTCTACCAGGTACTCGCTGACGGCTTTCGGCCGTTGCCCACCATCCCTATCGCCTACGGGGAGGAGCTCCTTGGAGAAGGCGAGTGGTTGAATCCGGGTGCCGTTTCCGGCGGCAGGAATGATGCCCCACATGAGTGATCCTCCAACAATGCAATCAATTCGTCCGCGCGATGCGCCGAGGTATGCTCGCTCAGAACGCGCTCCCGTCCTGAACGAGCGATGCGGGCGAGTTCCGCATCCGAGCGGTCCAGGGCAGCGAGCGCTTCCTCGGTGCTGTTGGCGATCAGGATCTCTTCTCCGGGCCGCAGGAAGCGCTCCAGCCCCTCCCAGTAGTCGCTCAACAGCGCCGCACCGCAAGCGGCCGCTTCGAAGAGCCGGCCAGAGGGGCAATGCCCCATTGCCGCCATCTCTGCCCGGGTCACGTTGAGAGTCAGACGGGACGAGCCGAAGAACCAGGGATGGCGATCGGGGGGAACATGCTGGATGAACCACAGGTTGGCAGTCCATGGAAAGTGGTCCGGATACCCGGATCCGCCCAGGAGGAAACGGCTCCGGGGGCGGCGGCGTGCCGGCTCGATGAACAGCATTTCCAACTTGGTTTGCCGGTCGTGGGCGTAGGTTCCGAGATAGGAAAGGTCGGCGCGGGGCTCTGGCCCGCCGCCAGCCGGGCAGTGCGCCAAGGGGTCGACATGTCCGTACAGGGGAGCGACCCGCCGGGCCCCCAACAACTCTTTCACGGCGGTCAGGGCAGCGCCGCCGGTATAGCTGAGGACGAGGTCGAAGCCGCGCAGCCCGGCGGCGGGCAGGTAGTCAACGGGCTCGCCGGCATTGAGACGCGCCAGCGTAACGGGCGTGTCCAAGTCGTAAAACACATGCAACGCCGCGGGGGCCGAGTCGAAAGTGAGAGTGGCTGCGCTGTCGGCATCGGGGCAGTACGAAGTGACGAGGGTGGCGTCCGCGTCGATGACCTGTCGCTGCGCCTGCGACGCAATCGCGCGCCAGTCGCTGTAAAGCACCAGTTCAGCGCCCGCAAAGGTGGTGAAGTCGCGGTGAGCGGCGTAGTAGGGCACGTTCTTCTCGAAAAAGACGACCTGGTGCCCGCGCAGGCTCAACGCCGTAATCAGCCCGCGCCACAGTGTGGCATGACCGTTACCCCACGATGAGCTCAGCGTAAGTCCGAAGATGACAATCTTCACACGCAGGGTGAAGCAAGTGCCGCGCCCGTGCAGCGGACGGAAGTTGAAGTTGGAACCTGGGCCACCCGGGCCCGTTGCAAACCTGTGGCTGCTGTTGATTTATCTTTGACACAGATTAATCCTGCAATCGTGCGCTCGTACGATATCCGGGGGCGCGTCGGTTCCCAACTCACTGCGAATGACGCATACGCCCTGGGCCTCGCTTACGCGACCGTGGCGCGTGCCCAGCGCAAGCGGCACATCGCGGTGAACCGGGACGGGAGACTGACGTCCGCGCAACTGGAGAGCGCTCTGCTGGCTGGCTTGATTGCTGGTGGGATGTGTGTGCAGCGTCTCGGCCTTGGTCCCACGCCACAGCTCTACTTTGCGGTTTTCGCCGGCCAACTGGATGGCGGAATCATGGTCACCGGCTCGCATAACCCGCCGGATCAGAACGGCTTCAAGTTGGTTCTGAATGGTGCACCGGTGTGCGGATCGGCATTGCAGGGCCTGGTAGCGACAACACCGGGCGAGGCGCCGGGCGGCAGCGTCCGTGACGTCGATGAGCGAGAAGTCAACTCAGCGAAATCCTACACAACCGCTCTCGCCTGGATGGGGATGGGGGCGCCGGGGCAGCTCCATGTCATCTGGGACTGCGGCAACGGAGCGGTCGGCGCCCTCATCGGCGCGCTCACCCGGCGCCTGCCGGGTCGGCACACGTTACTCAATGCGAATGTGGATGGGCGCTTTCCTGCCCATCATCCCGATCCGGCGGTCGCGGCTAACTTGCGGCAGTTACAGGCGGCGGTCCTCGAGCAGGGGGCCGATTTAGGGATTGCCTTCGACGGAGATGGCGATCGGATCGGAGTCATTGACTCGACCGGTGCGATCGTCTGGCCCGACCAACTGCTGCTACTCCTGGCGCTCGAGGCCCTCGAGACCCACTCCGATGTAGCTGTCGTGGCCGACGTGAAGTCCAGTCGCGTGCTGTTCGACGAGATCCGGCGGCGTGGTGGACGTCCCGTGATGGCGCCTTCGGGTTATGTGCGCGTGCGTGCAGCGATGTTGCGCGAGAATGCGCCACTCGCCGGGGAGATGAGCGGCCACATCTTCTTTGCCGACTGCTGGCATTCCACTGACGATGCGCTTTTCGTAGCCATCCGTGTGCTGCTGGCCCTGGGTCGGCAGAAGTGCAGTCTCCGGGAGTTTCGTGAGAGTCTACCTCCTACAGCCAGTACCCCGGAATTGCGGTTGCCTTGTCCGGAGCATCGCAAGGCAGAGGTGGTGAGTGAGGTGGCGGCACGGCTGGCCTCCATGGAGGATGTCAGTATCGACATGACGGACGGATTGCGTGTGACGACCCCCGATGGCTGGTGGTTGCTGCGCGCATCCGGGACGGAACCCAAACTCACCGCCCGCTGCGAGGCGGTGGATTCTGCGGGACTCGCGAGGCTGCAGCGCGCTCTACTGACGCAGTTGGCGCAGAGCGGCGTTCAATGCCGGGTTTAGCGGGCCGAATCGGGTCGTTGCTGCTGGGCCGCAGGCTTGCGAACCGCGAGCAGGCGCAGCGTCGCATCGGGGCTTTCGAGGGGCTCCCCGCCATGGGGCTCGACGGACTGGGCTCGTCTGCTTACGGTCCGGAAGCTGCGTTGACGGTCCTCATTCCCCTGGGCGCGGGCAGCCTGGCCTGGATCGGCTGGGTGATGACGCCGATTGTGCTCCTGTTGCTCATCCTGTTTGTCTCCTACTGGCAGACGCTGCGCGCGTATCCCAACAATGGCGGGGCGTATATCGTCTCGAAGGAGAATCTGGGGACGAATCTCAGCCTGCTCGCCGCAGCCTCCTTGATGGTGGACTATGTTCTCAACGTGGCGGTAGGGATCTCTGCGGGGGTGGGTGCCCTCGTTTCGGCCTTGCCGACGCTGCACCCCCACATACGGCCCCTCTGTCTCGGGATTCTGGCTCTCATTACGGTGGTCAACCTGCGGGGAACGTTGGATGCCGGGCGCCTGTTCGCCTTGCCAACGTATCTGTTCGTAGGGAGCTTCGCGCTCGTTCTGGCGACCGGCCTGTTCGAGGCCGTGAGCTCCGGCGGGCATCCCCGAGCGATCGTCGCACCGCCGAAGTTGACCGGGGCGAGTGAGGCCGTCAGCGTCTGGCTGCTGCTGCGCGCGTTCGCCGCCGGTTGCACGGCCATGACCGGAGTTGAGGCGGTCAGTAACGGCATGACGGCTTTCCGGGAACCTCGGCTTACGCACGGTCGCCGCACCCTGAGTGCAATTGTCGTCATCCTGGGGATGTTGCTCGCGGGGATCGCCTACCTGGCGAGTTGCTATGAGATCGGTGCCATGGACCAGACCAAGGCGGGCTATCGCAGCGTATTGTCGCAATTGGCCAGTGCGGTTGTCGGCGATGGGGCCCTTTACTTCGTGGCGATCGGGTCGCTGTTGTGTGTGTTGACGCTTTCGGCCAACACGAGCTTCGTCGACTTCCCGCGGCTGTGCCGCATGGTGGCGGCCGACGGCTTTTTGCCGGCCTCTTTCGCCATTGCCGGGCGGCGGCTGGTGTATTCGGCGGGGATTCTCTACCTGGCCTGCGTCTCCGGAGTGCTTTTGTTCGTCTTCGGGGGAATTACGGATGCGTTGATTCCCCTGTTCGCAGTGGGTGCCTTTCTGACTTTCACACTGTCCCAAGCCGGGATGGTCGTGCATTGGCGCCGCAGCCGCGAGCCGGGTCGGCGCAGTCACCTGGGAATCAACGCCATCGGCACCTTCACGACTGGGGCCGCCCTGGCGGTCATTGTGATCGCCAAGTTCAAAGAGGGAGCGTGGATCACGGTGATCGTGATTCCGGTCGTGGTCGCGGTTCTGAAGGTCATTCACGGCTACTACGAAGGGCTGGCGTCACGAATGCGCATGACGGCACCCTTGCAATTGGAGGATACGAGGGAGCCCGTCGTGCTGGTTGTGGTGGAGAGTTGGAGCAGGCTGACCGTCAAGGCGCTGACGATGGCATTGAGTCTGTCATCCGAGGTTATCGCGGTGCACCTGGCGCAATTGGCGGGCCCCGATCAGGATGAGCACCGTCAGGGGCTCGAGGCGAAGTGGCGCGACTTTGTAGAGGCTCCCGCGCGTGCCGCCGGCCTGCGAGCACCCCGGCTGCGGGTCCTGCCCGCAAGCTATAGGGCGATTCACCAGCCGATTCTGCGTCTGGTCCGCGAATTGGAAGAGGCCGGTCACGGCCGGCGGATCGCAGTCCTCATCCCGGAGTTGGTCAAGTTGCGATGGTATCAACACCTGCTGCACCTGGATCGCGGCCGCAAATTGCGCAAGGAGCTGTTGCGGGCAGGTGACCCGCGGCTGATGGTCGTCGATGTCCCATGGATGAAGGACCAGGAGTCCCGAACGTAGAAACCGTGCGCGCGTGGGCACCCGCCCTGGCCAGCTACAGGTTTAGCTGCCTGGCTCGCTGCCGGACTCGTCCGACACCCATTTACGAGAGGGCCGGTTGTCCATCGCGCGCCGATGCGCCCAACATACCGCATGAAGCGCAAACAACTTCGATTCGGCCAGGGTTTCCGGGTCGCTCTCGATGGTCGCTGGGCCCAGGTCGCCGAAATGGTCATGGCACCGGGAGACGCTGAAGGGGACCCTGGCAACCGCCATCGCACCGCTGATCAGTGGTTGTTTGTTGTCAGCGGAACAGGCCAAGCCCTCGTCAACGGCAGGCGATTCTCTCTCAAGGCGGGGACGTTGCTGCTGATCGAGCACAAGGACCGGCACGAAATCAAGAACACCGGCCGTGGTCTGTTGAAGACGCTGAATTTCTACTATCCCCGCGCTTACACCCGTCAGGGTAACGAACTACCCGCGGCGCGTCGGAACTGACTATACAAAACGATGTCGGCCTGCCGCCATTGCCGCTACTACGCATCTGCCGCCGCAGTGCTTATGCTGATTGTACTGGGACTGTGGATCGCCTCGGCCCCACATCCATTCCCCCATCCCGAGATGTTCGTGGAAAACGGCTCCGTGGATCGCGGGCGCCATGTGTTCATAGCCAGTCACTGCGCGTCCTGCCACGCTTCTCCCGGGCAATCAGATCGATTGCGTTTAGGCGGCGGCCTGGCGCTGGCCTCGAACTTTGGAACTCTCCGGGTCCCCAACATCTCGCCGGATCCGGACAACGGCATCGGCCGCTGGCGCGCCCGGGATCTGGCAAACGCGTTGCTCAGAGGAGTCTCGCCGACCGGCACCCATTACTACCCGGCGTTTCCATACACCACCTATACCCATTTGAATGCCGGGGACGTCGCGGACCTGATGGCTTACCTCCGGACACTCCCACCGGTGTCAGGGCGGCCGCCACCCCATGACCTTTCCTTTCCATTCAACATCCGTCGCCTGGTGGGATTATGGAAGTTGTTGTACTTCGAGCCAGGCAGTCTGGTGCGCGATACCGGGCACAGTGAGCTCTGGAGGCGTGGTCGGTATCTGATCGAAGCCCAATCCCATTGTGCGCAGTGCCACTCCTCACGCAACCTGCTCGGAGCGATCCGACCCAGTACGCTCTATGCCGGTGGCAGGGATCCGGAGGGCGTGGGGTTCGTCCCCAATATCACCCCGGAAGGAGTCGGTAGATGGACTGCTCCTGAGTGGGTGCGATTCCTGGCTACCGGCGAGACCCCCGACCTGCGCATCGTCGGCTCGACGATGACCGACGTGCTGACTGATACCGCCATGCTTCCAGGCAGCGACCGCGAGGCCATGGCCGCGTACCTGATGAGTTTGCCCTCACGGCCGACGTCCACGCCGTGATACGACGCCGGTCAATGGGCATAAAGATAGGCCGCAACGTCGTGCGCTTGGGTCTCATTGAGGCCGGTATCCGGCATGGCGGTGCCTGGTACTGTGGACTGCGGTGACGCGACAAACCGAATCAAGTTGTCGCCAGTGTTGGGAAGGTGCCCTGCGATAAACACCCGTGACCGCAGATCGGCCAGCGGCGGCCCGACCTTACCGTCCGCCCCGTGCAAGCTCGGGATAGTATGGCAACCAGCACACCCATACCGCCGCAGCAGAGAGGGAGCGTTTTGAGGATTTCCCCCGGTGAGCGCGCGCGCCATTTCTTCACGATCTCGCGCACTGAGCAGAGGGGGCAGAACGATCGCCGCAGCGACTACCACAGATAGCGATATCATAACCCACCAACCCCGAGCGGATCGTCTAGAGACCACCATGGTTGCCTCGGCTCGGAATCAGTGCCTGGGGTACGGCATGCGAGCCGGAACGAATCCAGCGGATGGCGTAGAAGAGAGCTGCGCCCGCGTAGATCGTGCCAGCTGGCACCCACATGAGCATTCCAGCCAACTGCTGATCTTCCAACGCACTCGAGCCCCACTCACCGGCGTGCAAGGTCTGCATCGGGTAGAGCACTCGCGGTGCCAAGGCAAGCAGCGCACCGAGAATGCTCGTATGGAGCATGGTAAAGAACACATATGCCATGGCCTGACCGGCCCGATAGGCCGGCGCAATGGCATACCAGAACAGGAGCGCGCTCACGAGGAAGCTCAGGTGCTGCCAGCGATGTACCGGCAACGAATTTACGGTGGCATCGAAGACAGAGGGCACATGCCACAACCAGATCACCGCTCCCTGCAGCAATGTGGCCGTCAAAGGCAGGCACAAAAATCGCCAGACATCGCGTACAACTTCCCGACGCAATGCGTGTGCGAACCGGGCTCGCAACGTCTCCGGCAATCCCCAAAGCAATACGCCGTACGGCCGTGCGGCGACAAATAGCGGCGCGCTGACTGCCATGATGATCTCATGCTCCACCATGTGAAATGCGAACGAGCGCTCCGCGAGCTCGTGAAAGGGTGTGACGAGTGCGGCAACCAACGTCGACCAGGCCAGCAGGTAGCAGACTGCCCTGCGGTGCAAGCCCCACCCCAGGCGTGACCATCCGCTCAGGTACAGGCCCAAGGACACAACGAGTGGCACAATCAGCCAGGGGTCCAGCAGATACCCCGCGATCTCATGTCCATGAGCCCCGCAACCGTTCATAGTCGCGGGATCCAGTAGATGCAGCCATAGATGGGCAACCAGGTGAGGACGACGAAGTTCCAGTACATCACGTTGTCCTCCACGTCTCCCAGGCGGCGCCGGTTATGCGCATGACGTGTGAACAACACTGCGGCGAGAACGATCGTGTCGGCCAGGTCCGTCACGAGATGGGTCGAGTGAAGCCCCAGCAGCAGCCATAGCACCGATCCGTAGGCATTGGCGTCCCACCAGACATTGAGCGCCTTGAACTCGTAGGCCCTGACAATCAGCGGAGCTATGCCAAAGAAGCACATCACGACGGTGCCAATCTGGACTTTCCGCAGCGCCTCCTGTCGGGCCCACCGACCGACCAGCCAGTTGGGTACGAGGCTCACGAGGAGGATCAGAGTGACTATCGCGCCTGGACCCACATCAGGCGGCGCGGCCGCGAGCGGCCAACTCGGCGCAATGCCCAGGAGATAGAGGTACATCGCGATGGCGACAGCGAAGGCTGACCCTTCGATCAGCATGAAGGCGGCTGTTCCCCACCATGTCGGACTGGCTTGCCCCTGGCCGTGAAGCGGCAGGTCGGCGAGATCGAGCTGCACGCGCTCTTTCATCCTTCATCCTCCGGGTCACCCTTCGGCCAGAACCAGCCGATGAGCGTGATCAGGACAGGGACCGAGCCCCAGACCATGGCCCAGGGCGTGAAGATCGAGGCAATCAACATCAAAGTTGACGCAAGTGCCGCGAAGAAGGGCCAGATCGAATTCCGCGGCGACGCTTCGCGTGCTTGCGGTTGGGCTGACACGACTGAGGTGATGAGCAGCTCGCGCCGGTCGACACGCAGGCCGCAGGCAACGGCAAGACTCTCGGGCTCATCCCAGAGGGGCTGGGCACTGCCCACCACGGGTACTCGCGGGAAGTTATAGCCGGGAGGAGGGGAAGTCGTTGCCCATTCCAGCGTGGACGCGCCCCAGGGATTCTCGGGCGCCTGCGGACCACGGCGCAAACTGCGGATGACATCGATGAAGAACAACAGAAAGCCGGCGGCCAGAATCGTGGCGCTCACACTGGAAAAAAGGTTCAAGGCGTCCCAGTGCATTTCGGGCGAGTAGGTATAGATGCGGCGCGGCATGCCTAGGAGGCCGAGAACGTGCATCGGGAAAAAGGTGAGATTGAATCCTACGAAGAGCAGCCCGACGACCCATCGTCCGATGCGTTCGCTCATGAGTCGACCGCTCATCTTGGGAAACCAATAGTAGATTGCCCCGATCAACGGAAACACGGCGCCACCGATCAGGACATAGTGAAAGTGTGCGACCACGAAGTAGGTATCGTGGACCTGGGTATCGAGCGGTACCGATGCGACCATGACGCCGGTGAGGCCGCCCATCACGAACGTGATGATGAAGGCGATCACAAACAGTAGCGGCACTCGGAAGCGGAGCCGTCCATCCCACAACGTGGCCAGCCAACAGAAGATCTGGACGCCGGCGGGGATGGCGATCGACATGCTCGAAATCGTGAAAAAGCTCTCGCCCACGCGCGGCAGCCCGACGACGAACATGTGGTGAACCCACAGTCCGAAGGCCAGGACACCGGTGGAAATGAGCGCCAGGACCATTGCCAGGTAACCGAACACCGGCCGGCCGGCGAAAGTGGCCACCAGGCTCGAGACCATGCCCACAGCGGGCAGGAAGATGATGTACACCTCCGGATGTCCGAAAAACCAGAACAGGTGTTGCCACAACAGAACGTCACCGCCTTCGGACGGGTTGAAGAAGTGCGTGCCGACGAGGCGATCGAGAATCAAGCAAGTACTGGCAATCATGATGGTCGGCATCGCCAGGATGACGAGAAATGCGGTCACCAGCATGGACCAGACGAACAACGGGATGCGTTGCAGTGTCATCCCCGGCGCGCGTTGCTTGAGCACCGTCACGACGATCTCGATGGCCACCGCGAGCGCCGCAATCTCCGTGAAGGTAATCATCTGCGCCCAGATGTCGGCCCGTTTCCCGGCGCCGAATTGGGGTCCTGACAATGGTACGTAGGCAAACCAACCGACATCCGGAGCCATGTTCAAGGCGAATGCCGTCCACAACATGATCCCGCCGGCCAGGTAGAGCCAATACGAAAAGGCGTTGAGCCGCGGGAAGGCGATGTTGCGCGTGCCCACCATCAGGGGCACCAGGTAGATAGCCATCGCCTCCATGACTGGCACCGCGAACAGAAACATCATGTTGGCGCCGTGCATGGTGAACACCTGGTTGTACCAGTCCGCGCTCAGGACGCGTCGCTCGGAGCCCGCCAGTTGCAGACGCATCAACAGCGCGAGTACACCGCCTAAGGCCAGGAAAACAAATGCGGTGACGATGTAGCGGCGTCCGATTATCTTGTGATCGACCGTGCTGAGCACACCCCACAGGCCCCCCGGGGTTCGCCAGGTCGCGGCCAGGTGCGACTCGAGCTCTGGTCGCTCGAGCTGCGCATCGCTCACGCCGGGCTGTCGGCTGTCGCTCATTGAAGTGCCGCCAGGTAAGCAGACAAAGCGTTCAGCTCGCTCGCATCGAGCGCGACGCGCGGCATATTATTGCCAGGCTTCAGAGTTTGCGGGTCCGCGACCCATGCTGCGATCGATCCTCGGTTGGTCTCGAGCAAGCCGCTTGCGATGTAACGACGGCTGGCGACGTGAGTCAGGTCCGGACCGACGGTGCCGGAGGCCGTGCCGCCCTGGATGTTGTGGCAGGATGCGCAAGCTTTGCTTTCGAAGAGGTGTTTGCCAGTCTCCTGCTCGCCACCACGGGGAGTGGCGGCCGGTGCCAGTTGCCCCTGGCGCCAGTGCTCAAAGGCACCGGCTGACTCGACCACCACCAACAGGGCCATGTGCGCGTGTTGCAACCCGCAGAATTCGGCGCACTGGCCGCGGTAGACACCGATCTCACGGGGCGTGAAGCTCAAGGTGTTGTCACGGCCGGGAATGAGATCCTGTTTGCCGGTGAGGTTGGGAACCCAGAAGGAGTGAATGACGTCGGCCGCAGCAAGCTGCAGACTGACCGTGCGGCCGACCGGTACGTGTATTTCGTTCGCGGTAATGAATACCTGGTCGGCCCGGGCATCCAGGTAAGTCACTTCCCACCACCACTGGTAGCCGCGCACGCGTATTTCCAGGGCGGTAGCATCGCTCGAGCTCAGCCCGCGGGTTGCATAGAAACTCACGATCGCAAGCCCTGTGATGATCACCACGGTCGCGATGACCGCCGCACGCACGATCCGCGTCATCCGTGTGTCGGTGTGCGAGTAGGGAGTCTTTCGTCGCAGTAGCGCCATCACCAGTACGACGGTTACCGTCACCCAGACCACGCCACACACTGCCACGAATAGCCAGATCAGCTGCTCGAGCCTCGAAGCCTGGATCGCGTGAGGGTCCAGGACCGATTGCCAGCCGGTGCAACCGGAGCATAGGAGCGCGATCGGTAGGGTTAGCGGGAGGGTGCGGTTGGCCATTCGTCACTGGGGGTCGCAACAGTTGCCGGTGCACGATTCTCGGAGGGTCGCGATTGCATGGCGTCATTGCGGCTGGGAGCGGCTGTTTGGGCGGAGTAGGCACCGATGGTGCGCACGTAGCCGGTCAGTTGCCAGATCTGCTCCGTGGTCAAACGATTGCCGAACGCAGGCATACCCTCCGGCCGTCCATCTCGGATCGAGATGAAGACCGAAACGGCTTGAGGCCCATAGCGCCACCAACCGCTGAGGAAGGCGGGTCCTGTCGCGCCACCGCCGTCCGCGTGACAGCCCTGGCAGTTGAACCAGGTGTAGAGCTGTTTACCTTGATTGAGATTGTAGGCGTTGGTGAGATAGGGCTGGCCCAACACGGTGTCGGTCTCTGGCGCGGCGCCGCCAATGCGATTCGGCATCGGGGCTACGGCATCGAGGGAGGCCGCGATGGGAGGATCTAGCCGGAAATTACGCGATTCGCGCGCGCAACCCTCGACGAGAAATAGACTCAACACGAGAGTGCCGACGCCGCGCATCATGGCAAACCAAACACATAGAGAGTGCCACTCGGGTCGCGTGGGCGCCCTACGTTGGCAATCACACGGGCTAATCCGCGCGCTGCGGTCGCGTCGCGCCGGTCGATCCACGCCTGTTGCGCGAGTCCGTAAGGTCCGGAAGCGCCCGCGACAACTGCAACGTACTGACGTCCATCGGGTCCCACAAAGGTCGTGGGTTGGCCAGTGATGGGCGCGGATGTCCCGAATTGCCACAATGGCGTGCCGCTTTGAGCATCGACGGCTTTCAGCCTGCCGTCCAGGGTTCCATAGAACACCAATCCCCCCGCGGTCACCAGCACGTCACTGGCGACAGGGAAGCGTTCTCGAATGCTCCAGACCGCTCTGCGGGAGATGACGTCCCACGCTACCACGGCACCGTCCGATTCGTTGCTCGAAGTCACGCGCACGTTAGCGCCGATGAACGCCGTGCCCTGCAAGTAGTTCGCGCTTCGACCCTCCAGGTCCATGCAGAGCCGACTCACGGGAAGGTACAACCGACCGGTTGTTTGATCCAGGGCGGCATCGCCGCCGAGAGCGCCCGGCCAGGCTGGGCAGACATCGCGGACCTGGACGTTGGTTCGGGGTGTTTGCTCGGCGGAAGCGCGCCTCGCGACGCGTGGGTAGGAGATATAGGAATCCGCGGCCAATATCTTCCCTGTTTGCCGGTCGATGACGTAAAGACGCCCGTCTGCGTCGGGGTGGACGAGAAGCGCGCGCGGAGCACCCTCCCAGGTGTGATCCAGGAGTAGATTGGCGCTGCCATTGCGCCAGGGAAACAACGCATGTGGGTGTAGTCCCACGAACCACCGGGCTTCTCCAGTGCGGGCATCTCTGGCAAAGACACCTGAGGTCCATCGATTGTCTCCGGGGCGCGGATCAGGGTTCCAAGGGGCAGGCGGCCCGGTATCGTGGAAGACCAGTTGCAACCTCGGGTCGTATGAAATCCAGCCGGAGACGCTGCCGCCACCGTGTTGCCACGCTGTACCTGGCCAACTATGAGATCCCTGATCCCGCGGTCCCGCCGGTTTGAAATCCGCCGAGATCCCCACATCCTGGTCCGGACCGGTGCTGTAGTGTTTCCACAGTGTGCGACCTGTAGCACGATCCAGGGCCGCGATCCAACCGCGCGCGCCATAGTCGTCGCCCGCATTGCCAACAATCAGCTCTGCTGCGGCCGCAGTAGGCGCGGATGCCAGAGTCTCTCCCTGTCCCGGGTCTGCCACGGCTACGTCCCACACGGGCGTGTCATGCTCGGCATCGACAGCAACGACATGTCCATCAAGAGTGCTGAAGTAGATCCGGTCGCCGACAGCGACCGGGCCGAGATGGGTTCGGTCGCAGCAGTGAAGCCCGTCGGCGACGCGATTGGCCGTCGGGGAGAATTGCCAACTGAGTGTGCCGTTGGAACGGGCAAGGCCGATTGCGAAGAGAGTATGGGGAAATGCACTCAGGACCAACAGCTTGTCACCCCGGATCAGTGGGGCGGAACCCTGTGCGCCCAAGCGACCCGTGCGGAAGGTGAAGACCGGCTCGAGTTGGTTGACGTTGTGGCGATCGATCTGCGCGAGCGAGCTGGAACGAGTGGCCGGGTCCACACTCATTGCCGGTGACTTGGGCTCATCCGCATTCGGTCCGGCCGATGTCGCCAAGACAGCCGAGCTCTGGAGGCACAGCCCCAGCAGCACGGCCGGGGCAAGCGTGCCGACGTGCTTTACTTGATCCAAGTTAGGAGACACTCCGCGGCGGATTCGAAGCCGTGGCGCGAGCAGCAATCTACATACCTCGCATCCCGGCCTGCGCCGACCTTGTCCCCGATCCGATGGAACTCAATATCGATGTGCGTCTCACGTGAAAGATCGTTTGCCCTGCCTCGACTCGAGGGCCGCAAAAAAAGCTGGCCCTTAACGCGCGTTAAATCTATCCGAGAGTGAATCTGCTAAAACAAAGTGGCCCCCTGCAACCGGTATGTGCCAACGTCATGTCGCGAATGCTCATCTCGCAGATGGAGCGCTTTGGACGGCTAGCGCCCGAGGAGAAGCTCGCGCTGATCGGTGTGGGAGTGCGGCAGCAAGAGTTGCCTCCGGCATCGGACTTGTCTTGTGACGGGAGCGCAGACAGCACGGCCCTGCTGTTGGCCGGAATGGCGTGTCGGTACGTTGTAATGCCGGGCGGGCGCCGTCAGATCCTTGCGTACGTGCTGCCAGGCGAGTTCTGTGACAGGCGCTCTGGCGATCACCCATTCGAGGACCACCGCATTGGCGCGCTATCCAACGTCAAAATCGCCGGCTGCGAGCGCAAGGAGATCGAGCGGCTGACAGGGCGCTTCCCGCGGATCGCCCGTGCGCTCGAGTTGACCCGGGCAGTCGAACAGGCCACCCTGCGGCAATGGCTGGTGAGCCTGGGTGTACGGGACGCGTTGGAACGCACGGCCCACCTGTTGTGCGAGCTCTTTACGCGATTTCGGGCGCTCGGCCTTGCTCGAGGCGGGGAATGTGAGATCGCACTGACGCAGGCTGACCTCGCGGACGCTCTAGGTCTGACACCGGTACATGTTAGCCGCATGATGGCGAAGTTACGACAGCGCCACCTCGCAACCTTCTCTTACCACAGGTTCCGGGTTCTGGATTGGCGGGCGCTACAGGACCTCTGTGCGTTTCGCGCCGACTACCTCTTTGCTGGTGCCTGTCCCGGGTATGAGGACCTGCGGGATGAGGTTGACTCGAAGTCGGACGCCCTCGACCCCATGGCGCCTGTCACCCGCCTCGCCCAAGGAGCGATGGGAGGCCAGGACCTCGGCTCCTGAGCATCCTCAATGCAAGCGCGTGCTTCGGTTCAGTCGCAAGGCCCGTGCCGCCTTCCACAACATACGCGTAAGTAACTTGCGTTAAATACTTCGGATCATGTTTGGGGTATCCTGACCGGACTGAAGTCGATCAGGTGACTTATGGCAGTGAGCACTGGAAACCTATCTGGAACCGAACGCGCCTGGTCTGCCGCGATCGGAACTGCGCTCTCCATGTTGGTGTTCCGCAGAAGTGGCCCGGTTCTACGCTCGCTGGCAGCGCTGGCCGGGGCGGGCCTGCTCGCGCGGGCCGCCGCCGGACATTGCGCCGTGAAGGCCGCACTCAGCGGTGAAAGCTCGATCGGTGATGGGCTGCGGGACCAGTGGAAGCGGATGTCCGGTGCTCGGACCGACTCCTTCGACGCGCAAGAGGCTGTGGAGGAACGGGCGCATCCGACTGCCGTGGAGGAAGGGCTCGGCACGACGGAATCAGTGCGACCTTCAGTATGACGCGCCGGTCGTCATTGGCCTCTCGCTGTGAGCGTCCTATGTAGAACAGACAAAGCCTGCGCCACTGTCGCGTGCCTCACCTTGTCTGGATCCTTGTCGCCGAAATGCCGTGCTTCGACCTCGGGCCGTCCCCACCTGGCGCCCACTGCGAAGTACACCTGGCCGGGAGGATTGCCATCCTCATCCTCGGCGGGACCGACCACCCCCGTCACTGCGAGAGCGATATCCGCTGGCGAGCGTTCCAATGCGCCTAGAACCATTTGGCTCGCCACCTCGGCATTGACACTCCCACGTGCTTCAAGAAGTGTCGCCGGCACGCCGAGAGCCCGTGTTTTCTGCTCCTTCGTGTAGACGACGAAACCGCCTTGGAGAGTGTCGCTGACGCCGGGAACTCGCGACAGAACGGCTGCAATGAGTCCACCCGTGCAGGATTCAGCGGTCACTACACTCGCCTTGAGCCCTCGCAACACCTTGACGACGGCCTCGGCCTCCTCGACCAGCTCCTCCGCAATGGAAAATCCGCGCCGCGCCATTTGTCTGTCTCCTCAGTGTTGAGCCCAACGAGGCCGGCCGACGCTACACCACAGCACACGGACGAGGTTGCGCTTGCCGGTGAGGGAGCCGCACGCAACGGCTCCCTGCTCAGCCCCTTACTTCACCGCAATTCGCCGCGGCTGCGCCTTCGGCTGCTTTGGAATAACAATCTCCAATACCCCGAGCCGGCCCGAGGCGTTGACGTTTTGCGCATCCACCGTATCCGGAAGGATGAAGCGCCGATGGAACTGCCCCCAAGGACGCTCGACGCGTTGCTGTTGGGGAGGCTCCGAGGTGTTGGTTTCGGCCGTCTTCTCCTCGTGACGATTGCCCGAAACCGTCAGAACGCCGTTATCGAGCGTGATCTCCACGTCCTTCGGATCGACGCCGGGCACATCCAGGAGTAACTGAAACCGGTCGCTATACTCCCTGATATCCACCGCCGGCTGCCACTGTGCGGTGGCGCTGCTGCTGTCTCCATCGTTCAAGTTGCCGAAGACCCGGTTGATATCCTGCTGCAGTTGGGAGATGACGCTCCAAGGTTCGTACCGTGTGATGGCCATGACAGATCCTCCAGGTTGTAAGTTGGCAACAGTGTCGCTCCCGTAATAGGCGTCGGATCGGGAGAGCGATGCCCATAGCCCATATAGGGCGCCCTGATGGTCCTTCAAGCCCTCTGTTCCGGTTGATCACGACACCAGAGACCAAGGCCAAGGTCGCCCTGATCAGCGCACTGATCTTTGCCGCGGTGCCGTGCCGGGAGCCGGAGACGAAGCCACGAGCCCTCGATAGATCTCCACATAGTCCCGAGCCATGCGGCGCGCGGAGAAGCGCTCCTCGAATCGGGCGCGGATCGTCGCGCGGTCCAACTGTCCGAGCCGCCTCACGGCATCAACCGCCTCGTCCGTATCGGTGACCAGAAAGCCTGTTTCTTTGTCGATGATTTCCGGCACTGCACCTTCAGGGTAGGCAATGACCGGCGTGCCACACGCCATCGCTTCGATCATCACGAGGCCGAAGGGCTCAGGCCAGTCGATCGGAAAGAGCAGGGCGCGCGCCTGGCCGAGAAATTTCCCCTTCGTCGCCTCTCCGATCTCATCCACGAATTCGACCTGCGAATCATGCATCAGAGGTCGAATGTGCTCCTCGAAATAGTCCCGCTCCTCAGCGCCGATCTTTGCGGCGATCCGCAGGGCCACGCCCGACTTTTTCGCGATCTCGATGGCACGATCCGGACGCTTCTCGGGAGCTATCCGGCCCAGGAATGCGAGATAGCCGCCGTCAGCGTGGGCGCTGAGCTCGAGCAGTTCCAGCGGCAAGCCATGATAGACCGTCCCGACCCAGTTGGCGGACGGCATCGGTTGGCGCTGATCGTTGGAGATGGATACCAGAGGAAACTGCGCGAACCGCGCATAAAATGGACTGAGCTCATTCGCGTCCAGCCGACCATGTAACGTCGTAACGGTTCGCGCCGCGATATCCTGAAACACCGGAAAATGCTCGAGCTCCGTATGAAAATGCAACACATCGAACTCGTCCGCGTGTTTGCGGACGCTATCGAGCATCATGAGGGTATACGGCACAGGATCTTTGACGGACTCGTCGAGCCGCAATGCTGTCCGACAACACGGAACGAGCCGCGCACTCGTTCGCGAGTCTCCCGAGGCGAAGAGAGTGACGTCGTGTCCCTGTCGAACCAACTCCTCCGTTAAATATGAAACCACTCTCTCCGTGCCACCATACCGCTTCGGCGGAACGGCTTCGGCCAGAGGAGCAATCTGGGCGATGCGCATGACGCCGATACTAGTTTCGCCCCTGGAGCGATGGTAGGGGAGAGGCGCTGGAAAGCGCGTCGGCCGGCTCCTACGAAGATCTCACTTGATTATTGATCCAGGTTAATCCGCGCTCGCCCGATATCACCCCGTCCTCGCCGGACATGTCTGACACGATCCGGTAAGCGCGGCCGATATCGCCTCCCCTGGACGTTCGCTAAATTTTGCGACTGGCGTCAACAGCCATTCTGGTGGAACTTGAATACAACCAACTGGTTTTCGAAAGCAGCCCTGCATAGCATCCCGCCGACCGAAAATCGGGCGCGGGTGGTTCGCGTTGCTACCGGCCCCGGGACCGGCGAGTCCTGCGCATACTGCTACAAGCAGATCGATGGCCAAGCGGTACAATACGCGGTAGACGCCTACATCGCCGCGGGGGTACTGCGGACCCTGCACTTTCACCGCGTCTGTCTGCACTTATGGGAGGCATTACTTTCACATACTCCCTCCGTGCCTACCGCTGACGCGCGGCAATAGGGTTTTCAGCCCGATCGGCTTCACATCCGCTGACCTGCGCCACCCTTCCCGGCAGGAACACAGCACGCAGTCTTCTCCGTGCGCGCTGCCTTCTCAATCGGCACCGCCGATGTCCCGTGCTCGAAGACGTTCGTATCTTCCCCATACACCGGGATGCTACGCAGCGTGTGGAAGGTCTCCCACGCGATCCCAGTCGGATCGGTCACCCAATACTTGTTTGAGGCGGCATAGCAGCAAGGCTGTTCATCCTCCTGAACCAGGCTCACATCAGCGGCCTGTAACTGCGCATGCATCTCTCGCAGCTCCTCGTCCGACTCCACCTGAAACCCGACGTGGTTGAGCCCAATCGGCTGTCGACGCGTCGAAATCGCAAAGTTGATGCGCGGATCCTCCAACATCCACTTCGCGTAATCCTGGTGCAGAACGGCAGGCTGCGTTGCAAACAAGGTCGAGTAAAACCGGACCGATTCTTCGAGGTTGTTGACACTCACGTGCACGTGAAAGCGTTTCATGTTGCCCTCCGAGGCGTTGCGCTCAACGCCGCAATGACTTGCCCTGTCTTCATGGTTCAATGCGATATTACCAATAAAATGGAAATGTCAATGCGATACGCTCCCCTTGGCAGACGACTCAGGCGCCGCGGGGACCGCAGACGATGCTCTCTGTTGTACCCCGGAGTCGGCCGACGCAAACAGGAAGCGGCCCAACCACAGCGCGACGAGTGCCCCGACGATCTGGGCCGCTACGAAGCCTGGAACATCTACGGGTCGGATCCCGGAGAAGGTGTCGGATAACGAGCGTGCGATCGTGATAGCGGGGTTCGCGAAAGACGTCGAGGCCGTGAACCAGTAGGCAGCTCCGATCCAGGCCGACACCATCCATGGAGTATCTTCGGGGCGTCGATGACCCAGGACAACCAGCAGGAGACCAGATGTGGCAACACTCTCGGCAATCCACTGTGGGACTCCGGTCCTGATGTGAAGTGAGGACTGCATAACGGGCAGTTCGAACATAACGTGCGCCAGGAGGGCTCCCGCGCAGCAACCGGCAATTTGGACGAGCGCGTACGCAAACAGATCGCGCCAGGACAGTTTGCCTCGCAGCGCCTGTACCAGTGACACCGCGGGGTTGAAGTGGGCGCCGCTCAAGGGGCCCAGGAGGGCGATCAGTGCAGCGAGCACGGCCACCGTGGCCCCCGTATTGGCCAGGAGGGCGACCGCTACATTTCCGCCGGCCAGTCGCTCGGCCATGATTCCCGAGCCCACCACGGTCGCCGCCAATAACACTGACCCAAGAGCCTCGGCCAGAATGCGCCGGGAACACGCCACAACCGGTTGGGTCTCAGTCATTTTGAGTCGGCTCCATATTTCATAGTTTCAATTATATAGAAATAATGTCAAGCTCGGAGCGCAACTGGGGCGCAGCCGTCGCGTGCTGCGACCCGATCACATGCGCATTGCAACACGGGAGGCAGGGTGAAGAAGCGGGTTTTGTTTCTGTGTGTAGCCAATTCCGCCAGGAGCCAGATGGCGGAAGGCCTCGCGCGCTCGTTGCTGGGAGAGCAGGTGGACGTGCTCAGCGCCGGTTCGCAACCCTCCAAAGTCAATCCGTACGCCATTGGGGCTCTGGCGGAGATCGGTATCGACATCTGCGCTCACTACTCGAAATCTGTGGACGACATGGATGCCGCATCGTTTGATGCCGTAGTGACCCTTTGCGCGGACGAAGTATGTCCGGTGTTACCCGGAAGGGTCACACGCCTGCATTGGCCCATCCCGGATCCTGCCAGCAGCGATCCGACACTCTCCGCAGAGGAGCTGCGGAAGCGCTTCAGAGTGGCCCGCGAGCAAATCCGGCAACGGCTTCCGGAGCTGACTTCCGTCCTGGGCCTTAGGGTGGTTGGCTGAAACCTTTCAGTCACTTGCGATTGACTCCTGTTTCGATATGCTTGAATGCATGAAATCCCCGGAAGTCATTGCCGCATTGGGTGCCTTGGCCTCGGAACCCCGGCTGGCCGTATTCCGGCTGCTGGTGAAGCGCGGCCCGAGGGGCTTTACGCCCACGGAGCTGGTCGAACGGCTGGAAGTACCCGCGCCCACGCTGTCCTTCCACCTGAAGGAGCTGGTTCATGCAGGTCTCGTGAGCAGCCGCCGGGAGGGGCGCAACCTGTACTACGGCCCCAATGTCGAGCACATGAATGAGCTGGTGGCTTTCCTGAGCGAAAACTGCTGCAGCCTTGCCGACGAGGTCTGCGATGCGAACTGCAAGCCCGTGGCGCCGCCAGCCCGTCAGCGCAAACGCGCGTAGCAATGAAAGACCGCCTGATCCAAACGGGTCCATCGCTGAGTGGTGCGCTGGCGTTGTTAAAGGGCGCTAACCTTCCCACATCCGACCTCACCGAGAGCCATCTCTCTCATTTCTTCTTTTCCGGGTCGGCGAGCGCCCCTGATGGAATCGTGGGCCTCGAGCTTCTCGGGTCGCAGGCCTTACTCCGCTCGCTCGTTGTTGCCCCGGCACTGCGTTCGAGCGGCTTGGGCGGCGCGCTGCTCGATCACGCCGAGCTTCACGCAAGTAGGGTAGGGGTAAAGTCCATATTCCTCCTGACCACCACCGCCGAGTCGTTCTTCCGCCGCCGCGGCTATTTCCCGACGGATCGCTCCAAGGCGCCCGCTCCAGTCCGCGCGACCCGTGAATTCGCGGACATCTGCCCCGCGAGCTCTGCATTCATGGTGAAACACCTCGGCGAGCTGCCCTTGCCCGCTATCGGTGGAATTGCTCCATTGTCGCTAGGGCGTTGACCGCGCCTGGCTCGTGAAAGCGTCCGAAGCGGCAGCCGAGTCGAGCAGAGGCAGGCGGATCTGAAATTCGCTGCCCGTACCCACACCCGCACTTTTGGCCTCGATCGTGCCGCCGTGGAGCTCAACGATACTCTTCGCCAAGGCGAGGCCTATTCCAAGGCCCCCCTCAGAGCGGTCACGCGCGCTATCGAGTTGCGAGAACATCGTAAACAACTGCGGGATCTGTTCCGGAGCGATACCAATGCCATTATCCCTTACGGATAAATGCAACGTGCTTCCTTCGGCCCGCACTGACAGTTGTATCAGGCCGCCCCGGTCGGTGTACTTGGCCGAGTTTGTCAGCAGGTTTGCAACCACCTGCGCCAGGCGGACCAGGTCTGCGTTCAACATCGGTATATCGCTGGGCAGATCCACGATGAGGCGCTGAGCCTTCTTCTCGATGAGCAGTTGTGGCGGGTCGAGTGCCGCTTCCACGACGTCCTTGATGGAGATGGGTTGCTTGTCGATCGTGAGCTGGCCCCGAGTCACGCGCGTGACATCCAGCAAGTCATCCAGTAGCCGGCTCATATGCGTGACCTGCCGGTGCAACATCCCGCGCGCCCAATTCAGCCGTTCCGTTGGCAAGTCAGGTAAGTTCAAAAAACCAACGACGTTGCGAATCGGCGCGAGAGGGTTGCGCAATTCGTGTGAGAGCATCGCCAGAAACTCATTCTTCCGGCGATCCGCCTCGCGCAACTGCTGTTCGTGAATGCGGTTCTCCGTGATGTCGCGCGCCACGGAGACCGCGCCAATGATTTTTCCTCGCGTATCGCGCACCGGAGCGGAACTTACCTGGCGATGACGGAGCTCGCCCGTCGCGGGTATCCGAACGATCTGCTCCTCGTTGCGAATACTCTCGCCCTTCAGCGCGCGAAGCGGTGGAGCTTCCTCGATAGGCCGCGGCGAGCCATCCGGTCGCAGGACCTCCAGCTTGGTTGCCAAGTCTCCAACCTGTGTTCCCTGCACGGCATCATGGCCAAATTGCTCCAGGGCAGCCGGGTTGGCGTAGGTGTAGCGTCCGTGGATGTCGGTGAAGTACACCTCGTCGCTGATACTATCGAGAACCGCCGCAAGCCATTCCCTTTCCCGTCGTGCCTCGGCGGCCGCCATCGCCTTGTTGTGCTCGGCTTCCAGCCGGTCGCGCGCCGCGGCAAGTTCCTGGTTGAGCGCCTCGAGCTGAGTCCGTCGCCCGTAGAGCTCCGCCAGCAATGCGACTTTACTGCGCAGAATCTCCGGCACGATCGGCACCGATATGTAGTCGATGGCGCCCACGCCGTAACCCTTGAGGGTATCGAGCGCTGTCACATGAACGCCCGTGACGAAAATAATCGGCGTTTGCTCGTATCGGGGATGTTGACGAATGAATTGCGCCGTTTCGAAGCCGTCCATGCCCGGCATGCTGACATCCAGCAGAATTACCGCGAACCGCTCTTGAAGCAGTCGCGTCAAGGCCTCCTGACCGGATAGAGCCCGTACGCATTGGACCCCAACTCCCTCCAGAATGGATTCGTAGGTCAGCAACCGGGCGGGCTGATCATCGACCAACAGAATGCGCGGCTTATCCCGATCGACGACCTGTGGGATTCCCGAAAGAGCCCGAGGGACTTGGGTCTTGTCATCCTGGATCATCAATCACCGTCGAGATCGGGTTGGCCCTACCCCATGGCGTCTCGGAGCCAGCGTGGGTAACCCCGCGGGGACGCAAGAACTGTACCCGGCAGCCTCCAGGGTCGGCGACGCGAGTCCACTTACATACAAGACCCTAGGGGCCTCGCTCGTTGAATCCCCGGCCGCTCATGATCATTGGGACGCACCTCTGCGCCCGCGCTACCCGCGTTGTCGCCTGCTTCGCACCCGAGATGTGGAAGATGTAGGACCTTCTCCGCCCCGGTGTAAGCGCTTCGAATGCCGTCCCCAGCTCCGGAGTGGCATCCAGTATGGCCTGCAATTCCTCGGGAATCGCATACTCCGAGTCCTTCTTGAGGGGCACCTTCTTCCCCGACTCCTCGACCTCGATGGCTGCGCAGATGTACCTCCGCAGAATCGACTGCATTGCGGTAATTTCTTTGACAGAGGTGAATTTGATCCAGCGACCGGCCTGCGTATGCTCACCGACCTTTTGGAGGATGTGCTGCGGATCGCCGAGCAGCGCGCCTTTGAAGAATGAAAGCGCGCACGCGTCTTTCAGCGGGATGACGATGACCACGTTCTTTTTCTGGTAGGTGAAGCAGGGCTTGCCCCACTTGATCTCCTCGCTCAAGTCGCAGGCGAGCGCAATCGCCCTCAGCTTGTCTGCTTCCTTCTGCCACTTTTTCGCGTAAGGTACTTTCACTGTTTCCCCGTGCGCCGTAGCCTCGCTTTCGCGCCGGATCATACCGAAGATCGGTCCCGGCACCTGCATCCGTGCTGACGGATCATCCGGGGATGTGACTACTCCTGATCAGCAGTTGACCCAGACTCGCGGCAAGCTCCGTCCTTCAGGGCGGTGAGGGATGGCGCGGACGCCGAAGGCGCTCTGCACGCTCAATCAGGCGTGTGTTGCTGCTCGATGTATTGTCGTATAACGGCGATGTTGCGCAGGTCGTGCAGCATCTGCGCGGTCAACACGGCGGCACTTTGTCACGCAGACCCGGCGTGCGTGCATCAGAAAGACGCAGCGGCTTCCGTGCCAAAGTTGGTTTCCAGTTTTCATAAACCAACGGTATGATGGCTGCATGCAACGCTTGCAAGCTTTCAAATTCGAGTTGCGACCTAACGGAGAGCAGGAGCGCGCTATGCGCCGCTTCGCCGGGGCTTGCCGATTCGTCTACAACGCGGCTCTGGCATTGCAGAAAGCACGTTATGAGAGGGGTGAGAAGAAGCTGGGCTATGCAGGGCTATGCAGGGCTGTGCGAGCGACTCACCGCGTGGCGTAACAGCGCGGAAACGCCATGGCTGCGAGATGCCCCGACCCACCCGTTGCAACAAGCGCTCAAGGATCTGGAGCAGGCCTATAAGAACTTCTTTGCCCGGCGCTCGAGGTTTCCGAAGTTCAAGAAACGCGGCCAGCGCGACAGCTTCCGCTATCCTGACCCCAAGCAGTTCAAGCTCGATCAGGTCGATGGCCGAGTCTTTCTTCCCAAGCTCGGTTGGATGCGGCTGCGCCTTTCGCGCCCGGTGCTGGGTGCACTGTGTAATGCCACGGTGTCCCTGAAGGCGGGCAAGTGGTCTGTGAGCATCCAGACCGAGCGCGAGGTGGAGCCGCCTGTGCCGCAGGCCACCGGGGCCATCGGATCGATGTGGGCATTGCCCGATTCGCCACCTTCAGCGATGGCACTTCGCTTGCGCCCCTTAATAGCTTCAGGCGACACGAAGCCCGACTGCGTCACGCGCAGCGGG
>Ga0070665_100000771_pt1 | contig 42242 bp, 31 predicted proteins | sample KBSS13metaG_FD_65862 | JGI IMG/M metagenome (GOLD analysis project Ga0070665, IMG submission 65862) | Switchgrass rhizosphere microbial communities from Kellogg Biological Station, Michigan, USA - KBS S1-3 metaG | ecosystem: Host-associated > Plants > Roots > Rhizosphere > Soil ...
CGGCGCGCCGCCCGCAACGGCGAGCGCGAGCGGAAACGTCGCGCCGAGCGCGAGCGTCATCGGCAGCAGCAGGAGGGCCGTGCCGAACGCCTGGGTTACGACGACTTGCGAGAACGCGGCGCCGGGGTCGGCCACCTGGCCGGCGACGATCAGGGGCATGCGCGTCGCCGTCATCCATGCCGCGCCGCTCGCCGCGATCGCCGACGTGACCAGCATCGCCGACAGCCACACGGCCGGCTCATGAACCCGGCGTGCCACCGCGGTTCCGACGGCCGATCCAATCGCCAGCCCGCTGATGAACGCCGCCGCCATCGTCGCGAACGCGTAGGTGGTGGGTCCGATCACGAGCGCGAGCAGCCGCGTCCAGGCGACTTCATAGATCAGCGCGACAAAGCCGGAGAGCCCCACCGCCGCGCAGGCGAGCACAGGAGATCCCGGAGACACGATCGGAAGAAACCTCTGAGACCGTGGAGTCCGCAAAGACGCCTCAGAGCCAGGCTTGGGTTTCTTCTGTTTGGAAAGATCAGTCTCTGCGGTCTTTGCGCTCTCTGCGGTTTCTTCCGATCGTGATTGTGACGCCAGCCACCAGGCGCCGGCGGCAGCGATCAGGTTCAGGAGAACGCCGACGCCGGTCGTGGCGCGAAGTCCCACCGCCGGGATCAGAAAAAAACCGGCGGCGATCGCGCCGGCGGCGGCGCCCGCCGTATTGACCGCATAGAGCGCGCCCGCGTCGGGTGCGCTGCGCGCGTACCAATCTGCGGCGATTGGAAACGTCGCGCCCATGGCGGCCGCCGGCACGACAAGCAACGCGAGGCTGATCGCGACACGCACCAACGCGAACCGCGCCGGTGCGCCTCCGTCCGCGTACGCCCACGCGAGAGCGGGAGCCGAAGCGCTGAGTGCGATCGGCAATGCCAGCGCGGCGACGGCAACCGTGATTTCGAGGAGCGCGTAGGTCCGAAGCGTGGTGAACCGCCGTTGTCCGGCAATCCATGCGCCGAGCGCGAGCCCACCCATGAACGCCGCGAGCACGGTGCTCGCCGCAGCCACGGTGTGACCGAGCTGGAGGGTCAGCATCCGTGTCCACGTGACCTCGTAGACGAGCGCTGCCGCTCCGGACGCTGCGTAGAGGAGAACGAAGAGCCGCCTCTGGCCCATCAGCGGCGCGAGTCTAACAAAAAAGGCCGCCCCCTGTTTCCAGAGGACGGCCTTCAAAGACGCTCTGTCTTACTAGACCCTAGCCCCTAACCCCTAGCCCTGGGCCTCTGTTCTAGAAGTCGAACTTGAATCCGAGCTTCATCACGCGGGGTGCCACGATTTCCTGCGTGCGGCCGAAGTACGACGTCGAGAGCCGCGCCGCGTCGAATGCGGCCTGGCTCGCGTAGCTCTGGGTCAGCGCGCCATAGCTGTTCTGACCCGCGCTGGAGTTCAGGGCGTTGTGCAGTTCCACGATGACGGAGGCCCGCGCCGTGCCGCCAATGCGGAACGCCTTGTCGCCGCGCAGCGACAGCAGGCTGAGCGTGCTCGCCCGGTAGGTGCCGCGCGGATCCGCCGGCACGTTCCTCGAGCCCTGCGTCAGCGTCGAGACGGTCAACGTCCGATCGATGGGCAGTCCGCTGAGGGCCTGGTAGTTCGCGCCGATGTTGATGCCCCAGCGCGCCTGGTAGCTGCCGAGCAGCTTGAATGCGCTCGGCTGATCGTTCGCGCCGCGGCCCTGTGCCGGGCCGGCGCCCAGATCGACCGTGTTGTTCGGGTTGGTGTAGTCGTAGACGTTCCGTGTGGTCGTGCTGTTCGTATTGATCCCCTGCTGCGCGCCGTCGAGCCGCGACCACACGTACGAACCCTGGAGCTGCCATCGGTTGGACATCCGCTTGCCGACGGCGATCTCGAGCGCCTTGTAGCGCTGCACGCAGTCGATCGACACGTTGTTGCCGCAGTTGGTGTGGAAGAACGTGTCCTTGCCGACGTACTGCGGCAGCACATCGTAGACGGTCAGCGTGCGATCGTCGGAAGTGCCCCTGATGCTGTCTGGACCGGAGTCGACCACGCTCCGCCCCGGAGCGTAGGCGGTGGTCGCCACCGTGTTGCACGGCAGCCCGTAGCAGTTCTGGTCCGTCGTCGCGTCGCGGAACCAGCGCTGGATCCAGTCGACGTTCAGCGACCAGTTGCTGGCCAGCTCGCGCTGGAAGGCGAACATGATCTCGTCGTTCTTGGGATCCTTCAGGTTCGGATCGATCTGGTTGGACTTGGCCACGAACTGGCTCTTCAGCGTGCCGAGCTCGTTCCGATCGGCCTTGCCGTTGCCGTTCAGATCGCCGAGGAACGACCAGGTCTGGATGCCGCTGGTCTGAATCGAGTTGGGATTGATCGTCGCGTACTCGGAGGTGTACATCGACTCGAAGTAGCGGCTGTAGCTCGCCTTCGCGACGTTCTTCCCGTCTTCGGTCAGCTTCACGACGATGCCCGTGCGCGGCGCGAGCGTGTTCCAGCTGTAGCCCGGATCGATTTCGGGGTAGTTGGTCACGGGGAACCACTTGCCGCCGCCGCCCGATTGCGCCGGAATCGAGCCGTCGTAGTACGACCACCGCAGGCCGAGGTTCAACGTCACGCGCTGATAGCTGGCGCGATCCTGTACGAAGCCGGCGAAGTTCCGCATCTTCGTTTCCTGCGTGAGCGGCGTGTTGTAGAGGAAGACCTCGGAGGGCACGCAGCCGCTGCGGTTGGTATTCGTGCACACGCCGCCCGCGGCCTGCGTGTAGCGAATGCGCGAGTCGTCCTGGATCACGAATCCGTCGGTGCCCGTCGGCGTCCACCAGTTCTCGAAGCCGGTCTTGAGCTGGTGGCTCGCGCCGAGGAAGCCGTCGATGTAGCGGGTGACACCGATGTTCGTCTGGTGGCGGTAGGCGTCGCGGAAACGCTCGCCGGTCGGTTCAGGACCGTCGATGTAGATGCCGCTGGTCACGTTCAACGTGGACGGGAACTGCTGGGCCGCCGGCAGCGCGTTGAATTCGTCCGACCAGGTGCTCGGCCAGTGCATGTGGAAGTAGGTCGACGACACTTCCAGGAACGTGTTCTGTCCCATCACCGATGTCCAGTTCGCGTTGATCAGGTTCTTCGGCGATTCCTGGTGCAGCGTGTTGATGGGCAGCGGCTGCGTCGTGCCCGCGTTGCGGTTTGGCTGGAATTTCCGGTTGTACGTCCAGAACGCCGACAACTGGTTGTTCTTGTTCAGCTGATACTTGCCGCTGGTCGTGTAGTTGCGCAGGTTCGAGTTGAACGGGTTCGTCAGGCTGCCGTCGGAGTTCACGGTCGTATAAGACGGCGTCACTTCGACCGTCGAGTAGTTCCGGAACGATCCGAACCACCAGAAGCGATCCTTGATGAACGGGCCGCCCGCGCTGGCGTTGAAGTCCGAGAGCTTGTTCAGCGTTGGATCGGTGATTCCCTGCGCGCGCAGATCGTCGGTGATGTTGTTGCCCGTGAAACCGTTCCAGTATCCCTTGCCCGTGATGCTGTAGATCGCTTCGCCCTTGGGCGTGTTGCCGCCGCTCTTCGGGATCACGTTGATGTTCGCGCCGCCGCCGCCGCCGACTTCGGCGCCCATCGCCGCGGTGTCGACCGACACTTCTTCGGCCGATCCGAAGTCCATGTAGTACATCGAGCCGTAGTTCTGCGGGGTGTCCGCGGTCACGCCGTAGTAGTTCAGGTTGTAGTTGCTCGCGCCGTGCGCCACCATGCCGGTGGACGTCGCCGCGTTCAGCCCACCCGGATCCTGCCGTCCCATCGTCATGCCCGGGAGCACCGTCGTGGAGCCGAAGATGGTGCGCGAGGTCGGCACGTTGGTCAGGATTTCCTGCGACAGGCGGGCGCCGACCTTGGTGTTCTCGACGTCGACGGTCGGCGACGAACCGCTCACCGTCACCGTTTCCTGGAGTGACGCGAGCTTCATCTGCGCGTCGACCGTAATCGTCTGGCGCACCGGCACGACGATGCCCGTCCGCACGAGCGGTGCGAAGCCGGCGATGTCGAACTTCAGCGTGTAGGTGCCGGTGTTCACGGCCGGGAAACGGTACATGCCGTTGGTGCCGCTGACCGCGGTCGGCGAGCCCATGACGTTCGGTCCCGTCAACGTGACGGTGACGCCAGGCAGGACGCCGCCCTGATCGTCGGTGATTTTTCCAACGAGTTCGCCGAAGGTCTGGCCCGTTTGCGCGAACGCCGGCGCGATGCCGAGTGCGGAAACGATCGCCAGTGCCGTAAGCACTCGAAACAACGTGCGTGTCACAGGTATCCTCCTGTTAATAAAAGCAACTGAGATGTCTCTATCCCGGGAAGAATATGCGCGTTCGTTTCGGTTTTGACCACAAAAGTTTTACGTCCGGTAATGAACTCGACGCGAATCCGGGGATTTGGATTGTCGCGTCCGCCTTCGCTCTGCGCTACCATTTCGCGAGGCTTTCTGGTTTTTTTCTGTCTGGAGGTTGACGTGCTGCGATCCGTGGTCGGGGGCGGGCTGGCGCTGGCGCTGGCGGTCGGTGTGGTTCAGGCGCAAAGCGGGGCGGCGACCCCCGCCGACCTGCTCAAGGATCCGGCGGTGAAGAGCGCCATCGACGGTGTCAAGGCGACCGAGGCGCAGACCATCGCCGATCAGATCCGGTTCTGCGAGATTCCGGCGCCCGAATTCAAGGAAGAGGTGCGCGGCCAGGAATTGAAGCGCGTGTTCACGCAGCTTGGTCTGCAGAATGTTCGCGTCGACAAGGTTGGCAACGTCCTCGGCGACTACCCGGGTGCCGCGGCGCATCCGCACCTCGTGCTCGCTGCGCATCTCGACACCGTGTTTCCCGAAGGGACCGACGTCAAGGTAAAGCGGGAAGGCAGCATCCTCAAGGGACCCGGAATCGGCGACGATTGCCGCGGCCTCGCCGTGATGGTCGCCATCGTCCGCGAGATGAAAAAGGCGAACGTGAAGACGCCGGGCTCGATTACCTTCGTCGCCAACGTCGGTGAGGAAGGGCTCGGCGATCTCCGCGGCGTGAAGGAGCTGTTCAAGACGACGCTCAAGGATCACATCGATCGGTTCGTGTCGATCGACGGAACCGGAGTGCACGTGACCAACGTTGCGGTGGGCAGCCACCGCTATCGCATCACGTTCAAGGGTCCTGGCGGCCACAGCTTCGGCGCATTCGGGCTGGCGAACCCGATGGGCGCGATGGGCCGCGCCATCGCGAAGATCCAGGAACTGCAGGTGCCGAAGCAACCGCGCACGACGTTCAACGTCGGACGCATCGGCGGCGGCACGTCCGTGAACTCGATTCCGTTCGAGGGCTGGATGGAGCTCGACATGCGTTCGTCGGATCCCGCCTCGCTCGCCGCCATCGATGCGAGCATCCAGAAAGCGATCGACGCCGCCGTCGTCGAGGAAAACGCGCGGTGGGGGAAGCCCGGCGTCATCACGGTCGTGAAAGAACTGGTCGGCGATCGTCCGGCGGGATCGACGCCGGAGAATTCGCCGATCGTGAGAAACGGTCTTGCCGCGGCGACCGTGCTCGGCTTCACGTCGAATCTCGGCGAAGGATCGACCGATTCCAACACGCCGATGGCGCTCGGCGTTCCAGCGATCACGATCGGCGGCGGCGGCCGTGGCCGCGACGCGCATGCCCTCACTGAGAATTTCGATACCACCGACGCGTGGCAGGGAGCGCAGCATGCGCTGCTGCTGACGATCGCGCTCGCTCAGAAATGAGAGCGCCCCGACAGGGCTGATGGCATATGGTGGATCGCACATGGACCACAACGGCCCATCGTCCATAGCCATCAGCGATCAGCCATCAGCAATGTCACCAAGCCGGTTGGCGCGGGCCGTCGTCGCGCTCGGCCTCTTCGTCCTCACGTGCTGTGCACGGAGCGCACCGCAAGCCGATCTGCGACCGATTCCCAACCAGAACGTCCTCCTCATTACCATCGACACGTTGCGCGCCGACGCGCTCGGCTGCTACGGCGGGCCGGCGGCCACTCCGGCGCTCGACAGCCTGGCGGCGCCAGGCGTGCGTTTTGATTTCGCGCATGCGCACGCGGTGACGACGCTCGCGTCGCATGCCAGCATCCTGACCGGCACGTATCCGTTTCAGCATGGAATCCGCGACAACAGCGGATACCGTCTGCCTCCGAACACGGCTACGGCCGCAAGCGTGTTGAAGGCGCGGGGGTACCGCACCGCGGCATTTGTCGGCGCCTTCCCGCTGCACTCCCGATTCGGGCTGAACCAGGGCTTCGACAGCTACGACGATCGGTTCGGCGAGACGCACGCACCGACCGAGTTCGTCATGCCGGAACGTCCCGCCTCCGCGGTGGTGCCGCTGGCGCGCGCGTGGATCGAAAATGGGTCGGGTGGGGCAGGTGGGTCTGATAGGTCAGGTGGGTCTGATAGGTCAGGTGGGTCTGATAGGTCAGGTGGGTCTGATAGGTCAGGTGGGTCAAGTGGGGCAGGTGCGGCCGGTGGGTCGAGTGAGGCGGGCCCGTGGTTCGTGTGGGTGCATTTGTTCGATCCGCACGCGCCGTACCGGCCGCCGCCGCCGTTCGATGGTCAGTACGCCAGCCAGCCGTACTTCGGCGAGGTCGCCGCGACTGATGCGGCGCTCGCGCCGCTGCTGGACGAGGTCCGGGCCGGGAGCCGGCCCACACTGGTGGTGGTCACCGGTGATCACGGCGAGGGTCTCGGCGACCATGGCGAGTTGTCGCATGGGCTCTTTGCGTATGAGTCCACCTTGCGCGTGCCGCTCATCGTCGCCGAGATCGGAGGAGCTCGTGGTTCGACAGGCTCACCACGAGCGTCATCGGGCGAGGTGTCACACATTCCGGCCAGACACGTGGATATCCTGCCGACGATCCTCGACGCGACGGGGATCGCGGCGCCAGCCGGCCTGCCAGGACGTTCGCTGCTGCCCGCCGCGGAACGCAGTCCGGCGGCGCAGCCGCGGACGTCGTACTTCGAGGCAATGAGCGCCACGCTCAATCGCGGTTGGGCCCCGCTGACGGGCGTGCTCGCGGACCGCGACAAGTTCATCGACCTTCCGATCGCGGAACGGTACGACCTTGGGGCCGATCCCGGAGAGCGCGTCAATTTGTCGGCCAGGACACCGGAGCGCGATCGCGCGCTCGCCGCCACGCTGCGGGCGTTCAATGCGCCGCCGCCGGGCGATCGGCGCGACGAGAATCCGGACGCGGCCGCGCGCCTGCGTGCGCTCGGTTACGTGTCGGGCAGCGCCCCTGTGAAAGCGCGGTACACCGACGTCGACGATCCGAAGCGGCTCGTCGACCTCGATCGAGCCGTGCACGACGCGGTCGAGGCGTTCGGCGCGCGGCGCTTCGACGAAGCCGTCCGGATCTATCAATCGATCGTCGCGCGCCGTCCCGACATGGCGCTGGCATACAGGCATCTCGCGTTCGTCGAGTGGCAGCGTGGTAATCCCGCGGGCGCCGTAGACACGCTCCAGCGCGCGATCAAAGCGGGGATCACACAACCCGCGGTCGTGGCGCAACTCGGCGGCTATCTCACCGACACGGGCCATTCGTCCGAGGCGATCGCGCTCCTCGAGCCGCTCGCGCGCGGTTCCGGCTTGGATGCGGAGACGCTGAATTCGCTCGGCATCGCCTACATCAGCGCCGGCCGCAAGGACGAAGCGGAGAAGACGTTCCAACGCGTGATCGCGATCAATCCGGGGAGCAGCGTGCCGCTCGAGAATCTGGGAGTGATGGCGCTCGATCGCGGAGACCTGGCCGGCGCCCGCCGTGATTTCGATCGCGCGGTGCTGGCCGATCCGCGATCGTCACGGGCGCACGCGGGTCTCGGCGTGGTCGCGGTGCGGAGCGGCGATCGCCGTGGCGCCATCGATGCGTGGACGCGGGCCGTGCAGCTCGACCCGCGAAATTTCGATGCGCTGTATAACCTCGGCACGACGCTGTCGCGCGATGGACAGGCCGATGCGGCCAGACCCTACCTGGAAATGTTCCTCAAGACCGCTCCACCGGCCTTCTACGCGAAGGATCTGAAGGAGGTTGCGGCGCTCCTGCATCGATAAGCACGAAACGCGCGACCCGCGGCGATCACTATCAAAACGACAGATGGCGGTGTGCGGGGCTGAAGCCGTGCACTACTGGTGAGTCTGTTCCTGCTTGAGTTGTTTGAAGCGGGCGAGGTCGATTCCACGTTGTTTCGCAGCGGCCTGGCGCGCCACGATGACGCGCAACACGAACAAGGCGTGCGCGCCGCCGACGAAGATCAACTCCGCCTGAATCGGGTTCAGCAGCATCGCGGGAGCGATGTTGAAGATGGCGGCGAGAAGAAACGGGACCGTGAAGAGCGCGTCGATTGCGGCAGCGCCCGCGGGTCGACCGAAGCCCATCGCCGTGTGCTCCCATCGACGCTGCGACTGAACGTCGTCAGCGGCGTCGGTCTCGTAGAACACCTGGATGTAGCGCCCGATTCGTTCGACCCCGATGTGGAGCGCGAAGATGGCCTCGAACACAGAGGCGAGCAGCAGCAGTGGCAGGAGCGTCGCGAGGGGCGTTGATGCCAGGGCGGTGGTGGCGATCGTCGCGGCGGTCCACGCAATCATCCCACCGGCGAAGAGACAGATTCGCGCCGTGCCACGCTCGCGAATCGTTGCCCGGAGCTCCCGGTATTCCTCTTGTTCGCGCCCTGTCATGGTTTTTAGACTGTCAGCCGATAACGAGTGATGTGGGACTTGGTCTCTCGGGTGGGCATTTTGGCACAGGAGTTGGAAAAGGCTGGGTTCATGAGGCTCTGCCGTTTCGGCCGCTGCGCTCATCCGTGACCATAATCCCCTTGCGCTCTATGAATTATCTGGTAGACTCTTTTCGTAACTCTTACCAACCCTTGGTCCGGGACGGATACGTGAACAGGAAAATAGTTTTCCGCGTAGGTTACTTTGCGCTCGCTGGCCTGATCATTTTCGGGGCTAGCTCATCTGAAGCCGCGACCAAGGCGGCTGCCAAGAGCTCGAAGTCGAGCAAATCGGTCGCAACCAGGCGCACAACAGCCTATTCGGCGGAGCGCTCTCAGACGCGAAAGGCGAAGCTCGCGCAGGCGCGGGCAGCGGCCACTGCCCGGGAAATGGCCGATACGGTTCTCCCACGTTACAAGGTTGACGCGAGCGGAGGCCTCGTTCCCGATGTGCGGGCCGCGGCGGCGATCATTTACGACCCCGAGACCAACGAAATCCTGTGGGAAGAGAACGCGCAAACGCAGCGCTCGATCGCCAGCATCACCAAAGTGATGACCGCGACCGTGTTTCTCGAGAACGATCCGGACCTCTCGCAGCCCGTCACGATTGCCCGCAGCGACGTGTTCCAGGCCTCGACCACGCACCTGCACGCCAGCGATAAGGTGACGACCGACGACCTGCTCCATTTGCTGCTGATCGCGTCGGACAACGCGGCGGCGCGCGCTCTTGCCCGCGTCTCTCCTGAGGGTTCGGACGGCTTCATCCGGCGGATGAACGAGAAGGCTTCGGAACTCGGACTCGAAACGACGCACTACGCGGATCCGTCCGGGCTCCTCTCCGATAACGTGTCGTCGGCTTACGACATGGCTCGCCTCATCGCGCACGCCTCGCAGGACGAGCGCATCTCGTCGATCATGCGCACCAGCGAGTACACGGTCTACAGCGGCGGCAAGCGGCCGATCACGTTCCGCAGCACGAATCACCTGCTGCGCGGCGGCGACGTTGAGGTGCGGGCCGGTAAGACCGGTTTCATTTCCAAGGCCGGCTACTGCCTGGCGACCGTACTCCGGCTCCCGCAGAGCTCGCATGACGTTGCCGTCGTCGTGTTCGGCGCGCGCACGAACGCAGGCCGCTTCATGGAATCGCGAAACCTGTTCAACTGGGCCTCGGCCAAGGCCTCGACGCTCTTCGCCGCCAAGCCGCTGACACCCGAACCGCAACAGTAAGAAAAAACCGCGGAGCACGCCGAACACGCAGAGAGAATTCTTCTCCGCGGTGTCGGCGGTCTCCGCGGTTTCTTCTGTACGTCTATCCCGTATAACCGCGCTGCATTGCAGCCGCATCGAGCGGCAGCGTCGCGATCGTGTCGACCGCGACCATCACCGCACGCTGCGCGTGGCGGGCATCGTACGCCTTGAGATACCGTCGGCACACGTCGCAGGCGTAGACGCGGTAGCGGCCGTCACGCGTCGCAAACGATGTGATGAGCGCCCGGTCGTCGTTGGCGCAGAATGGACAGGTTAGCGGCGCGAACGCCCATTGCGCGACGCAGCGCCCGCAGAACAGGCGTCGATCGGCACTCGGCGTGATGACCGCAAAGTCGGCTTCCCACCCGCAAATCGGGCAGTGCCCGTGGTTCCAGTTCGCCAGATCGACCTGCGGTGAGAGCGCTTCCGCGCAGCGCGCCAGAAACGGCCGCAGCGCCAGCACGAGCACGTGGTCCAGGCCAGCGGGTGCGTCGGTCAGTTGGCGATTTCTGGCCTCGGCGCCAGGCTCCACGCCCGACGAGGCGTTGTACCAGTTCGACACCAGCGGCTCCAGCGCGTTGCCGTCGCGTCCGAGCGCGACAATGCGGTTGTAGTCGGCCCGCTCGAGCGCCTCGTAGCGCAAAAGAATATCCGCGGTTTGACGGAGGGTCAGGCGGAAGTCGCTCCACTCGAGCGGAATGTCGCCGAACCGGACCAGCGGCCGCCCGGCCGCCTGCTGCGTGCGCGCCCACGCCGGATCAAGCGCAATCCGCGGCAGCGGGACACGAGACTGGACGCGCCGCTGCATGTCGACGAGGTCGATCTGCATGTCGATCGCGGACGCGAGCTCGGGTTGAGAGGTCTTCAGCTGCTTGAGCTCGACGATCTCCCGCGTTTCAGCGCGGGCGGGACGGGGAGGACGATCGGCTGGAAGCTGAGGTCGTTCCGACACGTTCCGATTCTAGGGCATCTTCAGGCGGGAAGGGCAGAATGGGCTCAGTTCCCTTGCTGCCCGTCCCGCCCTTCCTGCCCTTCCCGCCTTTCCTGCCCGCGACTATCGCCTAAAACGTGAATCTGAATCCCAGCCTCGCGAGCCGCGGGCTGATCCAGAAGTTGGGGTTCCCGAACGTGCTGCCGCTGCCTTCGATCACCCCCGTGCGCTGGCCGTTGTCGATGACTCCCTGATTGTTGATGTTGAAGATATCGAGGTAGACGCCGATCCTGCGGTCGGCGCCGACCGGGAACGTCTTTTCCGCACGGAAGTCGAGGTTGTTGATCGGATCGGTCCGCCGGGTGCCGCGCGGTTCGATGCGGACCGTCTCGTTGCCCTGACTGAGCCCACGGATCGTGGCGGTGCGGCCCCACGCGAGTCCGGTCGTGTACCGGTACACCGCGCTGATGTTGAAGCCGCCGAATGCCGGGACCCGGTACGTGCCGTCCAACTTGACCTGGTTGGTGTAGTCGAACGTGTTCGGACCATCGGCGTTGATGAAATGGTTCGGATCGGTGAACGTCCCGGTCTGACCGGGGCTCTGGAAGTTCGTCGTGCCTCCCGCGTTCGAGCCGCCGATGTTGTTCACCGTGCCCTGGGTGCGCGACCACGTGTACGACAGTGACGCCTGCCAGTTATTCGAGTAGCGCTTGGCCCCGATCAACTGGAACGCGTTGTAGTCGCGGTACGCGTTGTCGGGGTTGGTGAACAGCTTGAACTCCTTCCCCGGATTGGTCAGGTTGTACACCGTCAGCGTCTGTCCATCGTCGGCGGTGCCGGATCTGCCGTCGGGCCCGGGATCCACTTTCTGCACGGGAACGTAGACCGACCCCGTGTCGATGAATCCCATGAAGTCGCGGAACCGGCGGTTTATGTACTGTGCTGTGAGCGAGAAATTGGGAAACAGTTGTCGCTCGACCCCTGCCAGGAATTGATCCGCGTACGACTGCCTGATGTTCGGATCGATCCCGACGTTGGTCGATGGCGTCTGGCGAGTGAGCTCCTGGAACTGGTTCGGGCCGAGAACAGCCGCCGTGATGTGCGTACTCTGCTGGCTCAAGTCCATGAACTCGAACTGGCCGCCAAAGAGCGCGTCGTAGTATCGGCCCCAATTGGCGCGCAGCACCGTCTGGTGGTCGCCGGTGACGTCGAACGCCATGCCGGCGCGCGGTGCCAGTGCATGGTTGCTCAGCACGGTTCCAGTCGGAACGGACCCGCGGTTCACATCCAGGCGCAACCCGAGGTTGGCGGTCAGCCGGTCGGTGAGCGTCCAGGTATCCTGCGCGTAAAGCGTCGTTCTCTTGGCCGTGGCGTTGGTCACGTAGCCGTTCCAGAGATACACCTGGTATGGGGCGCCACCGTAGTCGTAGTAGTACCGGCCTCCGGGGTAGCCCGACTCGTTGCGGATCTTCGAGCGCTCGAACTCGAAGCCGAACTTGAACTCGTGCGACTTGCCGGCGAAATGATCGGCATAGCGCGTGAGCGTCGCCGCGGTCACGTTGCGGTTCCGGTCGAACTGTCCGAAGCTGACGATGTTCGCCGTGTGAATGCCGGTGAGGCCGTCGACGTGGGGATAGGGGCCCGATCGGCTCGCCGGCGGCGTCGGCTCGATCGGGAAGTATCCCGTATAGCCGCCGTTGCGCACGTTGAGCATCGTCTTCGAGTCAATCGTCCAGGTGATCTGGCCGTTCCAGTTCCACTCCGGCGACAGTTCGACCGCTGTGACGTCCGCGGTTGGATGCGTCGCATTGGCGCCCCGGCCATGGAGGTTGTATCGGTCGTATTCGACGAACCCTTCCGCGCGGATATTCGGCGAGACCGCCCAGGTCAGCTTGTTGATGAACCGGGGATCTTGCTCGGTCGTGAAATCGCCCGTGTAACCCGCTGGCCGGTCTTCGCGGTTGAAGTACTGCACGCCGGTGAACATGAAGAGCTTATCCTTGACGATAGGGAAGCCGACCTGGCCGGTGGTGTCCCAGTAGCTCTTGATCTCGCGGGGCGTGAAGGTCTGCTGAAGCGCAGGCGACAGCGACGTGGTGTTGTTGGCCACCCAGTTCTTGCGCTCGGTCAGGTATTCGAGCAGACCGTTCACCTTGTTGCTGCCGGAGCGGATGATGCTGTTCGCCGCCACGCCGGTGAACCCGCCGTACTCGGCGTTGGCGCCGAGCGCGACCACCTGAATCTGCTCGACCCAGTTGTAGTTGAAGAACGACCAGGGTGTGCCGCCTTCCGGATCGCTCACGTCGACGCCGTCCATCAGCAGCGCGTTGGAACTCTGCGCGCCGCCGTAGGCGACGTTGGAGGCGACACCAGGCGTCAGGTTGATGATGTCCGGTTGGAAGCGTCCAGTCGGCAGGTTCTGGAGGACCGCTTCGCTCAGTTGGGTGTTGGACGCCGAGCTCTTGATGTCGACCACCGGCGTTTCACCGAGGACTTGCACCGTCTCGGAAACCGACGCGACCGACAGCGTGACGTCGATCGTCGTCGTCGTGCCGAGCGTCAGCGTGACCTCGCCACGCTTGACTGACTTGAAGCCGGAGAGCGACGCTTCAAGTTCGTAGATGCCTGGCCGGAGCGCGGGGAAACGGTACACGCCCTGTGAGTCGGTGACGCTGGTTTGAACGCCGCCGACCTGTGACGGACTGGACGCGTTGACGGTCACGCCGGGTAAGACCGCGCCGGTGCCGTCCTTGATCGTGCCGGTCAGCGTCGACGTCTGAACAGCCTGCGCACGCAGCGGGGTCGCGGGCGCGAAGAGCGCGGCGCTTGTCAGTGCGGCGATCACGACCGCCGATTTCCACCTCATGCTCGTCCTCCTTGGCGCGCGAGTATACACTTCCGGGCAGCGTCCGACGATGGGACAAAGCAGAATCTCGAAGAGAAGAGCGTCCACTATCGCGATCGCCGCCGCCGTGGTGGCGCTAGTGTCCGCTTATGGCTGGCCTCGTCTATTCCCACGGCAGGTCACGTCGATCCGCGGCGAGTTACTCGGTCATTTGCCTGCGGGGATCAACCCAGCCGATCTCAACCTCTTGATCGTGACCCTGGACACGACGCGCGCCGATCGCATTCACGCGTACGGCTTCGACGGGATCGAGACGCCTAACCTCGATCGCCTCGCGAGAGAAGGCATCCTCTTCGAGGAGGCCGTCTCTCCCGCGCCGCTGACGTTGCCGGCGCACTCGTCGATCTTCACGGGTACGTTTCCGCCGGAACACGGCGTCCGCGACAACGGCGGCTTCTTTCTGGACGATCGCCAGACGACGATGGCCGAACGCCTTCAGGCTCATGGATTCGTCACCGGCGGCTTCGTCGGCGCCTACGTGCTCGATCACAAGTGGGGGATCGCCCAGGGATTTCAGACCTACTTCGATGATTTCGATCTCAGCAAGTACCAGTCGCTGTCGCTCGGCAGCGTCGATCGCCCCGGAAACGAAGTGGCGGACAAGGCGCTGTCGTGGCTCGAGAGCGTCGGCTCGAAGCGATTCTTCGGCTGGGTGCATTTCTACGATGCGCATTCCCCGTACGATCCGCCGGAACCTTACAAGTCACGCTATGCCGGCCGTCCGTATCTGGGCGAGATCGCGTTCGTCGATTCTCAAGTCGGCCGCCTCCTCGGCTATCTCGACGCCCATCAACTGACCGACCGGACCGTCGTCATCGTGATGGGCGATCACGGTGAGAGTCTCGGCGAGCACGGCGAAGGCACGCACGGATTCTTCGTCTATCAGGCCACGATGCATGTGCCGCTGCTCATTCGCACGCCTTACGATGCGATGTCGGGCCGGCGCGTGTCCGACACCGTTCGCAGCGTCGACATCCTTCCCACTGCTCTCGAACTCGTGTCGGTGAAGACGTCCGAGACGTTCGAGGGCACGAGCGTGGTGCCGTTGATGACCGGGGCCAAGAAAGAACTTGGTCTCGCGGCATATTCGGAGGCGATCTACCCGCGCTTTCATTTCGGCTGGAGCGATCTCCGCGCGCTGACGTCCGGGCGGTACAAGTACGTCGCCGCGCCGAGGCCGGAGTTGTACGACCTGCAACAGGATCCAGGAGAGACGCACAACCTCTACACCGAACGCCAGGCGCTCGGCGATCGCATGAACCAGGAGCTCGTCGCGCTCGAACAGCACATGTCGGCGACGGCGGCGGCGCCGAAGGCCGCGGTCGAAGTCGATCCCGACGCGCGGGCCCGGCTGGCTGCGCTCGGCTACGTCGGCACGTTCGTGACGGCCCTCGCTCCGGATCGCGCCGGGCTTGCGGATCCGAAGGACAAGATTCAGCTGTTCAACCTGATGACGCAGGCGCGCGAGACGGCGCGGCACGACAAGGAGTCAGACGAAGGCCTCCATGCGCTCGAGCGCGTCGTCGCCGCGGATCCCAAGGTCATCGACGCCTGGTTCATGCTCGGCAACGAGTACTACCGGCGCCGTCAGTTTGCCCGCGCGATCGAGCAGTTCAAGCGCGCGCTGGATCTGAAACCGGACTACGACCTTGTCGTCATCAACATGGCCAACGCCTACCGCGCGATGGGCCGCGATCAGGAGGCGATGGTCGGATACCGGCGTTTCATGGAGCTCGATCCGAAGAACGCCCAGATCCGCTATGAAGCGGCGCAGATCCTGATCGACAGCGGCAACCTCGACGAAGCCAGGCAACAACTGACCGAGGCGCTCAGGCTGGAGCCGAAGCTCGCGGCGGCACGCAACGCGCTCGGCGTCCTGGCACTGCGCGGGGGAGACCTCGCCGGGGCGGAGCGGGAAATTCGCGCGGCCATCGAAGAAAAGGCCGACGTCCGGCTCGCGCATTTCAACCTGGCGCTGCTCGCCGAACAGCAAGGCGATGTCTCGCGCGCGATCTCGGAATACAAGAAAGAGATCGAGCTGCATCCCAACAGCTACAAGGCCGCCTTCAACCTGGGCCGCCTCTATGAAAGTGCCGGCGACCGGTCGAACCAAATCGCCCAGTTCAAGGAAGCCATCCGGATGAATCCCAGTTTTGCGGAGGGACATCTGTTTCTGGCGAAGGCCTACCTGGACGCCGGACAAAATTTCGAAGAAGCGATCGTGCTGGCGCGCAGGGGAGTCGAGCTGGAACCCCAGGGCGAGTACGCACCGCTGGGTCATTACGTGATGGCAGACGTGTTTGCGAGGTTGGGTCGAAGAAGCGAAGCCGAACAGGAGGCGGCGCGAGGCCAGGCCCTGGAGCGGGTCAACCCCAAAAGATAGAAGATTCGGCGAAAGAGAAATGCTCAAGGTTGTGACAGAATGGGTGCCGCCCCCAGCCGACCGCAGCTTTTTAAGACAGGAGTCCGAATTAATGAAGGTCCACCTCATCAACCCGAGCGCACTTGCGTTCGGCGTTGGGGTCATTACGCCTCGCTGGCTCTACGTTCTGGCCGCAGCCACCCCCGAAAAATACGGCGACCCCATCATTACGGATGAGACCCTGGACCCCTGGGATCCGACGACCGTCTCGGCAGGCGACGTCGTGGGCATCGGCATTCATACCGGCAACGCCGTTCAGGGATACGACATCGGCAAGGTCGCCCGCGCGAGGGGTGCCTATGTCGTCTACGGCGGTATTCACGCGACGCTCTATCCCGAGGAAGCCGAACGCCTCGGCGAGGCGCATGCCGTCGTCAAGGGCGACGGCGACATCGTGTGGGCGCGCGTCATCGAGGATTGCGTGCGCAACGCGCCGCTTCCGCGATACGACGGCGGAAAAGTCGAAGGCGGAGATTTCAAGCCCGCGCGCTGGTCATTGATTCCTCCAGGCAAGTACATGTGGGCGTCCGTCCAGACCGTGCGCGGCTGTCCGAAGCATTGTTCGTTCTGTTCCGTCTGGAAGACGGACGGCCAGCGGCCGCGCCAGCGGACCGTCGATGCCGTCGTCAGCGAGATCGTCGATCTGCGGCGGCGCGGATTCCGCTTCATCGCGCTGGCCGACGACAACTTCTATCCGGTGACGCTGGACGATCTGGCGAAGGCCGCGCGACGCGCCGACAAAGGCCGGCTGGAGGAGCTGAGGGCGATGCGCGCCGAGCGCTTCGAGCTGATGGAGGCACTCTCTCAGCTGCCCGACGACACGGTGTTCTTTACACAGATCACCATGGAAGCGGCCGAGGATCCGGATTTTCTCGAGGCGATGAAGAACGCGCACATCAAGGGCGCCCTCGTCGGCGTCGAGGCCGTGACGCCAGAGGGACTCAAGGACGTCTACAAGGATTTCAACTACAGCGGCGAGCACCTCGTCGACCGGCTTCGCGCCTTCCGCCATCACGGGGTCCACGTGCTCGGCTCGTTCATCTTCGGCCTGCCAAGCGACCGTCCCGAAACGTTCGAGCTGACAGCGAAGCTGGCCGAGCGGTCGGGCATCACCTTCGCGCAGTTCGTGATGCTCACGCCATTCCCCGGCACCGTCGACTTCGCGGCCTGGGAGAAGTCGATGGAATCGGATCCGACGCGAATCGAGGGGATTCCGCTCACGCGCCACTGGCTGATCCCGAAAGGGAAGCAGCCCAAGGTCTACGTGCCGCATCCGATGATGTCGGCCGACGACATCCGCGCCCGCACGCAGGGCGTGTGGGACCAGTTCTACAGCTGGCGCAACGTGTGGGCCCGCGCGCAGTGCGTCGAGTCGCTGAAGTCGCGCGTGGCCTTCATGCTGATTTCCAAACTGTATCGCCAGATGTACGCCAACACCGGCATCGCGACCGACAGCGCGCGGATCAACCGCTCGGCCACGTGGGCGCGCATGATCGCCAAGCCGTGTCAGAAGCTCTTCGCCGGCAAACCCATGCCCGAGCTCCAGGTGCCGCGGGCCATCACGCGGGAGGTACGAGTCAGCGTCGGGGTATAGTCGACGGCGGACTGTATGCCGTCGCCAGACACGCAGGCCAAGCCGGAAGCGGAGCGCCCACGGCGCTCCGTGTTGCTGATTGGATCCGAAGCGCAGCCTTTTTCCAAGACCGGCGGGTTGGCGGACGTGCTCGGGGCGTTGCCGCCCGCGCTGCAACGCCTCGGATGGGACGCGACCGTCGTCCTCCCGCGCTACCGCGGCGTATCGGCGGGTGCGCTTGCCGAGACGTTCCCTGTCACGGTCGGGGGCTATACGCGTGACGCCGGTTTCTACGAGGCTCCGTTGGACGGCGCCCGCGCCGTTCTCGTCGATTGTCCCGACCTCTACGATCGCCCTGGCCTCTACACGGTCAACAACGCCGACTATCCTGACAACCCACGACGATTCGCGTTCCTGGTGCGCGCCGCGCTCGAGTGGGCCGGGCGCCGCGGGGCAGGACCGTCGATCGTGCACGCGCATGACTGGCAGGCTGGGCTCGCTCCCGTCTACCTGCAATCACTCTACGCATCGCATCCCGTACTCGGCGGCACGCCCAGCGTCGTCACCATCCACAACGTGGCGTATCAGGGAACCTTCGAGTCGGACTGGCTCCCGCGTCTCGATCTGGGATGGGAGCAGTTCGCGGTCGATCGGCTGGAATTCTACGGGCGCATCAGCTTTCTGAAGGGCGCGATCAACGCGGCGCAGGTCATCACCACAGTCAGTCGCCGTTACGCCGAGGAGATTCAGACGCCGGAGTTTGGTTTCGGATTCGATGGCGTCCTTCGCGGGCGGGCGGCCGATCTGGTCGGCATCCTGAACGGTATCGACACTACCGTGTGGGATCCGTCAACCGATCCGTTTCTGCCCACGCATTACGCGATCGCGAATCTGGCCGGCAAGCGAGAGGCGAAGCGCGAGGTGCTCCAACGCTACGGCCTGCGCGTCGACGACGCGGTGCTCGAGCGGCCGCTCGTCGGGATGGTTTCGCGTATGGTCGATCAGAAAGGCTTCGATCTGATTGCCGCGGCGCTCGACGAACTGGCGCGGATGCAGATCAGTCTCGTCGTCCTCGGTACGGGGGATCCGCGTTATCAGGACATGTGGAGGACGTTCGCGGCGAGGTATCCGGACCGCATCGGCGCACGGATCGGGTTCGACGAGTCGCTGGCCCATCTGATCGAGGGCGGCTCGGACATCTTCCTCATGCCGTCGCGGTTCGAGCCGTGCGGGCTGAACCAGATGTACAGCATGCGCTATGGCACCGTCCCGGTCGTCCACGGCGTCGGCGGCCTGGCCGATACCGTCGTCGACTATGCGCCGGGAAACACGCGGTCGACCGGCTTCGTGATGGGCGCGTACACGCCGGCCGCCCTTGTCCAGGCCCTCAATCGTGCGCTCGCCCTCTACGCCGATCGGCGCGCGTGGCCAACCCTGCAAATGGCTGGAATGCAACAGGATTTTTCGTGGGACCGTTCGGCACAGGAGTACGTCAAAATATACGAACGGGCGATACTCGGGCGAAGGGCCCCGGGGTAGGGATCAGGAGAAGCGATGGCAGCCGAAAACGTGCAGACCTTTACGGACGGGAACTTTGACGCGAGTGTGCTCCAGTCGGCACCGCCGGTGCTGGTGGACTTCTGGGCGGAGTGGTGCGGGCCGTGCAAACGCCTGGGCCCCACGGTTGACGCCCTTGCCACCGAGTATGCGGGAAAGGTGACCGTCGGGAAGCTCAACGTCGACGAGAACCCGAACGTTTCGTTCAAATTCCAGATTCGCGGGATTCCGACGATTCTCATCTTCAAGGGTGGCCAGGTTGTCGAGTCGGTCGTCGGGCTGGCTCAAAAGGACGACCTGAAGAAGGTCCTCGACAAGCACATCTAACTTTCAGCATCGGGTAATTGGGTAATCTGGTCATCGAGTGATTGATTGCCGGATTGCCCAGTCCTTCAATCGATTACCCAATTACCCAATTACCCAATTACCCGATTACTCGATTACTCGATTCCCAATGCCATCCATTCGTAACGTCATCATCATCGGCTCGGGCCCCGCGGGCCTGACCGCCGCTCTCTACACCGCGCGCGCCAATCTCCAGCCGCTCATGATCGAGGGGATCGAAGCCGGTGGCCAGCTGATGCTGACCACGGAGGTCGAGAATTTTCCCGGCTTCCGAAACGGAATTCTCGGCCCGGATCTGATGGGCGAGATGCGCGCGCAGGCGGAGCGGTTCGGCACCGAGATCATCCAGGGCAACGTGACGAGCGTCGACGCCTCCTCGAGTCCGATCATCGTGAAGACGACGGAGGCGGAGTACCGCGCGAAGTCGTTGATCATCGCCACCGGGGCGTCGGCGCGGCTCCTCGGGCTGCCGTCGGAGCGAACGCTGATGGGCCACGGCGTCTCGACGTGCGCGACGTGCGACGGCTATTTCTTCCGCGGACAGGAAATCGCGGTGGTCGGCGGCGGCGACTCGGCGATGGAAGAGGCCGTGTTCCTTACGCGGTTCGCGTCGAAAGTGACGGTCGTCCATCGGCGTGGGACGCTGCGCGCCTCGAAGATCATGCAGGACAAGGCGCGGGCCAATCCCAAGATCGCCTGGCTGCTGGACCACGAGGTCGAAGCCATTCACGACACGGGCAAGGGTGAGGTGACGTCAATGGTCGTGCGGTCGAACAAGACCGGCGAGAAGACGGAAATTCCGGTGAGCGGGGTCTTCGTCGCGATCGGACACACACCCAACACGTCGCTCTTCAGGGGCCAGCTGGAACTGGATCAGAACGGCTACATCGTCACGCACGACGGCTCCAAGACGAGCGTCGAGGGCGTCTTCGCGTGCGGGGACGTGCAGGATCACATCTATCGGCAGGCGATCACCGCCGCAGGATCAGGGTGCATGGCGGCGATCGACGCCGAGCACTACCTGGACAAGATTCCCGAGCATCTCGCTTCCGTGTAACTGCGGTTTCTTCTTAGTCAGTCAATCCAGCCGCCACCGACAACAGCGTCTCCGTCGTAGAAGACCACCGCCTGGCCAGGCGTGATGGCGAGCTGCGGCTCGTCGAAGACGGCTTCGGCGCGTCCGTCGCCGAGCGATCGCACGGATGCCGGGGCGGCCTCGTGGCGATGCCGGATCTGCGCTGTGACGCGCCGCGTGTCTGCCGGCTCCGGATCAATCCAGTTCACGCCCGAGGCGGTCAACGTCGTTCGCTCGAGCGATGACTTCGGCCCGACGACGACCTGCTGGTCGGCCGGCCGCAGCGCGAGCACGTACATCGGCGTCCCGGTCGGAGAGGCGAGGCCCAGGCCCTTGCGCTGGCCCACCGTGAAGCGGTGAATGCCGGAATGACTGCCGAGCACCCGGCCGCCCTCATCCACCAACGCACCCGCGCGCGCGGCCTCCGGGATGGTTCGGGTCACGAACGATCGATAGTCGTTGTCGGGGATGAAGCAGATTTCCTGGCTGTCCGGCTTGTCGGCGACAGGCAGCCGGCGTCGCCGCGCGTAGTGGCGCACTTCATCCTTCGGCAGGTCGCCCACCGGGAACACCGCGCCCGCGAGCTGTTCCTGCGTCAGTGAAAAAAGAAAATACGACTGGTCTTTGCCGCTGTCCACGCCGCGGCGAAGCTGGAGCCGCCCCTGCTCATCGCGCGCGACCCGCGCGTAGTGTCCCGTGGCGACGGCGTCCGCGCCAAAACCGCGCGCCCGCTCGGCCAGCGTTGCGAACTTCAGATCGCTGTTGCAGTGTGCGCAGGGGAGCGGCGTCCTCCCGGCGGCGTACTCGTTGACGAAGTTCGAGACGACCTGCTCGTTGAACTGCTGCTCGAAGTTCACGATGTAGTGCGGAATCCCGATCGATGCCGCGACGCGCCGCGCGTCGTGCAGGTCGTCAATCGAGCAGCAGCTGCCGAACGAGGTCTGCCCCTCGGACTGATCGTAGAGCTGCATGGACAGACCGATAACCTCGTGACCCTGCTCCGCAAGGAGCGCGGCGGCCACCGAAGAATCGACCCCGCCTGACATCGCTACGACAATGCGCATAACAAAGACGTCGCCACGAAAAACACGAAAGACACGAAAGACACGAAAGAGAAAGACGAAACAGCGTTTCTTCTGTCCTGTTTCGTGGGTTTCGTGGTGATCGTCATGCTGGCACCGGCTTGCGGGTCAATCCGCGGAGCTTTTCCACGAGCCGCGGCAGAACGTCGATCACACGGTCCACTTCTTCCTGTGTCGAGAACATTCCGAGGCTGAAGCGCAGCGAGTTCTGCGTGCGATGAGTGGGGAGGCCCATCGCCTTCAGCACGTGCGAAGGCTCCAGCGTGCCGGACGAGCAGGCCGAGCCGGTGGAAACCGCGATCCCTTCGAGGTCGAGTGCGATGAGCAGACTCTCCGCCTCGATCCGATCGAAGCTGATGTTGGTCGTGTTCGGCACGCGCTGGTCGTGCGCGCCGTTGACCTGCGTGCCCGCGACACTCCGCAGGATGCCCGCCTCCAGGCGATCCCGCAGCGCGCTCACGCGGACGGCCTCTGCGTTCATCTTGCCCATCGCCAGCATCGCTGCGACGCCGAGCCCCGCAATCGAGGCCACGTTCTCGGTGCCCGCGCGCCGGTTGCGCTCGTGCTTGCCGCCGGTGGCCGTTGGCTGCATCCGCGTGCCGCGCTTGATCCAGAGCGCCCCGACACCTTTCGGACCGTTGAACTTGTGAGCGGACAACGACAGCAGATCTGCTCCGAGAGCGCGGACATCGACAGGAATCTTCCCGGCGGACTGCACGGCGTCGGTGTGCAGCAGCGCACCGCGTTCGTGAGCGATCGCCGCGAGCGCTGCGACCGGCTGAATCGTCCCGATCTCATTGTTGGCGTGCATCACCGAGACGAGCGCGGTGTCGGCGTCGATTGCCTCGCGCAGCCGATCCGGGGCGACGACCCCGGTCGCGTCCACCGGGAGCAGGGTCGTGCGCCAGCCTCGCCGGGTCAACGCGCGCAGCGTGTTCAGCACAGCCTCGTGTTCGATGCCGGTTGCGATCAGGTGCCGGCGTCCGGTCGGCTCGAGCGCCTCGGCCGCGCCTCGAATGGCAAAATTGTCAGCCTCGGTTCCGCCGCTGACGAACACAACCTCGGACGGATCGGCGTTCAGCAGGGACGCCACCGCTGATCGCGCATCGTCGATCGTCGCCTTCGCCTGTTGGCCGAAATGATGAATGCTCGATGGATTACCGAAGACATCGCGGGAAACTTGCGTAAGCGCCTCAACGACTTCGGGCGCCAGCGGCGTCGTTGCGTTGTAGTCAAAGTAGACACGCATGATGAAACCTTCATTGTACCACTGCCGCTAACTCATGATAACAAAAGGACTAGACATCCTTTTGTTGCGTCCCGTATACTGGCCGGACATTCGACCCGATAGTAGACAGACATCGACCCCGGGCCCGCGGAAGACGGCAGGCGGAGGATAGAGAACATGTGGAAACGCGATGAAGCGGTCCGACCCCCGAGCGGACAACCGGCGGCTGCGCCGCAGCCGCCCGCGCTAACTCAACCGGGGGCTCCTGCTCCTCGGGCTGAAGCGAGCCATCTTATGGAGAAGGACATCGTGAATATTGGGAAGTCGGTCGTCATCAAAGGTGAGCTGAACGGCAGCGAGGACCTGACCATCGAGGGGCACGTCGAGGGCACAATTCAGCTCAAGGATCACGTGCTGACGATTGGTCCCAACGGCCGAATCAAGGCCCAGGTGTTCGCGAAGGCCGTGATCGTCCTCGGCGAGGTGACGGGGAACGTCACGGCTACCGACAAGGTCGATATTCGTGACAACGGGTCGGTGGACGGCGACATCGTGTCTCCCCGCGTGGCCATTGCCGAGGGTGCGCATTTCCGCGGCAGCGTGGACATGCAGCGGAAGGCCGGCGCCGAGCCCAAGGCTCAGGCTCCTGCCAAGCCGGCCGAGGCCGCGAAACCCGCTGCGGCGCCACAGGGCCAACCCGCCGCGGCCGGCCAGCGCGTAGGCGCTTAGCAGGACTTGGAATATAGAAGTTAGAAGTCAGAGGTTAGAAGTTAGAAGTCAAACGTAGAAGTGGGACGTCCGAATCGAACTACTTCTAGCTTCTAACTTCTTCCTTCTCACTTCTAAATTCTTCCCGTGATGGGCCTGCTGGACCGTCTCGCGCCGCGCAAGGGCAATCTCGACGTTCGTCCGCAGGGACCGACGTCGGGATCGGCTGACGATCCCGTCTTCGCCACCAAAGCGCTTCGCAAGTTTCTTCAGACGCTGACGTCGAGGGAGCTGCCCGTCCTCCTGGACCTGGGCCCCCTCGTCGGCAGCAATGTCACGTACTTTGGCGAGCAGCTGGGCTGCAAGATCTTCGTCGAAGATATCTTCGCGGATCTCGATCGGCATGTTCGCGAGGACAAGCTCGATCAGCTGCCGGAGTTCTTCAAGAAGCGTTTTTCCCAGCGCGACAACTCGGTCGACGGGATCCTCTGCTGGGACGTCCTCGACTATCTCGATCGAGCGTCGGGACAGGAGCTGGCGAGTCAGCTGACGCGCGTCCTGCGTCCGGACGGAGCACTCCTCGGATTTTTCGGGTCAGCTCCGCAGCAAGAGCCGCTCTACACCAAGTTCATCATCGTCGACGAGCAGAACCTGAGGCACCGGACGTATCCGGCGGCGCGAAAGCGTCAGTCGGGTCTGCAGAATCGCGACATCATGAGGCTCTTCGCAGACCTGCGCGTCGCCGATTCCTTCCTGCTCAAAACGAATTCGCGCGAAATCCTTTTCAAGAAACCCGTCTGACGCGCTCCGCGGCCGCGTTACTTGTTGATCGGGATCATGATGTGCGCGCCCGCGGTCCCTGGCAGCATCAGCCACGGCACGCCCTGGCCCTTGAGCGCTTCGTCGCGCTGGCTGCCCTCGGAGACGCCGATCGATTCCGGGGTCGCGTTCGGCACCGACATCACCCAGAGCAGCTGAATACGATCTTTCTTGCCGTACAGCCGGTATGAAATCGTCCCGAACGGCGTCGGCTTGAGCGTGCCGGCTGCCGTGGCGGCGGCGACGGCGTCCTGAATTTCCTTCTCTGATTTCTTCTCTGCGCGCAGCTTCGCCTGGAGATCGCGGCGCGGCGCAGTCACCTTGTTGTAGCACCACGTGAAGCCGTCGTCGCCCCTCGGCGTGCACTCGACGAAGTTGGTGCCCTCTCTCAGAATCTGACGCGCGCCCGTCGCTTTGTCGTACGTGTAGACCGTCGCGCCGGCTCGCAGGTCTTCCGGCAGCGGCAGTGTCGCCTGCGCGATCGGATCAGCGGCTTCGTCGGTGACCGTCGTGACCTTCACCGCGGGATTGATCGGGATCATGATGTGCGCGCCGGGCGTGCCCGGCAGCATCATCCACGGAAGTCCTTTGCCCTCGAGCGCGGCGTCACGCTGACTGGTGGTCGAAACGCCAGCCGAGTCCGGCGTGGCGTTTGGCAGCGACATCACCCAGAGGTTCTGGATGCGATCGCGCTTGTCGTACCCGCGGTACGACATCATGCCCGTTGCCGGCGCCTTGAGCGTGCCCGCTTTCGTGGCCGCCGCGATGGCGTCCTGAATCTCCTTGTCCGACTTCTTCTCGGCCTTCAGCTTGGCTTCCATGTCGCGGCGCGGCGCCATCGCCTTGTTGTAGCAGCGCGTGAAGCCGTCGTCCATACGCGGCTGGCATTCGAGAAAGTTCGTCCCCTCGCGCAAGACTTTGCGGTCGCCCGTCGCCTTGTCATACGTGACCACGGTCGCGCCGGCTCGCAAGTCCTGCGGCAGAATCTGCACGGCTTCCGCGATCTGCGCGGACGCCGAGGGTGTCTGGGCATGAGTGACCACGAACGGGCTCGTCACCAGGAGCGCTGCTGTCAGACCGAGGAGTCTCTGCATCGTCCGTCTCCATGAATCGGGTGGTGTACCGGGTCGGTCGGCTGTGCCGGATTATACCGTCCTGGCCTCCCGGATCCAGCGGATCAGCGTTTTGAGGTCGGGAGGCTTGCCGTACATCAAGAGCCCGACCGTGAACACCTTTGCGGCGCACCAGACGGAGGCGGCGACCGAGAGGATGCCCACGCCGATCGTGGCCCAGACCTGCCACCTCGGCGGGGGAGCGCTGGACGTCAGGCGGAGCAGCATCGCGAACGTATTCATCGGCGGAATGAAGCTCATCGCCGTGCTGAACGCGGAATTCGGTTCCCGCGAGATCGGGAGCGCGAGCATCCACGGCACCATCATGACGAGAATGATCGGCATCATCATCGTCTGCGCCTCGCGCATGTCGTTGACCGCCGAACCCACCGCCGCCATCGCGGATCCAATCGTCAGGTACGAGATCACGAAAAACACGAGCAGATAGAACACGAGCGACGGATCCAGCAGCCCCAGGACGGCGAACGACACCATCATCATGAACGCCAGACCGAGGTAGATCGCGAGGACGACGAGGCTGACGCACATCTGGCCGAGGACCTTGCCGGCCAGGAGCTCCAGCGGTGAGACAGCCGACAGCAGAACCTCGATCACCCGGCTCGTCTTTTCTTCGACTGTGGACGTGACGAGGCCCTGACCCGCCATCAGCACGCTGAACAGCAGAAGGCCCGCGAATGCAAACGGCAGGACCCGATTGAATCCGACGACCGTCGGCCGCTCGGCTCCTTTCGCCACCGTGATCGAACTGGGGCGGTCCACGCGAACGAGGGCGTGCACGCGCTGGCGCTCTATGCCCTCGCTGCGCGCTCGAGCGTTGATCAGCGCGTCCCGCATCGACTCGAAAATGACGGTCTCGATCCGGTCGTCGAGGTTCTGCGGCACGTAAAGGCTGTAGCCGCCGAATCCCTGACGGTCCGGTCCGGGGTTGACGGCATCCGGCTGTACCGCGACGACCGCGATGTGGCGGTCGCCGGGACTCGCCTCCAGCAGCCAGGCCTTCGCGGATCGGAGGTCATCCTCTTTCGCCTCGGCGGGACGTTCCACCACACGAAGTACAGGCGTTGCGCCGAGGATGCGGTCCAAGGCTGGTCCGGAGACGGCGCGGCTTTCACTGGCCAGCTCGCGTACTTCCGGTGGCGCGCCGGCGATCGCGCGCTGGGCCGCCGCATCCCTCCGTTCGGCAATCGCCTGTGGCGTGATCGTCGCGCGCAGTTCGGCCGCGACCGCGCCGGTCGGATCGATGATGGCGACTTGTCCGCGGATCTGCTCGCTTCGCTGGTTCATCAAACGCGGGCCGACTACGACGCTCAGCGCGAGCAGTCCCGGCAGCAACAGCACCGCGACCACGAACCCGCGCGTCATCACGGTCGCGAGGAACTCGCGCACGGCAATGTCGCGGACCCGCCTCATACAGCGGCCTCCGAGGATCCCTGTTCCAGCGCGCTTCGAAGCTCGGGGGATGGCTCTCTGCCGGCAGAGACGATGCTCATGAAAATGTCTTCCAGGCGCGGCCGCGCCACTTCGAGGCGGGCAGGAGTCACCATCGACGCGATCTGACGGATGGCGGCGCCGGGGTCGGATCCTTCGAGGAGCCGGATATCGTACACGGTCGCATTCCAGCGCGGGAGGCCCGCCGCCGGATCGATCCGTTCCACGGCCGCGAGCTGGCGAAGCGGGCTGAGGTCGGCCGATGAGTCCAGCGGCTCCAGGCGAATCGTGCGCGGATCGTAGCGCCTGCGAATGGAAGCCACGGTGTCGTCCATGACCTTGCGGCCACGATGGATCATCACGACGTGCTCGCAGAGGTCTTCCGCCTGTGTCATCGCGTGAGTTGAGAACAGAATGGTCGCGCCGCGGCGATGCTCCTCCTGCACGAGGTCGCGAAGCAGGCGGGAGCTGACCGGATCGAGCCCGCTGAACGGCTCGTCGAGAATCAGAAGGTCCGGCTCGTGGATGATGGCCGCGAGGAATTGCACTTTCTGGAGCATGCCTTTCGACAGCTCCTCGCAACGCTTCTTCTCGACGGAGCCGAGTTCGACCCGCTCGAGGCTTCGTTTCACACGCGACGGGACGGCGGTTCCCTCGATGCCTTTCAGCCGGGCCATGTAGGCGAGGAACGCGCCGACGCGCATCTTTCGATAGACGCCGCGCTCTTCAGGCAGGTAGCCGATGCGATCCTTGGCGTCGAGCGCCGAACGCCGGCCGAGCACCGTCAACTCGCCGGAGTCGGGGAACAGGATCGACATGATCAGCCGGATCATCGTCGTCTTGCCTGCTCCGTTTGGGCCGATGACGCCGTACAACGCGCCCGTGGGAACACGGAGATCGAGATCGTGGATCGCCGTCGCCGATCCGAACGTCTTTCGGACGTGGTCGAGCCGCAATGCGTCGGTCATCCCGCTGTCCTCAACACCGGCACAAGATCGCACGGCTAAAGCCGTGCGCCACAGCCTCGCGTGCGCCACAGCCTCGCGCGAGAGTTTCGGCCGTGCGCAGCCTCGCGTGCGCCACGCTAGCGCTGCGCGAAGGCTACGTCGTGCGCCACGCCAGCGTAGCGCGAAGGCTTTAGCCGAGCGTCGGGAGTGTAACGCGTAAGGTCATCTGTAGCGAACGCGGCTCGGTCGAGCCTCGCGTGGGGAGGCCGCCGCTCGTTGCACCAGCGTCCGCCTCGGATAAGCTAGGCGCATGGCTCGCCCGGTCATCGCGATGCTCACCGACTTCGGAATGCGCGATCACTATGCGGGGACGATGAAAGGCGTCGCGCTCGCCATTTGTTCTGACGTCACGCTGGTCGACATCTCGCACGACATCGCCGCTCACGACGTGCTCGGTGGCGCATTGGAACTGGCGGCCGCGTATCGTTATTTCCCCGCAGGCACGATTTTTCTGGTCGTCGTCGATCCGGGCGTCGGGTCGACGCGCCGCGGCATCGCGGCCGACACAGGCGATTACTCGTTCGTCGCCCCGGACAATGGCGTGTTGACGGCCGTGCTCGACGAGCACCCGGCGAAGCGGATCGTCGAGCTCACCGAGCGGAAATACAGCCGGCCTACCGTCAGCCGTACGTTCGAAGGACGCGATCGCTTTGCCCCCGCGGCGGCGTGGCTCGCCAAGGGCATCGATCTCACCGCGCTCGGGCGGACCGCTGGCGCCATCCATCGCCTCGACATCCCTCGTCCGACCATCGAGAATGATCGCATCGACGGCGAGGTGCTGCGCGTCGATCGTTTCGGCAACCTGATCACCAACGTCGATCGCCGGACGTTCGAGAAGCTCGCTCACGGTCCTCTGGAGATCCGCATCGGTGAGCATCAGGTTTCGCGCGTCGTGTCGACCTACGCCGACGCGTCGCCCGGGGAAATCTGCGCGCTGTTCGGCAGCACCGATCACCTGGAGGTGGCGGCCAACGGTGCGAACGCGGCCGAGGCGCTCGATTTGCGGCGGGGCGCTCCCGTGCACGTCTCCCGCCGCGCGTGATACGATTCCGCGCTCATCATGATTGATTTCACGCTGTCAGACGAACACCAGCTGCTCGAGCAGTCGATCCGCGAATGGGGTGCCCGCGAGGTACTGCCCTACATCCGCGAGAACGACCGCAAGCACTATTTCGATCGCGAACGGATTCTGGGCGGGATGGCGAAGCTCGGTCTCCTCGGCATCTCGGTGCCGCAGGAGTACGGCGGCGCCGGCATGGACTACATCGCGCTCGGCATCGCGAGCGAAGAGCTCGAGTACCTCGATACGTCGCTGCGCGTGATCATGTCGGTCCATGCGGGGCTGAACTGCCTGTCGCTGCTCACCTGGGGCACCGAGGATCAGAAGCAGCGCTACCTGGTGCCGCAGGCCCAGGGCAAGAAAATCGCCGGATACGGTCTCACCGAACCTGGCGCCGGCAGCGACGCGCGCTCGATTCAGACAACGGCGACGAAGAAAGGCAGCGTCTACGTCCTGAACGGCGAGAAGAGCTGGATTTCGCTCGCTGATGTCGCCGATCACTTCCTCGTCATCGCCTGGACGGATCTCGAAAAGAAGAAGAACGGCGATCCCTCCGGGATGACCGCGTTCATCGTCGAGCGCACGGCCCGCGGCTTCACCAGCGGTCCCATGAAGGAGAAGTGGGGCATCCTCGCCGGCAATACCGGCTGGTTCAAGATGGACGATGTAGAGGTGCCGGAGGAGAACGTCCTGGGCCGCCTCGGCGAGGGCTTCAAGATCGCGATGTTCTCGCTGGATCAGGGCCGGTACACCGTGGCGGCCGGTGCGACAGGCTTGATCCGCGCGTGCCGCGATGCCAGCGTGAAGTACGCAAAGGAGCGCCGGACGTTCGGTGTCGAGATCGGACAGCACCAGCTCGTGAAGGAAATGATCGCGGGCATGGAGTCCGATTACCAGTCAGCGCGGCTCCTCTGGCTTCGATCGGGATGGATGAAGAACCACGGCATGCGCAACACGAAGGAAACGGGTCTTGCCAAGTGGTTCGCCACCGTCGCCTCGGAGCGGGCCGCCGGCGACGCCGTGCAGATTCACGGCGCAAACGGGTACTCGGACGAGTACCCTGTCGGACGGTTCTTCAGGAACTGCAAGGGCGCCGTCATCTACGAAGGCACGCGTGAGATCCACAAGCTGATGCAGGCCGACTACCTGCTCGGATACCGGACCGATCGTCCAACCCGTTGCGAGTTGCCTGCTTACGCAGGAAGTGAGAAGTGAGAAGTGAGAAGCTCGAAGTCGTACTTCTCCCTTCTACTTCTCCCTTCTACTTCTTCCCTCTAACTTCTAACTTCTAACTTCCAAAGTATGGATTCCGACCTTTCTCTCGAATTCCTCCGCGTCGTCGAACAGGCGGCCATCGCGTGCGCGCACACGATGGGCCAGGGCGATCGCCACCGCTCCGACCAGGTCGCCGTCGAGGCCATGCGCGAGGTCATGGACTCGGTGCCGATCGACGGCACGATTGTCATCGGCGAAGGCGAGCGCGACGAGGCGCCGATGCTGTACATCGGCGAGAAAGTTGGTCTCGTCAACGCCGCAAATCTCGTCGGACCGCGTCCGGCGCGCTTCGACGAAGTGGACATCGCGGTCGACCCGCTCGAAGGCACGAACCTGTGCGCGACGGGAGCCCCCAATGCGATCGCCGTTCTCGCTGCCTCCAACAGGGGAGGGCTGCTGCACGCGCCCGATCTCTACATGGAGAAGCTGGTCGTCGGTCCGAGCTCGAAAGACAAGGTGAGCCTCGATGCCCCGGTGCACGAGAACCTGAAGGCGATTGCGTCGTGCCTTGGACGTCATGTTGAGGATCTCGTGGTCGTCGTGCTCGAGCGCGAACGTCACGCGAAGTTGATCGAGGACATCCGTGCGACCGGCGCGCGCATCCGCCTGATCGGTGACGGCGATCTGTCGGCCGGCATCGCGGCCGCCGTCGTCGGCTCGGGCGTCCACGCGGTGATGGGGACGGGCGGCGCACCGGAAGGCGTGCTCACCGCCGCTGCGATGCGCTGCCTCAACGGCGAGATCTTCGCGCGGCTCGTCGTCAGCAAACCCGAGCACGAAGAACGCTGCCGTGCGATGGGGATCACCGATTTCAAGAAGGTGTACCGGTCGAAGGATCTCGCGCCGGGGAAGGACATCATCTTCGCGGCGACCGGCGTGACCGACGGAACGCTCATGCGCGGCGTCCGGTTCTTCGGTGACGGCACTCGCACCAGTTCAGTGATCATGCAGAACCGGCCGCATCGGATCCGGTTCATCGACAGCATTCACGTGAACCCGGATACCGACGTCAAGATCAAGTTCTGAAATCCGGTGTGGCGCAGGCCTTCAGGCCTGCGATAGAACTCGCAGCGCTGAAGCGCTACGCCACACCCCACCCGCTATCGCACGCGACTGAACGCTTCGTACCGAAGATGCGGCAGGTCGATGCCGAGCGGCGTTTGCGGATTCGAATAGTCCGTCGGCCGCGACCAGCGCCCCAGCGTGATGCCAATCGTGAACGTGCCGACCGCGTTCGGACCCACGAAGCTTTCGTTGATGTCGAGCTGCGCCGTGAGCGTCAAACCCGGTGCGAGCAGGCGTGAGACGCGCACGGCTCCGCCCGCGGTGTTGCTCGCGCCCGGCGCGTGACGATTGAGGAACGCCAGGTTCGCATCGATCCAGGTCAGCGGGAGTATGCCCACCTGCACCGCTCCGCCCAGCTGATCGACGGTGTGAAGAACCCGCTCGGTCCCCGTCACCGGCGAGCCGACGGGTGCCGAAGTCTCGACGCGATCGACGACGGCCGTTTCACGCAACCCTTTCGCGCCGAACGCGCCGAATCGGATGTTGGGCAGCAGCACGTCCCAGGTGAACGACGCATCGATCAGCGTTCCTGACGACGCGTCGGTTCTGAAGCCGGCGTCCTTGAACCGTCCGCCGAAACCAAACTGCATGATGTTCCGACGATAGAGGAGCGTGGCGTCGAGCTCGCCCTCCTGCCGGCCCGGGTAGAACATGTACTCGCCGAGTGTCTGGATTCCGAAGACGTGGCCGGGACCGAACGGGGTCATCACGCGCCCCTTGCCGTAGAACGTGTAGTCGCCGGTACGGTCGCTGCCAAATGTCGGACCGATTCCGGCGTCAATCGCCGCGAACGTCGGTGGCTGGCACACGTACGACGGCGGCACCGTTCCGGTGACTGTGACGGCCTTCGACGGTTGAGACGGATCATCGCTCGCGATCGTTACCGTCGCGGTCTTGGCCCCGGCAGTCGCGGGATGGAACCGGATCGGCACCTCGATGCTGTCGCCTGGCGCCACGCTGAGCGGAAACGCGAGCACCTGCGGCGTCTCGAACTCGGGCGACGACGAGGTGATCCCGGAGATGTGCAAGGGGCACGTGCCGCTGTTGTTGATGGTCAGCGCCAGATCGCGGAAGCGAGTCGGGCACAGGCTGCCGAAGTCGCCCGAGTCGGGAATCATGGTGGCGATCGTGGGCTTGCCGACATTCGCGGAGACCGGGACGGTGACCGAGAGATTCAGCGGATCGTCGCTTGGAATCGTCAGCGTCGCGTTCGCCGGCCCAGGGCCTGTCGGCGTGAACGTCACCTGAAACGGGTAGCACGCCCCTGCGGCGACCGTGACAGGGAAGCCGCCGACTGGCGTCGTGACGGCGAACCGCGGCGACGAAGACGTGATCGGCGAAACCGTAAGCGGTGCGCCACCCACGTTGCAGACGTTCAGCGTCGCGACTTGCGGTGTCAGGCCGCACGACTCGGGAAACACGACCGGTCCGCTGATCGAGATCTTCGGCGGCACCTTGAACGCGCTGTCGCGGAAGAAAATCGGATCCAGCTGCGGCGTGGTGCGCCCCGTGGCCTGACCGGTGTAGACGCCGTAGAAGGTCGTGCCGAGCGCCGTCAGTCCTTCGTAGTCTCCCCAGAGGAATCCGTTCCCGGCGCCCGCCAGCCCCGTCGGATCCATGCTCTGGAGGATCTGATCGCTCCACGTTGCGCCATCGTCGAACGATCGCGCGAAGTGGTGGCGGAATTGCGTGACAGTGCCGTTATCGACGAAGTCGATGTACAGAACGCCGACCGCGCCGTTGGCGGCCACCGCGATCTCCGGATACGCCGAGTGCTGGGTCCCGTCGGTGACGCGAGTAGACGTCCACGTGACACCCTGATCGGTCGAGCGCGCGACGAAGATCTGCCCGAAGCCGGAATCGCGCCGGACGTAAGCGGCATAGACGTCGCCGTCGCCGGGATCGGTAGCAATCCAGGCGTCGCTCGATCGCGCGCGACCGACAGGGCGTCCGCTGGCAGGGTTGCCGAACTGCGTGGTGAAGAACGTCTGCACCGCGCCGGCGCCGTGCACAGAGGTTCCCGACGCGCCGAGCGCGGTCCACGTGGCGCCGCAATCGTCCGATCGCATCACGCGGAAATGCGCGTTCTCGAATGCATTCGGCTCCGCCGTGCCGCCGCCCTCACGCGTTTTGTAAATCAGATACACGCGGCCGTTCGGTGCGATCGCGATGCGGCTCGTGCGATTGGGGAAGCTCGAGTTGTTGCCGGCGCCGACGTTCGTGATGTTCACGCCGCGGTCCGTTGAGTTGGCGACAGTCGATCGCGAATTGGCGACGCCGAAGTTCAACCACGGAGAGTAGAGGCGTCCGGCGCACGTGCCCAACGTCTGTCGGTCGATGTCGAGATGCGGCTGATCGTCGCCGAACGACGCGCCGGCGGTCAGCGCGGCGTCGGCCGTGCCCGTCTGACGGAAGATGAAATCGAAGTTTGCGCTGCTGCTGTTGACGCCGAGCTCGGCCACGTGCAGGCGCCCGCTCGAGTCGAATGCCACTTTCTGATCGCCCGGTCCCGACAGACCGGCCTGCGGTTGCGGAATCTGCGGCACCCGTCGCCACGTCAGGCCGCCGTCCGAGGATTTCCAGACGGGTGCATTTTGCGTGGCGGTCCAATTCCCCGAAAAGGAGACGACGACCACTTCGTTGGGATTCGTGGGATTGACGGCGATCGAAGGCTCCGTATCGCCGGCGTTGGCGGTATCGGTCGCATCCGTAGCGATGTTGACCTGTCGCGCCTGGCCGAAGCCGACAACGGTTGCCGCTAGTACAAAGACAGAGGTCGAGAGGATTTGGCGCCAAAGCGTGTGTTGCATGGCGGCTCCTAACGCGCGGTTGCCTGGACGATGGTATTGAGGTCGAGGACGACACGCTCCACGACGCCGGGTTCGGCCATGTTCGACTCGGCGAAAGCGATGGCGCCGCCCGCGTACTGATGAAGCGTCAGGATGACCGGTTTGCGCTCACCCTCGTTTTGAATCGCTTGTTCGGTGACTTTCTCAGGCGGTCCGAGGCGGGCGCGCACGGCGGCGATGGTGAGTCCGGGCGCCAGCACTTGCAGGCCCGCGGCGCGCGTGATCGCGAGGTGGAAGCCGTCGCCGTCGCGCAACCGCAGCGCCTCGGCCCTGAGAGTCGTCGCGGCTGGCGCCGCGGCTCGCTGTTGCAACTGCGCGTAAGGCGCCTGCAGCGTCGACGGACGGGCCATCAAGGTCGTGAGCCGGGTCGCGCGCGCCTGCACGTCCGCTTGAGTCCGGCTTGCGGATGCGCCTGTCGCTCGATCCGTGAAAAGGTAGACCGTTCGTTCGCCGGTGTCTCGCAAGGCGCGCAGACGCGTCAGAACAGAGGGATAGTCGCTGCCCCAGAGCGTGTCGTCAGAGAGGATCCGTTGGAGGGTGGGCGGCTGCTGGCCGGACGCCAGGACCGCGAGCACACTGAAACAGCCTGCGAGCCGGACAATCCTGGCTATTCGCATGAGCGTCTCCCGTGAATGGATGCGGCCACGCAAGCGGCCGCTCGTCGCCTGGCTGGTGATCCGACCGGAGCATCCGTTTCACCTGCGTGAATGCTCGCGGCCGTTGAACGACCACCCGTCACTCGGATCGCCTGGCTCCATTCTAGCGGGGCAGCGATCGCCGGCAGCCGGAAATCCGGCTACCGGGCTGTGACATCGACGACCGGCTAACGGCTCATATCGGTAGTGTCCGGCTTTGGCCGGACCGTCATATCGGTAGTGTCCGGCTTCAGCCGGACCGTCGTCATTGCTTCTGCGATTGAGTCGCCGGCGTCGCGTCGACCACCGACCCCCAGAACCCGATCATCATCTCTTCCCAGGTCTGGTCACCCCACTTCACGTCCTTCGTGGGGTCGGGATTGTATTTGTTGCCCGGCGAGTTGTCGAAGTGCGCCACGACCTCGACCTTCGTGCCCTTCGGCAGGGTTTTTGGCTTGGCCAGGTCGTAGGTGATTTGAAAGTTGAAGTCGTATTTCGGCACGCGCAAGAGCACTTCAGACGTGCCGTCCGGGTAGACCGCCGTGTAGGTCATGTCCTTGCCGCGGACGTGCATGTGCGGGGTCAGGCTCGTGAGGACCGTGTCCTGCCTGATCTCGGCGACGGCTTTCACTTCCGCGTTCGCATCGCCCGCGGGAATCACGAAGCGCGGCTGCACCGCCAGGCCGGTGACGTGAATCTGCTTCGGCGGTTCCTTGGCGAAGATGAACCCCAACTGCGTGCGATCGGCGGCTTCCGTGCCGTTGGTCGTGTAGTGCATCTGCAGGATGATGTCGTGGTGGGCGCGCAGAAGCTTCGCGACACCGGGCTCGAAGACGAGGCCCGGCTTGTTCGGCGACACGCCGAAGATGTTGGTCGGCCCGAACGTGTTGCCGGGACGCGTCGGCTTGTCGCTCGACGGCTCTGTATACGCGATGATGTGGTGAACGTGCGCGCGCGCGCTGGGCTTGATCTCCACCGCGGTGTACCAGCGGTCCTCCGGCAGGTCCACCGGAATCCGGAGGTACAAATACTCGATCGTCCCCGTGGCCGGAATCTTGTAATCCTCGGTCATCGAGTAGATTGCGTCGGGTTTGCCGATCGTCCAGCCGTCGGCGAGCGCGGGCATCTTCGGCATGTCGGCGATGTCGCCCTTCGGTGCTCCGCCGTCAATCCACGAGACGATGGTCTGGATTTCCTGCTCGGTCAGCCGCGGGTCGTTCTTGAGCACGCCGTGCGGCATGTCCGATCCCCACGGCGGCATCGTCCGCGCCGTGACGCGCTGCTTGATCGAGCGCAGCCACGGCCGCGCGTCCTCGAACGACGTCAGCGACATCGGCGCGAACATCGTGGGGCGATGGCACTCGATGCACGACTTGTAGAAGATTGGCGCGACGTCCCTGGTGAAGGTGGGTGTGCCGTCCGCTGCCAGCGTCGGCACCGCTGCGGCCATTCCCGCGGCCAGCATACTCAAGACCTGCGCGAAACGCATGGGACGCTCCCTCAGTTTCCGGTTCGCTCGTCGTCTCAGCCGGCAAGTCCGCCGCCAGCTCGGCTGATTATCGCCAAGTTGATGCGAATGCCCAAGAGAAATGACCACCGATCCTGGATCCGGTCCAGGCGACAGCAGTCTCAGAGCTCGCGTCTGATATCGGTCGCCCGAAGGCGCGGCGGGTGCCGTGAATTTGGAAGCGGCACGGTGGTCGCGTAGGCACAAAATACGGCACAATCGGCTTCGGCGAGCGATCCGCTGAAAAAGGTTTGACGGTCAACACAGTAAGCACCGCGGATTCCGCCTGGCGGCGGAATGTCTTCGCGGTCACCGCCGCGTCGTTCATGGGCTACACCGGCTTTACGCTGGTGATGCCGTTCCTTCCGCTCTTCATCGCCCAACTCGGCGTCACCGACGTCGGCGAGATCGCGATGTGGACCGGGCTCAGTCTCGGCGTCACGCCCGGGTTGACGGCCTTGCTCGCTCCGGCCTGGGGACGGCTCGGCGATCGGTTCGGCCGCAAGATCATGGTCGAGCGCTCGCTGGTCAGCTTCGTCGTCTTGTTTGCCGCCATGGCGTTCGTGAGAAACGTCTGGCAGGTGCTGGCAGTCCGCGCCATTCAGGGGCTGTTTGCGGGCTACGGTTCGCTGTCGGTGGCAATGGCCGCCGAGTCGGCCCCGCGCGACAAGATGCCGTCCGCGATCGGCGCCGTGCAGACCGCGCAGCGGATCGGACCTGGTGTGGGTCCGGTGATCGGCGGCCTGCTCGCCAGCCTGGTCGGGCTACGGCCCGCCTTTGTCGCGACCGCGCTGTTCTACCTGGTCGCGCTGGTGGTGGTCCACGCGATGTATGACGATCGGGCCACGCACGCGCAGCCGGCGGTAGACCCGGAAGTCGGACGCGTGACGTTTCGCAACGTCCTCGCGTTTCGCAATTTCATCCTGATGATGGCCGTGATCTTCGGCCTGCAGTTCGTCGATCGAAGCTTCGGCCCCGTGCTGCCTCTGTATGTTGAACAGTCGGGCACGTCTCACGACAACGTGGCCCTCGTATCGGGCACGCTGTTCTCGATCATGGCGTTCACCGGCGCGCTCGGCCATCACTTCTGCGGAAAGCTGCTTCGTCATTACTCGAGCCGCCTGGTGATTGCCGGAGGCACCGCGGTGGCTGCTGCCGGCGCCGGACTCTTCGGAGCCTCGGGCAATGTGTGGATCATGTGTGCCGCTTCGATCCTGCTCGGCCTCGGCATTGGTGCGGCGATGACCGCGAGCTACAGCGCGGCCGGGGCAGTTATCCCGCCAGGTGCGCACGGAGCCAGCTTCGGCGTCCTGACGAGCGCCTCACTCGTAGGCATGGCAAGCAGCCCGTTCATCGCTGGCTTTGTCGGCGGCGCATCGATCCGGATCGTCTTCTTCGCCGATCTCGCAGTGATGGCGCTGCTCGCGGCCTTCGTCCACCGGACGATGACCGAGTGACTCCGCATGCGGCCAGTGAATCTGTTCTAACCACGAAGACACGAAAAACACGAAGACGCACGAAGAAAGCATTTTTGTACTAGTGGCTCTTCTTCGTGCGTCTTTGAGCCCTTCGTGCCTTCGTGGTTAGAACACCATTTGCGCGCGTGTTAGATTGGTGAGACCGATGCGCAGAGTGTTCGTCGATCGCGAAGCACCACAACTGGACGCGATTCAAGAAGCCGCCACATGGATTCGCCGTGGCGGCCTCGTGGCCTTGCCGACCGACACGCTCTACGGTCTCGCGGCCGATCCGTTTTCTGCCGGTGGCGTCGCGCGCGTGTTCGCGGCCAAGGGCCGTTCAGCGGAGCGGGCGTTGCCGTTGATCGCGGCCGGGATGTCGCAGGTGATAGAGCATCTCGGCCCACTGTCCGACGCGGCTCGACAGCTCGTCGACCGTTTCTGGCCGGGACCGTTGACGCTGCTCGTGCCCGCTCCTGCCGCGCTCGCCCCCGACGTGACGGGCGGCACGGGGAGAGTCGGCGTTCGGGTGCCGGCCGACGCGGTCGCACGCGCCATCTGCGCGGAAGCTGACCGGCCGATCACCGCGACGAGCGCCAACATCAGCGGCGAGCCAGCGACGGCTGATCCCGATCAGGTCGAGCGCTCGCTCGGTGACCGCGTCGACCTGCTGATCGACACAGGAATGACGCCCGGCGGAGCGCCATCGACGATAGTGGACGTGACCGGATCCGAGTTGATCCTCGTGCGAGCCGGCGCACTTTCATGGGACGACATCCAGGCATGCCTGCACAACGCGCCGATTCATCCGCACGCGCGATAGGACGATCCGAGCGCGCCGCGCTGGTCGGTCTGATCGCCGGCCATGCCCGGCGCCTCGACGCGGAGCGTTCGCTCGACGAGCTCGCCGGACTCGCGCAGGCGGCGGGCGCCGAAGTCGTCCTGCGCATGCTCCAGGAGCGTCCGAAACCCGATCCCTCGACGTTCCTGGGCGCCGGAAAGATCAAGACGCTCGCCGTCTCGGCCTCGGAGCTCAACGTCGATCTCGTCATCTTCGACAACGAGCTCACGCCGGCGCAGCTCCGCCAGATTGAAGAGGAAGTCGGGCGCAAGATTATCGATCGCACCCAGCTGATTCTCGATATCTTCGCGAGGCGCGCGCGCACGCGTGAAGGCAAGCTGCAGGTCGAGCTCGCGCAGCTGAAGTATCTCTTGCCAAGGCTCGCCGGTTCGGGCGCCGCGCTGTCCAGGCTGGGCGGCGGCATCGGCTCACGCGGACCCGGCGAGACGAAGCTCGAGACCGATCGCCGCCGGATTCGGACGCGGATTCACGCCATCTCGGAGGACATCGACGAAGTGCGCAAGCGCCGATCTCAGCTTCGCGAGCGCCGGCGCAAATCGTCGGTCCCGACGGTCGCGCTGGTCGGCTACACCAACGCGGGAAAGACGACGCTGTTCAATGTGCTGACGCGGGCCGATGCCGAAGCGTCGAACGCCTTGTTCGTGACCCTCGATCCGCTGGTCCGCCAGGTGCGATTGCCCGATAGCCGCGAACTGCTGGTGTCCGACACCGTCGGATTCATCGACCGCCTGCCGCATGCGCTCGTGGCGGCGTTTCGCGCAACGCTGGAAGAGACCGCCGACGCCGATCTCGTACTGCACGTGATCGACGCGGCGGCGTCCGATCGCGATCGGCGTGTGAATGCGGTCCGCAGCGTGCTCGATGAGGTCGGTGCGCTGGATGTCCCGTCCATCGTGGTCTACAACAAGTGTGATGCGTTGACGCCCGACGAGCGCCGGCGTCTTCAGGATCAGGATCCGGAGGCCTTGTGCATCTCCGCGCTGACGCGGCAGGGGATTGATGAGCTGGTGGAGACCATCGCCTCGCGCTTGGCCCTCGACGTGGTGCGAGTCACGCTGACTTTCGATCCGGACAGCGCGTCCGATCGCGAGCGGATCGCCCGGGTCTACCGGCACGCTCACGTCGTCCTCCACGAGATGCGCGACGATGAGATCTCGATGATCGCTGACGTCCCGCGGCGGCTGCTCAATCGTCTGGGCTAATATCCTTACTGATGCGGAAGCTCCTGCTGGCCTCAATCGTGTGTCTCAGCGCCTGTGCGCCGAAGACTGCGCCAGCCACGGCTCCGCTCGCGCCACGATTTCCGGAATTCCTGCGGCCGGTCGTCCCCGCGGCGATGGCCGACGGCCCGGCGGCCGCTTCCGAGTCCCGCGGCTGGACGTCCCTGCAAGCCGGCGATCTGCGTGCCGCCGAACGGGAGTTCAGCGCGGCGCTGAAGACGCAGCCGGCGTTCTACCCAGCGGAGACGTCGCTCGGGTACCTCGAGCTTGCGCGGAAGGATGCCAAAGCGGCCCTTCCGCATTTCGATCGGGCGCTGGAGCTCAACGCGCAGCACGACGACGTGTCGGCGTTTCTGGGACGGGGGACGGCGTTGCTGGCGCTGAACCGGGAAACCGAGGCGCTGGTCGCGCTCGAAAGCGCTCTCGCGCTGGATCCTTCGCAGACCGATCTCGCCCGCCGCATCGAGGTGCTCAGATTCCGGAACGCTGAACAGGGCCTGGCGCGCGCACGCGATGCGGCGCGAAACGGACGGCTGGACGAGGCCTCGCAAGCCTACACGGCCGCGATCGCCGCGTCACCCGACAGCGCATTCCTCTACCGCGAGCTTGCCGGCGTCGAGCGGCAGAAGGGTGACGCCGACGCGGCGCTCGACCATTTCCGCAAGGCCTCGACGCTCGATCCGGGAGACGCGAAAACGCTGGAGCAGATAGGCGAGCTCCTGCAGGCGCAGGGCGACTTCGATGGCGCCATGAAGGCCTACACCGACGCGGCCGCGATCGAGCCGAGCGCCGAGCTCACCAGGCGCCTCGACGACGTGCGCGACAAGGCCGCGTTGGCGCGGCTGCCGGCCGAGTATCGCGCCATCGACCAGGCGCCGCAGGTGACTCGCGCCGATCTGGCCGCGCTCATCGGCATCCGGCTCAACCGGATGCTGACGGCCAGCCGGCGAAACGATGCAGCGTTGATCACGGACGTCCGCAACCATTGGGCGGCGACCTGGATCATGTCGGTCGCGCGCGCCGGCGTCATGGAACCGTTCGCGAATCATGCGTTCCAGCCACGAACGGTCGTGCGCCGTACCGATCTGGCTCAGGCCACGGCGAGGCTCCTCGCGCTGCTCGCCACACGCGATCCGGCGCGTGCGAAGGCCTGGGACGCCGCTCGACTGAAGTTCAGCGATCTCTCGCCGAGCCACCTCGCGTATCCGGCCGCATCTGTCGCGGTCGCATCCGGCGTGATGACGATGGCGCCGGGGAACAGTTTTCAGCCATCGAGGGCCGTGACCGGAGCGGAGGCAATCGAGGCGATTACGAAAATCCAGGCGCTGGCGGGGTCGCAGTGAAGTGCTGACCGCCGCCAACCAGGTCACGCTCGTGCGGATGCTGCTGATTCCGGCGTTCGTCATCTGCGTGCTCTATGGGTACCTCGGCTGGGCGCTCGTAGCCTTCGTGACGGCCGGCGTCACGGATGGCCTCGACGGCATTATCGCGCGGCGCTCCGGCCAGAGCAGCAGCCTGGGCGCATGGCTGGATCCGATGGCCGACAAGCTGCTCCTGGTCACGACGTTCGTGGTGCTGGCGCTGCCGAACCTGGACCTGGCCAACCGCCTGCCGGTCTGGCTGACCGTCTGCATCATCAGCCGCGACGTCGTCATCATCCTCACGGTCGCGATCGTGAACCTCGCGATCGGCAGGCGCACGTTCCGGCCGTCGATTTACGGCAAGATCGCCACGGCGACATACATCGTCACCGCGGTCGCCGCGATGCTGTTCAACTATCTCGGCTATCGTTCGCTGATCGTGGACATCGGCGTGTGGGTGTCGCTGATGATCACAATCATCTCCAGCCTGCACTACATCTGGCATGCGCGGCAGATCATTGACGGGCCGGTGAACTGATGATGATCACGAAGAAAAAACCGCGGAGCTCGCAACGATCGCAAAGCCTACGGTTTCTCTGCGTTCTCGGCGCACTCAGCGGTTTCTTCTTGTCGTCGATGTCCGCGCAGACGCCGCCGAAACAGGCGGTGGTCGAGACCGCCGCCGGCACGTTTGTGCTGGATCTCGATCCGGCGGCCGCACCGAATCAGACGGCCTACTTCATGAAG
>Ga0070665_100000772_pt1 | contig 42151 bp, 44 predicted proteins | sample KBSS13metaG_FD_65862 | JGI IMG/M metagenome (GOLD analysis project Ga0070665, IMG submission 65862) | Switchgrass rhizosphere microbial communities from Kellogg Biological Station, Michigan, USA - KBS S1-3 metaG | ecosystem: Host-associated > Plants > Roots > Rhizosphere > Soil ...
GCCCGGCCAAATTTCACTGGACGACAACACCCCGCTCGACAATATCGCCGCCGGCAAGATCGATCTGGCCGCTGCGGTCAAGGTCGGCGACAAGACGCTCAAGTGGACCAAGGGAACGCTGCGTAAACGCGGCCAAGTGTGGCTCGACGACGCGCTCGGCCGGCACAACTTCTGCATCGCGTTTGGCTACGCCGAGGTCGAATCGGTTCACGCGCGCGAGTGCGTGCTGGGAGTCGGCAGCGATGATGGCATTAAGGTCTGGCTGAACGGCAAGCTAGTTCACTCGAACGAAGTGATGCGCGCTTACTCGCCTGGCGAAGACGAAGTGCCGGTGTTTTTGCAGGCCGGCGTGAACAGGATCGTCATCAAACTCAGCCAAGGCGAAGGCGGCTGGGGATTCGGAATTCAGGTGCCGCCGGCGAATTTCTGATTCGTCACGGCGATCGTGATTCATCTCGCGTTGGAAAAATGAAAAGGGAGTCGGGAAATGTCCCGACTCCCTTTTCTCCGGAAACGGTAGGTTCGTTGAATCAGCCGAGCTGATACGCAAAGTTCTGGCCGTTGAGGACCTGGCCGCTCGTCAACGTGAGGTCGATGTATCCGACGACCGGCGTTGCGATGTGCCATCCCGACACCGTCCCGCCGACGCGTACGCGGTAGGAGCCGGCCAGCAGGTTGTAGAAGTGGTACTGGCCCCACGTGGGATCGGTGGTGGTAGACGGCTCGTTCGCGTCTTTCACGCCGTCGTTGTCGTAGTCGAGCCACACCATGACGCCGCCGGTCACGTACGAATCGCCTGACGTGAATGAGCCGCTGTTGTCATTATCCTTGTAGAGCGTGCCTTGGATTTGCGCCGTGCCCTGCTGGCGCACGCCGATGCTCTGGGACGTGAGCAGTTGACCGGCCGTCACGGTGACGGTCAGGTAGCCGGCACTGGGCGCGGTCACGACGTAGTTGTTGGCATTGACCACGCGAACGCGGTAGGTGCCGGGCGCCATGTTGTTGAAGGAATAGAGCCCCCACGTGTCGGTGGTTCGCGTCGGCTCGCCGGTTTGGTAGGCGCCGTCGAGGTTGGTGTCGATATAGACCTGCGAACCGCCGTAGTAGCTGTCGCCGGCGCTAAAGCCGCCGCTGTTGTCGTTGTCGATGTAGGCGGTTCCACTGAACTTGGCTTTGGGGGTCAGCCCGAGCGCCGCCGCATTGGCGGCTTGGCCGGCGGTGAGGGTGATGTCGTACTGTCCGCTGGTCGGCTGCGTGGCGCGATAGCCGGCTGGCACAACCACTTTCACGCGATGCGTTCCCGCCGCTAACCCCGTGAGCGTGTACGCGCCGGAGGCGTTGGTCAGCACTGACGGCTCGGTGGCCGAGTCGTAAGCGCCGTTCAGATTCACGTCGTCGTAAATCCGCACGTTGCTGAAAGGCGTATCTCCGGCTCCGTTGGCGGCGTTGTCGTCGTTATCGGTGTAAACGATCCCGGCGATGCTGGCGGATGCGGTGGCGATCGATCCTTGCAACGTCACGATGCTCTGGGCGGGCATGGTGATTGTCGCAATCCCGCCGGAGAACGTGACGGTTGGCTTGGCAAGCCCCCAACTGCCGGACATCGATTCCATATACGTCGTGAACGACGACATTGTCAGGTTGCTGAGGTGGATGTTGACGGTTTGCGCGGTGGCCGTCTGGTTGAGGAGCACGGTGGTTTCGGTTTGGTTGGTGTCGTTCACGTACGCGCTGACTTCCACGCCGGTGGTGCTGTTGGGCGTAGCGCTGATTCGCACCGAGCCGGGACGGATGAATTTGCTGAACTGCCGTGCAGCGTAGAATTTATCTCCTTTGAGCAACCCGTCCGTACCGGCGGTGAGGTTGTAGTCGCCGAGCGTGTCGCCTTCGGTGGTTTGCCATTCAAGCCAGGCGCTGACGTTGCCGTAGATCAATGCGTCCTGCTCTTTTCCAGCCATTTCCATCGCACCGGCCCAGGTGGCATGTGAGCCGCCTTCCTCGGTCTGCCAGAGTTCCTTTCCGTAGTTTTTAAGTCCTTTAAGGTTGCTGCCGTCGCCGTTCCAGAGCTTGTCCCAAACCGTTGCGTAACGCCCATTGAGAGAATCGCCGGCGACACCGTAATTGTGCGTGATGAAAGTTTGAATGAGCCCGTTGTCGGTGAAGGTGGGCTGCACGGCGTTGATGTACCGCTGCATCTGAATGGCCTGCGCCGGGTTCGCCGTCGTGCCGAGGCCGAAGTGCTCGGGGCCCATTAGCTTTGTAGTCAGGCCGTACGTAACGAACGCGTCGTGCACCGCTTGTACCGCTTTGCCGTACAGCGCGTAGGAGTAAACGCAGCTACTGTACGATGTCCAATTCGCCAGCTCGTTCTGCAGGCTGATGCCGTACACCTGCACGCCGGTGTAGTCCTGCCATCCTTTCACGTACGTGGCGACGTACCGGCCGAACTGCGTCCAGTTGGCGGGCGTATCGATCATCGATCCGCGGCTGCTGTCAGCCCCGTTGTAGACCGGGTTCACCGTCGGCGACAGCACCACGCCAGTGTAAGGATCCACCTCCGGACCCTTCATCCATCCGGGGGGCGTCCACATCGACATGATGACCTTGAGCTGATCGAGCTTTTTGGTTTGGCCGCCCACTGCCACGGACTTTTGGGCCGCGACTTTCGCGAAATTCATGTTCGCCAAGTCGGTCGCGTAGTTCCCGGTGAAGTCAAAGTCGTGCGTCGTGTGATTGCCGTCCGGGCCGCCGGCCACCTGATTGAACATCGAGACCCGCAGGATCGAACTGCCCAGGTCCTGGAAGAACATGTTCTGCCACGCGTCGGTGACGTACTTGTTTGGACCGGGGTTGTAGTCTGCCAGCGCCGATCCGAATCCTTCGATGGTTTGAAAACGCTGAGCGCCGTCGAGCGTGATGTCGACCGCGAAGAGCAGTCGCTTCTCCAGCGTTTCCACCGCGACCGGTGAGCGTGTAAACGATTTTCGATACGACTGCGATGTTGCCGAACGCCTCATGAATCCTCCGACAAAAAAGAAGTGAACTTGCCGACGCGTGAGTTACGCCCTCAAGTTGATGACCCCCTTTGCCGCCGCAGCGGATGCTTATGACCTTAGCAACGCATTGAAGAAATTGAAGAAAAAAATAAATGTAAATACCTGTAAATAATGATCTTATGTCAAAATAGTTCGAAGGATGTAAAAATTGATCGGCGGTAAGAACGGATCGTTATAGAGAAGACTGTGATGCGGAAAAATCGGAGCGGTAACAAGCAACCGAGCGCAACGGCGTGATCCTGTACGAAAGGTATCTCGTCAAACAGGTTATTCGCGTGCTGGCGCGCAGCCGCTCAAATGGAGGGGACGAATTCGAATTCGATGATGCGAGTCAAGGGAACTTACTTCTTCACGTTCTTCCACAGCTTCTGTTCAACATCTGCAAACTTGCTGAAGCTGTGATCGAGCAGGTCGATCTTCTTCTGCAATTCTTCCGGCGGCAGATCGCCGCTGTTCACGGCGTCGCGCAGTGCCTGAACCGCGTCGTTCATGTCGTTGGCGCCTTCGCTGAACTGCCGGGCCGAGTCGAACAGGGTGAGGTTGTCGACGTCGACCGAGTCGGGCTTGTACAGCAATCGCCACGGCGAGCGGCGGAGTTCGCTGGTGGCGTACTTCACGTTGTCGCCGGCGGTTTTCAGGCTTGCGAGGATGCCGTCAAACTTGGCGCGGTTGGTCATGAGAATGCTGCGGGCCGAGCCGGTCACGTCGCGGGCGTTGGCGGCGGTTTTCTTTACGTCTTCCATCGCAACTGTCGCGCTGTCGATCGTGCGCTGTACTTTCGTCAGCACGTTCTTGGCTTCATCCAGCACGGCCGGCAGCTTGTCTTTGATGCTGCTGGTGGACGCGTTGAGGTTGGCCATCGTACCTTTCCAGTCCTGCGTGCTCTCGCCGATCATGTCACGGATGTTGACCATCATTTCTGATCCACGGTCGGCGACGTTGTTGTATTTTTCGATCATCGGGTCGATGCGGTCGCCGACCTTCTTCACCACGTTGGATGCAACGATGCTGGTGTCCTTAAACGCGGAGATGGTGTCCTCGGCCTTGGCGAGCAGTGCGCCGAAACCTCCGGTATGGCCGACGAGTGCCCGGTTGTCGGCGAGCGCGGCGCCGGTGCCGAGGCTGGCGATGTTGAGGTTCGAGGCGCCGGTCACGGTGCTTTCGATGCTGATCTGTGCGTCTTCATGCAGTTCGTACTTTTTCGGCAGGTGGAAGTGAACGATGAGAATCGGCTTGCCGTCATCGGCCGCGGGAACGTATTCGATCCGCGAGACCTTGCCGACTTTTACGCCGCCCACGCGCACGTCGTCGCCCTTATCGAGCCCACCAAGGTTGTCGGCCAGGCGGAACGTGACGGTGCGGCGCTGCACCGGTTCGAGCAGTTGATCGAGCCCGCTGATGCCCACCAGCACCGCCACCATCAGCCCGATGCTGATAAGAATGAAGAGGCCGGCCTTGAATGCGTTGCGTTGTTTGTTCATACCTGTCCCTTAGAGATTCTCTCCGAGCAGATCGAGCTCGTAGCCCCCGGCGCGGCGGCGGTCGGTGAGCGGGCCCGTCGTCAGGCCGTGCACGAATTGGCGGACGAGCGGGTCGGTGCTGTTGCGCATTTCGTCGGGCGTGCCGCTGACGATGAACTGCCCGCGATCGAGCAGCACCATGCGGTCGGCGATACGGAAGGCCGAGTCCATCTCGTGCGTCACGACCACGCTGGTCACTCCGAGCTTGTGATTCAAGTCGATGATGAGCTGATCGATTTCGGCCGACGTGACCGGATCAAGCCCGGCCGACGGTTCGTCGTAGAAGAGGATTTTCGGATCGAGCGCGATCGCGCGGGCGAGACCGGCGCGCTTTTTCATGCCCCCGGAGATTTCCGAGGGCATCTTGTCCGAATGCTCGCGCAAGCCGACGAGTTCGAGCTTGATCTTCACCATGATCTCGATGGTTTCGTCCGGCAGATCGGTGTGTTCGCGTAGCGGGAGGGCCACGTTTTCAGCAATGCTCATTGAGTTGAACAGTGCGCCGGATTGAAACAGCACGCCGATATTCTTGCGGTAGCTCGCCATCTCGCTGCCGGTCATTTCAGTGAGCCGCTTGCCGAGGCCGATGATTTCGCCGCCGTCGATGCAGACGTTGCCGATCATCATCCGCAACAGCGTGGACTTGCCAGAACCGGATCCGCCCAGAATGACGAGCGTTTCGCCTTGCCGCACATCGAGGCGGATTTTGTTCAGGATCGTACGTTGGCCGTAGATCTTGAGGACGTCGTGAACTTCTATGGCGTTGGTGGACATAGGAAGCGGTTACCAACCCAGGTAGTAAAACACGCTGGTGAACAACAGGTCAACGGTGATCAGTGCGACGATCGTGAGCACGACGGTACGCGTGGTCGCCACGCCAACGCCCTGCGCGCCGCCGGTGACGCCTAGTCCCAGGTAGCACGCCAGGCCGCTGATGAGCGTGCCGAAGACGCCGGCCTTCACGAGGCCGGTGATAAAATCTCGCATCAGGATCGCGCCGAACGTGTGGTTGATGTACTGGCTGTAGCCGATGCCGAGAAACACCTGTCCGACGATCAGCCCGCCGAGGATGCCCATCAAATCGCCGACGACGGCGACGCACACCATCATGATGGTGGTCGCGATCACGCGCGGCACGACGAGGAAACGGATCGGCGGGATGGCCTGGGCTTCCAGTGCCTCGATTTCTTCAGAGACGACCATCGTCCCCATCTCCGCGGCAATGCTCGCGCCGGCAAACCCTGTGAGCACGATGGCGGCCACCAGCGGGCCGAGTTCGCGGAAGACGGCCTTGGAGATAATGTCGGCCACGCGTTCGAGCACGCCGTAGGTTTTGAGGATCGGCGCCATTTGCAGCGCCAGAATCGCGCCGATGCAGAACAGCACGAGGCTGACAATCGGAATGCTCATCACGCCCACGCGCACCATCTGCGCCCACAGGTTCTGCCATGCGAGCTTGGCGGCGCGTTTGGAGAAGAGCGCCGACTTGGCCGCGATCATCGTATCCAGCAGCAGGTAACCCAGGCCGCCGATGAATTCGACGAGGTCGATCGCGGCGCCGCCGAGCCAGGCGATGGGGCGGTAGATGGGGCGGAGGAGGAAAAGCATGGTCAAGAAATGCAAAAGTCAGAATGCAGAATGCAGAATGCAGAATTGAATTCATTCATCATTCTGCATTCATCACTCGTCCTTACTTACTCATCGCTTCGGCTTCGTCCTTCGTCACGCCGAAGATCGTGTCCAGCCGCGCGATTTCGAGCAGGCCCTTTACGCGGGGCTGGAGATTGGTCAGGAAAATCTTCCCGCCGAGCTTGCGGATCTTCTGCAGCGCTTCGACCAGCACGGCGATCGCGCTGCTGTCCATGTAAGGCACTTCACCCAGGTTCAGCACCAGTTTTTTCGGGGACGCCTTGGCGAGCATGTCGAGCAAATCGGTGCGCAGACCCGAGCTGTTGTGGAGGTCAATCTCGCCGCGGACCGACGCGATGACGGCGGTGCCTTCTTGCCTGGCGGATGTGACCAGATCGCTGGTGGGATGTAGCTCGGTCATTTCATCTCTCGCTTGTTACGGACCATTTTCAACGTCATGCCGTCCGGCTCTGGATGATAGCTCACATTCGTCATGAATTGCTTGAGACACACCAAACCGAGTCCGCCGGGGATCAGCGGGTCGTGCTGGCGATGCGGCTCGGGGCTTTTCCCATTGCCCCAGTCACGCATTGTAATCTCGATCGCGTCGCCTGTGTCCTCGGCCGACAGTTCAATCGGGCGATCCGTCGCTCCGTTGTACGCGTGCCGCATCACGTTCGCCAGCGCTTCGTTGATCACCAGGATGATCTGCCCCCGGTCGGCCGAATTAAATCCGGCCTGTTCGGTGAACGCCTCAAACTCTTTCCGCATCGGTGCCAACGTGGCGGGGTGAGAGAGCATCTTCATCCGCATCTGCGTCTTGGACGGATGCGAAACCTCGATCGCGGATGGATCAGCCCGGATCATCGGATGCTCATTTCCCTTTGTCCTGCGAAGCGAGCCATTCCTGCCAACGCCCGATCGCCGGTTTGCGGGCGACGGCGTCGTCGTAAAACAGGTAATCAAACGTCTGCCCGGTCAGCCGGCGAAGGCCTTCAATCGCATAAAACCGCACGGCCGGGTCGTCGCTGTCTAGATCAGTCACCAGCTGCTTTGCGGCGCCAAGGTCTTTTTTCTGCACAGCCATGGAGATCGCAGGAATCTTATTCGCCGGGTCTTCCTCGGTAATGAGCGGCTTGGCCCGCGGCGCAGTGCACCCCGCGACAAGTCCAACCACCATCAACAACCCAAGCCTGCGACAGTCCATGAGCTCCCGGCCGATGCTAGCGTATCGTCCACATGGGTCGAAATTAAGCAATTTCTGACAGGTCAGACGTCGTGCTAAGCCTTTTTGAATCGAGCCACCTCGATATCCGCCTGCCGGGTCGGCTCGGGGATGCGGTAGCGGGTGAGGCACGCCATCGCCAGCGCCTTGGCCGACGGCAGATCGATGCGGTGGCCGACGCTGAGGAAAATCGGTTTCACGTTCGCCCGTGTTCGCAGCACCCAGCCGACGGTTTCGTCCTTGTGGATCAGCGGCGAGATACTGCCAGCCTCGGCCTTGGGTTCAGTGAACTCGCCGCACAGCACGCTCTTGGCCATTCCGACGGCGGGCATGTCGAGTTCGATCCCCAAGTGCGTCGCCAGTCCGCAGCGGCGCGGGTGGGCCATCCCTTGGCCGTCAAAACAGACGACGCCGAACTCGTGCTTCAACTTGCCAATGGCCGCCAGCACAGCGGCCCCTTCGCGGAATGACAAATACCCCGGCACGTAAGGAACCGTGAGCGGCCGATGGTCACGGGCGATCTCGACGACCTTCTGCTCCACCCGGTCGTACACCACGGCAACCGCGAAGATGGATTTCTTGTCCGCCGCGAAGGCGCAATCGGCCCCGGCGACAAATCGCGGAATCGGCGACAGCGGCTGAATCTTCACCCGCGCCGCGCGGTCCAATTGCTCTTTGCGCCACGATTCAATGAGGTGCGAGATCGAAGACATGAGTGATGATAGGACTACTCACGCTTTTTCACCGGCATGCTTGCCGGCGGCTTGATGGCGGCGTCTTTGGCGATCCGCGTCTGCCCGCCGACCGCCTTCAGCACGATATCATCAAACATCACCGTGCCGGGCTTGAGGTACGCGTACAGATCGATCCTCAGCTTTTGCACCGGGAACACCACGTGCTGCGGGTTAAGTTCGTCGATGATCGTCACCCATTCGCCATTGGTTTCGCCGCTCGGCGGCACCTGGCGGCGGTAGCATTCGCGATCGACCATCTCGCCCTTGAGGTTCTTGGCCAGCGTGTACCCTTTGACGAACACGTGCAGCACCGGGCCGTCGGATTTGTAGCGAAAACTAAGGCGATACCGCGTTTTCGGATCGATCGCAATCGCGTCGCTCAAGCAGGCCAGGCCGTTGTTTTCAGCGGCGTTTTTCGACAGGTTCATCGCTAAAACGTTGTTCGGGTGATCGCCGACGAGCGGCATGCGGTAAATCGCGATCTTGTCGGCGTTGGGAATCGCGTCAGTAAATTTGACGGCGTACTTTTCAGCCTGGTATATGCCGTCCCAGTTGGCGGCGTCGTCGAACGTTCCGTTGATGACGAGGTTGGGATTTTCCGCCCAAAGTTTCTCGGCCATCGCGTCGTGCTGGACCGCGACCTCATTGGGGTGCTCGAACGCCTTCATGTCGGCCAGCGTCTGCAGGATTTCTTCGACGACGAACCGCATGTCGGTCGGTTCGTTGATCTGCTTCTCAAACACGTGTGGCAGCGGATCGAGCTGGCGGCGGTCGAAGACTTTTACCTTCAGCAAGTAACCGGCCCCGGCTGCATCGAGCTGGCCCCAGATCATCACATCCGCGTCGGCGTCCTTGGCAAACTTTTCAACTTGGTCGAGCTTGGTGTCGACCGGAAAAGTGAGTTCGCCGACGAGGTCGGCCATCGTCGGGCCGTCGATGGGTTCGTAGGTGCCTTCGCGGTCGATCTTGGCCCGCATGGAGAAGCCGATCTTCTCGCGGGCCTCGGGCTTGGCATCGCCGCCGAGGGGGAAAACGGCGACTTTGGGTTTCGGCTCATCGGCAAAAGAACTGTTGCCACAGACGAACACAGATGAACACAGGTAAAATGCAAAGAGCAGAACCCTGATTCCGAATCTGTGCTGATCTGTGTTCATCTGTGGCACATCTCCTCTTTCCTTCACCGAACACCTTCCGTACAATCACTGTGCTGCCTATAGTCTAACCCGGAATCTGCTTCATGACTGGAAAATCGATCCAAATCCGAGGTGCTCGCGAGCACAATCTCAAGAATATCGACGTGGACATCCCACGCGATCAGCTCGTTGTCGTCACCGGCCTGTCGGGTAGCGGCAAGAGCACGCTGGCGTTCGACACCGTGTACGCCGAGGGGCAGCGGAAGTACATGGAATCGCTGTCGGCCTACGCGCGGCAGTTCCTCGACCAGCTCCAAAAGCCCGACATCGACGAAATTCATGGATTGCCGCCCACGATCGCGATCGAGCAGCGCGGCAGCAGCCACAATCCGCGGTCGACTGTCGCTACAACGACGGAGATTTACGACTATTTGCGCGTCCTCTTCGCCCGGGCCGGCACGCCGCACTGCTGGGTGTGCGGGCGGGTTATTGCCAGCCAGACGCCGAGCATGATCGTGGATTCAGTGATGAAGCTGCCGGCGGGCAGCAAGGTGATGGTGCTGTCGCCGCTGGTGCGGTCGCAGAAGGGCGAGCACAAGGAGACGTTTCAGGCGATCCACAAGCAGGGATTCGTCCGCGCTCGCGTGGACGGGGAGATTCTCGAACTTCAATCCGCGGACAAATTTCCGGCGCTGAAGAAGACGTTTTCTCACAACATCGAAGCGGTGGTCGACCGCATCGTCCTGAAGCCCGAGATCCGCTCGCGATTGGCCGACTCCGTGGAAACCGCGTGCAAGCTGTCGGAAGGCCTCGTCATCATCTCGACCGACGAAGGCGGAAAGTGGACCGATCAGATCTACAGCGAGCGCTTCGCCTGCCCTGATCATCCGCAGGTCAGCCTTCCGGAGCTCGAGCCGCGCCTGTTCAGCTTTAACAGCCCTCACGGTGCATGCCCGAAATGCCACGGCCTCGGCACCAACGCCGATTTCGATCCGGAACTGGTCGTGCCCGACGAGAGCATCTCGATGGAGAAGGGCGCGATCGAGGCCTGGCGCAAAAACGGCAAGCGGATGAACATCTGGTACAGCCGCATCCTGCGCACGTTCTGCCGTGATTTCGGCGTGAGTTACGACGGGCCCTACAAGGACGTTCCGAAAAAAGTCCGCGACGTATTGATGTTCGGCACCGAGGCCAAGGGAGATCTCGGTACCGGCACGGAGTTTGAGGGCGTCATTCCCAACCTGCAGCGTAGGTTCGAAAATACCGAGAGCGAGTTCGTCAAACACCGCCTGCATCAGTATCAGAGCGAGCAGCCGTGCGAAGTGTGCGGCGGCACGCGACTGAAGGAATCTGCGCTTGCCGTGCGACTGCATTTGAAGAATGGCAAAGGGTCGTCGACCGCGCTGCCGCCTGTTGCGCCGGTGCCTGCGAGCGAAAACGGTAAGGCCGAGAAGAAGCCGTCCAAATCGAAGAAGGCTGCTGCCGCTCAGCCTGCCGTTACGACACCGGGCGTGCACCTGCCGGGCTATTCGATCCACGACTTGGCGACGATGACCGTGGAGAAGGCCAAGGCATTTTTCGAAGACCTCGAGCTCTCCGGCGAAGGCGTGAAAATCGCCGAGCCAATCATGCGGGAAATCTCGTCTCGTCTCGGCTTCATGTTCGACGTCGGCCTGGCGTACCTCACGCTCGACCGCAAAACCGCCACGCTCTCGGGCGGCGAGGCGCAGCGCATCCGATTAGCGACGCAGGTCGGCTCCGGCCTCGTCGGAGTCTGTTACGTGCTCGACGAACCGACCATCGGCCTGCACCAGCGCGACAACACGCGACTCATCCGCACGCTCAAGCGCCTGCGCGACATCGGCAACACCGTGCTGATGGTCGAACACGACGAGGACTGCATCCGCGAGGCCGACTACCTCATCGACATCGGCCCCGGCGCCGGCCTGCACGGCGGGCAGCTCATCTGCCACGGCAAAGTGCCGGACGTGTTTTCGGAAACGCAAAGCGTCACGATCAAGTACCTCACCGGCGAATTGGCGATCACCGCGCCGCAGATCCGCCGGCCGGTCGATCCGAACAAATCGTGCCTCGAACTCAAAGGCTGCACCGCGAACAACCTGCAGAACGTTGACGTGCGCATCCCGCTCGGCGGATTGATCTGCGTGACCGGCGTGAGTGGATCGGGCAAGTCGACACTGATTAACCAAACGCTCCTGCCGGCGCTGAAGCGAAAGATTTATTCGAGCAAGGTAAAGGCCGGTGACTTCAAGGTGCTCAACGGCGTGAACAAGATCGACAAGGTGATCGAGATCGACCAGTCGCCCATCGGCCGAACGCCGAGGAGCAACCCGGCCACCTACACCGGCGTGTTCGACGAAATCCGCCAGGTGTTTGCCAAAACAAGAGAAGCGAAAATCCGCGGCTACGAAGCCGGCCGATTCAGCTTCAACGTGAAGGGTGGCCGCTGCGAATCCTGCCAGGGCGGCGGGACGAAATGCATCGAGATGCACTTCCTGCCTGACGTCTACGTCAACTGCGAAGTCTGCCACGGCAAACGCTACAACGCCGAGACGCTGGAGATCCACTACCGCGGCAAAACCATTGCCGATGTGCTGAACATGACCGTGGAGGAGTCGCTCACGTTTTTTGAAAACTTCCCCGGTATTCACCGCATGCTTAAAGCCGTCAATGACGTCGGCTTGGGTTACGTCAAACTCGGTCAGCCCAGCACGCAACTCTCCGGCGGCGAGGCGCAACGCGTGAAACTCGCCAGCGAACTCGGGAAGAATCCGACGGGCCACACGCTTTACGTGCTCGACGAGCCGACGACAGGCCTGCACTTTGCCGACATCAACAACCTGTTGCACGTGCTCAACCGCCTGGCCGACATGGGCAACACGATCCTGGTGATTGAGCACAATCTCGACGTGATCAAGTGCGCCGATTGGATCATCGACATGGGCCCCGAAGGCGGCTCCGGCGGCGGGCGCGTGATCGCAGAGGGCACGCCGGAAGAAGTCGTCCAAGTCGCCGGCAGCTACACAGCCGAGTACCTCAAACCCAAACTCGTCGCGCCCAAGCCAGCAAAGAAGCGCGTGACGGCAACCGTGGCCTAGGGGATACTCGCGTCGTGATCTTGATCTCGTATTCATGCAGTCTCAAGCAGTTTCTGATCGGGCGAAAGCTCCTCGCCGCACCCGGTCTTAACGTTGCGCGGCAGCGGCGGCGCACGTTGCGCTTGCGGTCGTTCCTCGGCTGGATACTGTTCAGCGTGTTCGCGGCAGTTTTCATGCGACTGCTGCCCAAGTCTTCGCATCCACAGCAGCCGGCCCCGTCGATCTGGATGTTGTGGGGCCTATACGTGGCGGCGGCAGGAATGCTTCTGACCTTCGTTGGCATGCGCCTGTTCCGCTGGTCGGCGTGGACTTATTTTCATCGCAGATTTCAGCAGACCACGCTCGCAATCGGCGAAGAGGGCGTTGAACATCGCCAGCCGGGTGTTCGCACTCTTTTTCGCTGGGATCACTTCACCGGCCTCGCCGAACGCAAAGGCGTTTACGCACTGCGACAACCCAACGGCGAGGGGATCATTCTGCCGCAGTCACTCTTGTCGCCGACGGATCTCCCGGCGATCGATCGCTTGCTGAAGGAGAAACTCGCTGCCCGCGTTCCGCTGCTGGCGGCGGGGTTCGAGGTAAAAACAGCATGAACGCCGTTTACGCCGCATCGGTCGACCATTTTCGCGCGTTCGCTCAATTCAACTCCCGCAAGAAATTTCCTCGTTATCGCGAACTGCTTCGCCGCCAGCGGCTCACCATCGTTCGGCTGGCCAGGGCATCAGTGCTTATTTCTCCGGTGTTAATGATCGTGGGGGGCGGGCATTTGCTGTTGAATCGCCAACTCCTCGGGGTGTTTCCACTGGCCGTCGGCGCGTTATACGTGGTGTTGATCACCTGGTTTCTGCTTCCGTCAGCGCAACGGCAGCGGCAGGAACAGGGTTGGGCCAAGGCGCCAAACCTTGGCAAGCCGATCGATGTTGCAGTGGATGAGGCGGGCTTTCACTTCATCGAGGCCACAATCGAACGGCACGTCGATTGGAACGCGGTGATTGAGATCGAAGAATCAGCGACCCATATCTTTGTGGTGGATCGACAACCGATGGTCTATCTAATTCCCAAAGCTGCATTCGCTTCGCAGGCTGACGCGGAGGCATTTGCAGCCTATATCCGAACACACATGGCGAGGTAAGTCGAGCGCGGCTTGTTACCGACCAAAATTGAAGATGCTGTCGTCTTTCTGCGCCGTCGGCTTGGTGGCTGGCGAAGAGTGCGTTTCCGGGGTAACGAGTTTCACCGGTTTGCTCACGTCCCAGGGCACGCCGCCGGCGGGTAAGGAGAGCGGGGGTTTTTCCACCGGCGTCGGAGCGACCGCAGGCGTGGCCGCGTCCGGCGTCAAGTTCGGCTTGGCGAGATCGCCGAGGCCGACCGCGGTCATGCGGGCCACCAGTTCGGAGCGATTGATGACGTCGTCGGGCGTCCACTTACGTGTATCGGCGAACGTCTGGCGGAAGCCGAGCTTCTCTTTTGTGAAGATTTGCACGTTCCCCAGGTTCGGCACCATCGAGCCGACCACCGGCAGTTGACCCGGCGTACGCACGACGTGAATCGCCGAAAGCGCTAACGGCCAGCCGCCGATCATCACTAGAAAGACCACCAGTTTCGCTAGACGTTTCATATTCCCATCTCCATATTCCGCTGACGAGCCCAAAACTGTTATGAGGCCGTGCCCGTCGCGTTCAATATTAATCTACCGCGCGGGCGTAGATTCACCATGAATTACACGACTAGATTCGCCCGCCAAAGCTATAATCGGGATGGCGATCAGCGCCGCACTAACCACTGATCACCTTGGTTATGTGTGCATTAGCGTCAGTTTCGCAGCAGATTGAACTGTTTCACCGGCTCTTTGGGGATCACTCGGCGCACTGTGCCCTATTAAATAGCGACACGAGAATACTGGCGGTCAACCGGTCCTGGCGAACATTCGGGCTCAACAATGGCCTCGCCGCGAGTTATCGGTTTGAGGATCAGAACTACCTGCACATTTGCGAAGACGCCGCGAAAGAGAAATCGCCGTACGCCAACGACGCGCTTAGCGGCCTGCTAAGCGTGATGGAAGCGGGGCGGCGAAGCTTCGCGATGTACTACCCGTGCCACTCGCCCACCGAATCGCGCTGGTTCACCCTGTGGGCCCAGACGCAGCAACCGGCGTCGCCGTCCATCGTGGTGGCCCACACCTACATCGGCCCGGAGTTGGATCGGACGAACCTGCCGGGCGACATGTCCGCCATCCCGCCGAACTAATTTGCGTGCAAAAAAAAATCGCCTGCTCGCAATCACGAGCAGGCGACATGCGGAATGGAGAGAGCTTGGTGAAAAGGTGCCGACTTTTGGCCGACATCTGCGAGAAGAATATATGAGCGATAATGATCGGCCATCAGGGAAGTTCCGATGCCGGGTCAGGGCTCCATCATCTTTCACGCATGACGTCCGGCGGATCGGCGCTTTCATCGACTTCCTTTTCCTTCTTTTTGGCTTCCATCTTTACCTGCTGAATTTCCAGCCGCAGCCGCGCGTAGAGGTTGAGGTAAATGTTGGCAACGAACACCAGGGCAAAGAACGCAATCACGTAGCCGCGCCAGTCGTTCAAAATCAGCAGCTTAAATTTCGTCATGTATAAGAACGCGATCGTGACGTAATGGCTGAAGCAGTACTCACAGGTAAACAGATAGAAAAACTTACGCTGCAATAGGCTGCGGCAAGTCTGGCTGTGACGGATGCAGAAATCCCGTGGCTCGCGCAGGACTTCCTCGAAGATCACCGTGCGAACCACACATGCGATTGGAATCGCGAGAACAAACAGCCAGAAGAGCTGGGTTGCCATGTCGGAATCATAGGCTGGCGGCGCCCGAGGACTGGATCGGTGTTTGTCGTATCTGCTAGTGGTGTAATTGAGCGGATCTACGTGAGCTTCCTCAACACTTTCGCGACGGCCATCATGTCCCGGATGAACGCTTTGCGGTTTTCCTCGCGGGCGGCGGCGTCGGGAGAACGGAGAACGGCCGACGGATGAACGGTCGCCATCAGCGCCTTGGCCCAGGGAGATTCGAGCACTTCGCCACGGTGCTGGGTGAGGCGGAACTGGCCGCCCATCAGCGATTGAGCCGCCGTCGCACCGAGGCAGACGATGAGGCTCGGCTGGACGATCGCGATCTCTTTCTCCAGCCACGGGCGGCACGCCGCCACCTCGCGTGCGGTTGGTTTGGCGTGCAGCCGGCGCTTGCCGCGAGGCTCCCATTTGAAGTGTTTGACGGCGTTAGTCAGGTACGCAGTTGATCGGTCGATTCCCGCGGTGTCGAGGACTTCATCGAGCAATCGACCGGCTGGCCCGACGAACGGCTTGCCGGTGAGGTCTTCCTGATCGCCCGGCTGCTCACCGACGAACATGATCGCCGCCGTCTTAGGGCCTTCGCCGAACACCGCCTGCGTGGCATTACAGTAGATCGGACAGCCGCGGCAGTGGTCGCACGCCTTGGCGAGAACCGGGAGCGACTTTGACGAGGGAATGTACTCGGCGGCGGATCGGCCGACTTCGCACGACTTCGGATCGCGATACGCAGGCGCCGGCGATTCTTTGACGCGGGTCTTCACGCATGGATCGTGGTGTGAAGAGCCAGATCAAACCATCAGGGCACAACTGAAGTATGGCTATCCCTTCTCTGGCTCCAGATCCACGTCACAATTCAGCTCATTGCAAACGCTCGTCAGCTCGCTGCGGAGTTGGCTCAGCGGAACGTCGACCGGCACGGTGAGCCGCAGCTCGGTTAAAAACAGCGGGCTGCCGGCGAACGCGGCGCTTTCCTGCCAGGCGCTGAGTTCTTCGATGTTCACTCGGTGCTTGCGAAGCAGATTCGAAAGCTTGGCCACGATGCCCGGCTGGTCCATGCTGTACGTCTTCAGGCGGTACCGCAGCCCAGCCGTATGTGGCGCGGCGGCGGACTGCTCGGCAACTGTAAGGTGCAATCCCATCGACTTGCCGACGCCCGGCAGGTCGCGGGTAAGCTGGGCAAGCGAATCGCCCGCGGCTTCGAACAGGATCATGAGCGCGAACTGGCCGCGCAGGTTGACCATCCGGCTATCCAGCAGGTTGGCCCCGGCCGCGTGCAGGTGGCCGGTGAGTTCGCCGACCAGTCCCGGGCGATCAGGTCCGACGGCGGTCACGATCAGTTGGCCCATGAAAATCTCCTTGGAAGCGAGGAACCCAACTTTACGGTCCGCACCGATCGCTGCAAGCCATGACCCGCCCTGTCGTTAGAAGTGTAACCCCACCCCGGCCCACGCCCGATAAACCGACGCGGACTTCCCCGCAAACGTTTTTTCTTGACCCGATCCGATAACACCCGGATAATCAAGGGTTCACCGATGGCGCGCTTCCGGATTGACATTCTCGCTGACCTGGCCCGGCAGATGACCTTCACGCCGCACCAGGCGCGGTCCAGCCAACTTGAAGCGGCCGAAACGCTCCTCTACTCACTCGATCCGCTCAAGGCGTACCCGGTCGAGTACGTCGTCTTCCGCATCACCGGCTATCACCCCAAGGGCATCGACCAGAACCTGCTGGCCGGCCTCGCGGTGCAGCACGATCTTGGGCAGCTGATTGAGCTCGTCAGCGACTCGCTCGACCTCCGCGTCGATCAAACGCGCGAACCCGTGCTGCAGATCGACGACGTATGCGAGCGGTTCAACGTCACCAGCAAAACGATTCAACGATGGCGCCGAAAAGGATTAGTTGCGCGGCGGTTCATCTTCGCCGACGGAAAGCGTCGCGTCGGATTCCTCCTTAGCGGCGTCGAGCGGTTCCTCGCCACGCATCGCGAGCAGGTCAGCCGCGGGGCAAACTTCTCGCAAGTGTCGGCCGATGAATTGGCAGACGTGATCCGTCGCGCACGGCGCATGTCGGTGCAGTGCGGCTGCTGCATGAACGAAATTTCGCGGCGTGTGGCCCGCAAGGTCAACCGCTCGCCGCTTACGGTGCAGCATCTGATCAAGAAGCACGACGCCGAGAGCCCGGGCCAAGCGATTTTTGCGCCGGCCGAAGCGGCGATGAGCGATGACGATCGCTTGCGAATTATCCGCGGCTTCCGCCGCGGCGTAGGGTTACGCACCTTGGCGCGTCGAACGTGTCGTCCCACTGTCGCGATTTACCGCGTGGTGATGGACGAGCGGCTCGACAAGCTCACCCGCCGCAAGACGAAGTTCATCGACGACACGCTCTACCACCAGGACGACGCGGAAAACGTGATTGCCCAGATCGTCGCCCAGCAGCCGCTGGCCGGTGATTTCGACCGCGAGACCGCCCGCGTGCCGCGCGATCTACCGCCGTATTTGGCGGAGCTGTATCGCACGCCGCTGCTGTCGGCCGCCAAGGAGCGGGCGCTGTTCCTGCAGTACAACTTCTATAAGTGGCAGTTCATCGCCGCCCGCCGCCGGCTCGAGCCGCACGAGGTGATGGCCCGCGATCTGAATCGGCTGGAGGGCTTCCTTCGCCGCGCTACCGACGTGAAAAACGCCATCGTCCGCGCCAACCTGCGGCTGGTCGTCAGCGTCGCCCGGAAGCACATGCGGCCGGGCCTGTCGCTGATGGAACTGGTCTCCGACGGCAACATCACGCTCATGCGGGCGGTCGAAAGCTTCGATATCCATCGCGGCTACCGTTTCAGCACCTACGCATCATTGGCACTCATGAAGGGCTTTGCCCGCAGCGTGCCGCTAATGCTGTCGGGTCGGGCCATCCAACCTGCCGGCGAACGTACGCTCGCGGAGATGGCCGATCGGCGCGTCGCGTCAGATTCCGACCGACTGGCCGATCGCGATCACCTGCGTCAGTTGCTGGCCGTCCTTGAGCCCGACGAACGCGACGTCCTGCTCGCCCACTTCGGCATCACCGACCGCGGCCTTGGCGATGGAACTGCCGTTCGGCAACTCGATCTTTCGCCGCGCCGGGTGCGGCAGATCCAGGAGCGGGCGCTCGGTAAGATTCGCGCCGCGCTCGATATTCCTGCCGCGTAAGTCCTATCTCTTCTCTAAATCAATGCGAAACTGTCGCAACGCGCGATGCGGAACGCCTGTTGTTAGACAGAGTGGCTTGGAATGCCGATACTATGCAAACCTCGTTCAAAAAGGATTTGAGAGTGACACCCATTCGGTTCGGCATCGTCGGCTGCGGTTCGATCGGCCCCACGCATGCGGGAGCAATCCAGCAAATCGAAGGCGCGGAGCTGACGGCCGTTGCCGATACCGTTCCGGACCGCGCCGCGGAGATGGCGAAGAAATTCTCCGTACCGGGCGTCTACCACAGCGATGAAGCCTTGATCGCCGACCCGAACGTCGACGTGGTCATCCTTTGTACGCCCTCCGGCATGCACGCCGACGGCGCCGTGCGGGCGATGCGCGCTGGCAAACACGTGGTGGCTGAGAAGCCGATGGAAATCTCGCTGGCCGCGTGCGATCGCATCATCGCCGTACAGAAAGAAACCAAAAAACTTTTCACCGTCATCAGCCAGCACCGCTTTGACGCGGCCACCCAGCTCGTGCGCGACGCGATCGTCAGCGGCAAGCTCGGGAAAATCATACTGGCCGACGCCCAAGTGAAATGGTGGCGCACGCAGCAGTACTACGACTCCGGCGACTGGCGGGGCACGTGGAAATTCGACGGCGGCGGGGCGCTGATGAACCAAGGCGTGCACACCGTCGACCTGCTGCAGTGGCTGGTGGGCGGCGTGAGCACGATCTTCGCCCACACCCGCACGGCCGGTCACGACCGCATCGAAGTCGAGGACCTGGCGGTGGCGGCCCTCACGTTTAAGAACGGCGCTGTCGGCACGCTCACCGCAACCACCGCTGCGTACGAGGGACTGCCCGTCCGCATCGATATCTTCGGCACTGAAGGTTCCGCGATTCTTGAAGGCGATCGTCTGAAACAGATGACGCTCAAGAGCGGCGAGAAATACAACACCGAGGAAGCCGCCGCCCACGCCGTGTCCGTCGCGCAAGGCGGCACCGCCAGCGTGAAGAACGAAGCCGCGCGTCGCACCACGTCGGCCGACCCCGGCGCCGTTTGGGGCGACGCCCACCGCGCCCAGCTCCAGGATTTCATCGCCGCCATCCGCGAGGACGGCCAGCCCCTCATCACCGCTGAAGGCGGCCGCAAGCCGTTGGAGATCATCCTCGGCGTGTACGAGTCGAGCCGGTCGGGGAAACTCGTCACGTTGTAGACACAAAGAGCGGTTGCGCTAGGTTCTCTACCGCTATTCCCGGAAAGTGCGATAAGTAGGGTGGTGCGCGAAAAGCGTGTCAAAAGTGACTCGCGCAAAATGTGAAATCCGAAAAAATTTACCGCGATATTTTGCAAGAATCCGCGTTTTTGCGCCGGCGGTGCGCGCCAAGCGTGCGGCCGGCGCACCGCCGTCTGTGATTATAGATACGGGTCATTGCGCCCGCATCGACCGTCGCGGGCTGTTGGCGTGGCGGTCGCTCTTTGACAAGTGAATAGCTGAACGGCGCACCCAAGTCGTCCCTTTTGCGCACCTAAACGTACGTAGACGTACCTAAACGTACCTTTGCGCACCCGGGGAAAAATCGTCAACGCCCGGCCCGGCCACACCTTACGTGGCCGGGCACTCGATTTTGATGATTTTTCGATCGGCGGTGGTACTAAGCGTGTTAGAAAGATCTGGCCGCGACTTTAGCGCGAAATCGGATCGCAGGTCGCGATTCGGATTCGAAAATTCGCGGTGCGTGTCGGTAAGCCGCTCCCTTTTCCAGCCGATAACAGCATTAAGGAGAATTCATGCCGGGCATTCAAATTGGGCAGTTGTTGGTGGAACAGGGTTGTCTCACGCAGAGTCAGGTCGATCACATCGTGCAGGTGCAGAAGCTCACGAGTCGGCCGTTTGGCGACTTGGCGGAGCGTCTGTACGGGGTGAACCCGCGGGCGATCGAAGACGCGTGGGTGGAGCAGTACGTGCGAACGGTGGGCGTGGTCGATCTCAACGATCACAACGTCGACACCGACGCGCTGCGGGTGCTGAACCGCCGTCAGGCCTGGCAGTTTCATACGCTGCCGATCAACCGACAGGATTACGACCTTCACGCGGCCACGAGCGCCGAGAACCTGGTGCGGGCAGTGAACTTCGCCTCGCGGAAGATTGACGAGCCGATTTACTTCCTGATCGCCGAGCGTTCGCAGCTCCGCGAGTTCTTGATGAAGCACTACCCGGTGCCGGGCCACATCGCGGATTACGCAGGCAAGATGTAACAAAAAGTGTGGATCGCGGGACGCGGAATGCGGAATGAAGAAAAGTTCATTCCGCATTCTGTTTTTTGATTCTTCACGGCGGGAGCATCACGACGGATTGCTTGTCCTGCCATGTGACCGTCCAGCCGAGTGATTTGAGCGACTCGGCGAACACGCTTTTGGTCAGCGGCAGGATCGCGGCGTCGGCCTGTACGGATTCGACGAACTTTCTTCGCGATGTTTCATCACCCAGGCACGTGGCCTGCCAGAACTCCGTGGTGTAGAGCTGGGTGCGGCCGTCCATCAGGATCTGGTAGCGATCGCCAAGCCGCCACGCGAGGTAGCCGCCCCAGTTGAATTCGTTGATCAGTTTGCCGTGACGCGGCGCGACGTTGGCCGCGACGTAGTCGGCCGCCTCGGTCGGGTAGCCGTTGGCTGGGGGAACTTGGCGGTTCATCCATGCGTTCAGTGGCGTGTGGATCGGAAATTCGGTGAAGCATCGCCACAGGCCGAGGCATAGGAGGATTGCCAGCACCGCCTGAATGAGCCGATTCTGTAACGGGCGATCCGACAGCCGCGGAAGCACGGTGGCGGCGATGGGTGCGGCGATGATCGCGGTGAGCGGCGAGAATCGGCCCAGCCGCATCAGCAGCACGAGCATTAAGGCGAACCAGAGCATCTCGCCCATGCGAAGGCGGCGGCGATTCCAGATCGCGCAGACAATGGTGAGCAGGATTAGCGCCGCTGACACCTTGCCGAACGGGCTCGTGTAGAACGGCTGCATCTCGCCGATGAACGACGACGCGACCATCACGTCCTCGGCCTGGTAGTGCGCCATCACGCGGATTACGCCCGGCAGCATCGGCGTGGCGAGGCATGCGAGCGCGGTGAGCCCGCCGAGCAGGACGTATCGCTTCAATCGACGATGACCCTCGACGGGATCGTCGCACCCCTTACGACATTCCCACACGGCGCCCGCAGCCAGGCAGCCAAACCACGCGGGGAGCAGAATGGCCGTCAGGTGGATGTTGACCAGCAACGCCGCCAGCGGAATGCACTGCCAGACGGCCCGCGATCGCTCGTTCAATCGCCGGTCACGCAGGATCAGCCACGCGGCAAGCGCCAGCAGAACGATTGCCATCGTGGCCGGTCGAAAGCTGAAGTACGCGAGCGACCAAATCACGCCCGCGCCGGTGGCGAGCAGGGAGGTGAATCCGCTGACGGGTTCCGACCTCCGTACCCGCTGAATCTCACGGCAGCAGAGTGCGAGCAGCACGACGAATACGGCCGACATTGCCACCTGCAACAGCAACGCGCCGCGCCAGCCGGTGGAACTCCACACGGCGAGCATCACCAGTTCCGCCAGCCACGAGTACGGCGTCCATGGCGTTTTGATCGACGCGAAGGAGATTTGATCGATGAGCGGCCCGACGCCACTACGCAGCATTTCGCGGGCGACTTGCAGGTGCCAGAACGCGTCGGGGTCGAACGTGTCGACCAGCAGCGGCTTGAGCACTGCCAGCATGGCCAGAAGCGCCACGCCAAGCCAAAAGCCGAGCGGTTCCTTGGTTTCGTCTAACGGACGAGACGGCATGGGGTTATTGTCGGACAATCCGGCGGTTGCGGTGCAAAGGTTGGGATGAATGGACGGCCGATCGCCGTTCGCTTCAGACGTCCTAGAATCTACCGCATCGCACTACACCTAAAGGTGGCAACATGAAGGTTAAAACGATCATCGGCGTCGATTTCAGCGGCGCGAAGTTGGCGGGCCGGAATATCTGGCTTGCTGAAGTCGGCGTGTCGCGCGACCGGCTGCGGCTACGCGACCTTGCATCGCTGGAGTCGCTGGCCGGAACGCCGGAGCGCGGCTTGGCGCTCGCGCATCTGGTCGATCGCATTACGCAATCGCACGACACGCTGTGGGCGATTGATTTTCCATTCGCACTGCCGATCGAGCTGGCGTGCATGGGTTCAAAGTTTGCCGAGCAGCTTGCCACCACGCAGCGGTACATGGGCGATGCTTACGAGTTTGGTCGTTGGCTGCTGGCCGAGGCGAAGCGCATGGGCGGGGCCAATCACATCCGCCGACAGACCGACGGCGAAGCCAAAACGCCGTTCGATTGCTATCACTACCGCATCATCTGCCAGACCTTTCACGGCATGAGAGACGTGCTGTGCGCGCTCTCGACGGACGCTCGCACCGCCGTGCTGCCGTTTCAATACGAGCGACTGGAGACGGCGGACCGCGTGGTGATCGAGGCGTGCCCGAGCACCACGCTCAAGCGGCTCGGCTGGCCGCATCAGAACTACAAGCAGCCGACCGGCGGACCGCTGACGGCCAAACGGCGGGCGACGCGGAAGATCCTGTTCGAAGGGCTAGCCGGGCAGATCGACATCTCGCCGGCGCATCTCCGCACGATGAGCCGCAACCCAGGCGGCGACGCGATCGACGCGGTGCTGGCGGCTGTCGGCGCGTGGCGGGCGTGGCGGTCGGTCGATCACGACTCGATCGCGAAGCACGCGCGATATCCGCTGGAAGGGTACGTGTACGGGTGACCGGCAATCGACAATCGCCGATCCTCCATTTACACTGCGCCCATGTCTCAGATCACAGATTTCGCCGCCCGCGGCCGCATCACGGCGATCACCGACGGTAAGGTTACGTTCCAGCCGACCGGCACGAATTACGAACTGCATCTCTCCGTGCCCGCGAATTTCCCCGCGGCCGTGGGCTCGCTGGTGGACGGGCTCATCCGCGTGAACGGCCGCAAGGTGTACTCGGTGCCCAGCGGCGGGAATTTTGTCGCGCCGATCTTCGGGCCGCCCAAGATTATCCAAGGACGTGTGAAGCTGGCCGATACGCGGCAATTGGTCATTCAGGCTGGCGTGCCGATCGTGGTGGAACTGCCGGGCGATGAACACGCGATGGATCTGCACAGCGGTTCCATCGGCATGGGGATGCTGGTGAACGTCGTTGCGTTGCCCGGGGCGAAGTTTGAGTTGGTGGGAGCGGCGGTGGGGCGCTAACGAATTAGGGAATCGTCAATAAAAAGGCTCAGGGCGCGAGCTCCCTAGGCTTTTCTCTTTTTGTGATTTCGGTCGTACCGTTCATGCATCCGCGAGTTCTTCGCGGTGAACGCACAACCACCAGACCGCAATCGCACAAACCAGCGCGCCGGCGACGTGTCCCATCGCGGCCGGCCACTGTCCGCCCAGGCATTCGCTCCAGGCGGCGAACATCAGGTACAGCCCGCCGCCGCAGGCCGCGCTGATCAAACCCAGGATCGCCAACGTTAAGCCGTGAACCAACAACCGATCGAACATACTTCACCCTCTCGCTGAACAAGCCCTTCGCAATCGACAGATGGAATTCCCATCGGCAAGGTCGGCGGGACGGCAGCACATTTTCGGACGTGACGGCGCGGCGTTGCCTAGTTTCACATTTCGGGAATTTCAGCACCGCGCAGGGTTTGCCGACCGGCCTTTTTGCGCAGAAAAAAGGCATGGACCCGATAAAAATCCCTTGATGGATCGCCATTCATCTCCATACTTCCCTCTGCCTTGAGTTTGGGCGTTGCGGCGAAGTCAGGCTTTCCCGTTCGTGTGCCTGTCATCGCAACGATCAATCACCCTGATGGGGTAAGGTCGGGAGAGAAATGCAGGCTTTTGCTCGAAAGGCGAAGGGAAATCGCAAACGGGCAGGGCAAGCAGACTAGAAGCGTTGTCGCCAGCGGGCAGAAATCTGGAAGACAGCGTGCGGGCTCCGGCGTCGTGGGTGACGCCGGGGCCTTTTTCTTTGCGCCGCAAAGTGCCCGTTCGCGCAACAGTCTGAGCGGGGGGCATGCTTAGAAAGGGATCAGTCGTGGATTCTCAATTTGCGAGGCCTGCCCGCGCTAAAGAGGCTAGGCGCGCTGCTATCATGCGCGAATGGCTTCCCTGTTGATTGACTGGCTGTTGGAACGGTACCCCACGAGCAAACGCACGACGCTCAAGCAAATGATCGACCAGGGGCGGGTGACGATCAACGGCCGGCCTGCCAATCGGCTGAAGACGCCGATTACGCCTGCAGACGTGTTGGCCGTTCGCGACCGGGCCAGTGCGGGCGTTCCGACCGGATCGCCAGGCCTTTCCCCGCTGACACTGATTTTCGAAGATGCGGATCTCCTGGTAATCGACAAGCCGGCCGGTTTGCTGACCAGCACGGTCCCGCGTGAGAAGCGTCCCACCGCGGTGGCGATCGTGCAGCGGTACTTGGCGAGCGACTCGCACGCGAAAGCGGGCCTGGTTCATCGCCTCGATCGCGATGCGTCGGGGCTGCTCGTGTTCGCCAAAACGTCGGAAGCGTTTGACTCGCTCAAGTCGCAGTTTTTTCACCACACGGTAGGCCGGGTGTACGAAGCGCTCGTGCACGGAACGCCTCGCAAGGCGGAGGGGACGATCGAATCGCACCTGGTGGAGACGAAGGAAGGCAAAGTCATCGTCACTCGCGTGCCTGACCGCGGCCAGAAGGCGGTCACGCACTACAAGGTGGTCGATACGTCCGGCGGCTACACGCGCGTACGCGTCAAGCTGCATACGGGACGCAAGCATCAGATCCGCGTGCATTTAGGCAGCATCGGTAACCCGATCGTCGGAGATACGGTCTATGGCCCGCAGCCGCCGAAGCGCGAACAACTGCAACTTCGGGCGATTGAACTCGATCTGGACCATCCGCGGACGAACAAGCGAATGGAATTTCGAACGGAAGGTTTGATCGCGCTGAAATAGTCTTCGTAGGGTGGGGTTCATCCCCGCCATTCCCTTCGCGCGGAAATGGTGGAGATGAACCCCACCCTACGAAATCTCGCCGTTCAACATGAATACGATCAGTGCGGCTTCGTCGACAGATGCGGCGTGCCGCACGGTCCGGCGTCGCCGTTCTTCTTGATGTTATTCAACCGATTGCCCGCGAAATCGTAGACGTCATACCCAGCCATCTCGACGGTGCTCTGCGGCACGTAGTGGCAGATGAGCGAGCGGCGGAAGCGGTCCTTGCTGGTGTTCGGGCCCGAGCCGTGAATGGTCTGCCCGTTGAAGAACAGAACGTCGCCCGGTTGCATGATGGGCAGGACGGCGTGTTTGCCTTCAGGGATCTCTACGTGCTCGGTGGTGAAGTAGAGTTTAGGGTCGGATTTGTCCGGGCACTGGATGGGGTAGCTGCCGGTGTCGGGCACGCACATCATGCCGCCGTTGTCGGCGTCGCAGGTATCCAGCGCCAGCCAGGCGGCCATGCATGTGCCGGGCTTCACGCGGAGATAGAAATTGTCCTGGTGGAAATCCTGTCCGCGGGCGCCGGGCGGCTTGAAGTAGAACATGCTCTGCACGGCGTAGGGGGCTTCACCCATGAGTTGCGACAGAACCGCCTGCACGCGCGGCTCGATCATGAACTGCATGGCGATCTTGCCGACGGGCGTGGCCGGATGTTTGTGTGGGTGCATCATGCGTGGGTAGAACGAGAGCGGGTCGGAGGCGTCATAACCGCCGGTGGTCCCATCGACTTTTCCGCGACGCATTTCGGAGATTCCCTCAACCGGTCCGTTGCGATTGAAGTCCATGAACGCATCGCGGACGAGAGCTGCCTCCTCTGGCGTGAAGAGGCCGCGAGCGATGACAAAGCCGTCGCGGCGGAACTCAGAAAGCTGCTGTTCGGTTAAAAGGCATTCCAACGTCGCGTTCATCGATATCTCCTGTGCTTAGGTAAAAAAGCCTATCACAGATCGGCCGATCGGCTATGCATCCTTTGATCGAATGGATATAATATCCTGCTATGCCGCTGCCAGCCGAAACCTCCCATGACGACGTGCTAACGATCATGACCGGCCATTTCTCGCAGGCGTCGGGATACAGCGCGTTTCGGTCGAAGGGCACCCGCGACTGGCTCCTGATCTACACGGAAAGCGGCAAAGGGCGGTTCGGCTTCGGCCGCGGAGAACTCGTCGCCGAGCCGGGCGACTGGGTCCTGCTCCGTCCAGGCACGCTGCACGATTACGGCGTGGAGTCGTCGCTCAAGCAGTGGAAGCTTCTGTGGGCGCACTTTCAGCCGCGGGCGCACTGGCTGTCGCTGCTTGCGTGGCCGATGGTCCATCGCGGGCTGATGAAGTTGACGATTCCCGATGCCGCCGTTCGCGACAAGGCCGTCTCGCGCTTCCTTCAAACGCACCAGCTTGCCACCGGCACGTTGCGGCACCGTGATCTGTTGGCGATGAATGCGCTGGAAGAAGTGCTCCTCTGGTGCGATCAGGCCAACGTCCAGGCGAATCCGGGCGACGTCGATTCACGCGTTCGCGACGCGATGGATTACCTGGTTCAAAATCTGCACCACAAGCTCACGCAGAACGACGTGGCCAGCCATGTAGGGTTGTCGGTGTCGCGATTCGCGCACCTGTTCAAAACCGAGACCGGCCGCACGCCCCAACAGTTTCTCGAGGCACAGCGGCTCGATCGCGCCGCCCAGTTGCTGTTGCGGACGACGTTCAGCGTCAAGCAGATCGCGACGGAGGTGGGATTCGACAGCCCGTTCTATTTCTCTCTGCGGTTTAAGTCGCGCGTGAAGCTGAGCCCCAAGGCGTTTCGGCAGAAAAATCGGGTGCAGGACGAAGGACGCGGGTGAGCGATCAGCTCCAGTAGCCGACCGTGCGGCGGATCGCTTTGCCGGTGAGCTGCAGCGGGTAGATCGCAGCCAGGTGGTGCAGGATGAGCAATACCACAATGATGATTCGAACCTTCTGAGTGGCTGATTCCGAAAGGTACTGCGTGGCAAGCAACTGCATGGCGCTGCGCGAGGCGAGCAGGTACAACGGAAGCGTGACGCAGAACGCGTAAAACAGCAAGCGGCCGACTTCGCGGCGCGGCGTGCGGTCGATGATCTTTCTCAAGTACACCCACAAGAACGAATGGCAGAGCACCGTCGCGAGGCTGATCGCCGCTTGATAGATGACCGTGTAAACCGGCGGCTGCGTGCCGAGCCAGTTCTCCGGCACGAACGTCAACGTCGCGGCAAAAATCGTGGAGAGGCGAAGCGTGATGGGAATCGCGCGGCGGCGAGCGATCAGCGAGCCGGACGTTTCCGGCGCGGTCATGAGCATCACCCCCACTGCAAATACCACCCACGCAGCCAGCAGCAGGCAGTAGCGGACGACTGCCAGATCGGTGGCCAACGATCGAGGGCCGGCGAGCATGCCCAGCCGCACCGCACCGATGACTGCCAGTGCTGCGTATCCGATCGTCACCAGTGCGATGCCGCGCATGACGGTGCGAATCCACCCGGAGTCCACGTCGCGCAGGTGATCGCCCAGCAGCGAATAGCCCGCGAGTCTGCCGCACTTCGGACACTTTTCCTGCGCGCTGAGGCCCTTTAGGTTTTCCCCGCAATAGATGCAGGACTTGTCACCGAGGATGGCGACGGAGAGAGATGGATCGGTTCTAAACGCCAATGTCTGTCTTTCGACGGTGACTCAACAGTTTCCCACGATAGAGATGTCTAACCCTGCCCCCATTATTCCCATGACCGCTCAAACGTCCATAATTTCTTTGCGCTTGTGCTCGATCACCTCATCCATTTTCGTTTCGTAAGACTTGGTGAGCTCTTGGACCTGCTCTTTACCCTTCTTGGCGTCGTCCTCGCTGATATCGCCGGCCTTTTGCTCGGTTTCGATCGACTTGTTCGCGTCGCGCCGAGCGTTGCGGACCTGTACTTTGGCAGTCTCAGAGTGCGTCTTGCACTGGCCGACAAGTTGCACGCGGCGTTCCTGGCTGAGCGGTGGAAGCCGCAGGCGGATCTGCTTACCGTCGCTGCTCGCGGTTAACCCCAGCTTGCTGTCGCTGATCGCTTTTTCGATGGCCTTCAAATCCGACGACTGGAACGGCTTGATCAGGATCTGCGTCGCTTCGGGCACCGCAATCATGGCGATCGCCTTCAGGTCGGTCAGCTGCTCGTAGTACATCACCTTCAGGTTTTCCACGAGCGCCGGCGAAGCGCGACCGGTGCGGATGCCGCGCAGTTCGTGCTTGAGGTGCTCAACTGCTTTTTCGAGCAGTTCTTCGAATTCGAGCAGGATGTCGTCTAGGGCCATGTTTGAATAGTCGTCGGTCGTCAATTTTCGGTCGTCAGCAGGATTGAATCCCTGACGATCGAAAACGGATAACGGCGACTCCTCCTATTTCGGATTAATCTTCGTTCCAACCTTCTCGCCGCGCATTACCCGGGCGATGTTTCCCGGGGTTTTCAGGTTGAACACCACGAGCGGAATCTTCCGCTCCATGCACAGCGTGATGGCGGTCAGATCCATCACGCGAAGCTTGTCGGCGTGCACCTGTTCGTAAGTGATTTCATGATACAGCTTGGCATTGGGATTTTTCTTGGGGTCGGAATCGTAAATTCCATCTACTTTTGTTGCTTTCAGCACGACATCCGCCTGAATCTCAGTCGCACGAAGGGCGGCACAGGTGTCGGTGGTAAAGAACGGGTTGCCCGTGCCGGCCGCCAGGATGATCGCCCGATTCTTTTCCAGGTGACGCACGGCCCGGCGGCGGATGAACGGCTCGCACACGCTGTACACGCTGATCGCGCTCAGCACCCGCGTCGGTTGGCCGTAGCTTTCCATCGTTTCCTGAAGCGCCAGCGCGTTGATGACGGTGGCGAGCATGCCCATGTAGTCGGCGGTGGCGCGCTCGATGCGGCCGTCCTCGGCGAAGGTGGCGCCGCGGATGAAATTTCCGCCGCCCACTACGATCGCCAGCTGCACGCCCATCTTGCAGACGGCCACGCACTGCTGCGCGATCGCCCGGAGTTCTTCGCCTTCAATGCCAAAACCGCCCTCGCTGGAGAGGCCTTCGCCGCTGATTTTTAAGAGAACTCGCTTATAAATGGATTTACCGGCCGGGGCGTTGATGTCGCTGAGGGAAGAATCGGGCATAGTGCGGGGATTATAGCGTAAGGGCCGCGAATCGAAAGAATGGTGACCCAAGATCGTGTAATCAATGTGGTTACGGTTCATCTCAAGGCGCGTTACGACCGATAAAGTCTTCACATGAGTATCGTTCTGATCGGATATCGAGGCAGCGGCAAAACCACGATCGGCCGAAAGCTGGCGGATCGACTGGGGTGGCCGTTCGTCGACAGCGACATCGAAGTCGTCAAACTCGCCGGGAAGTCGATCAAGGAAATTTTTGAATCCGACGGCGAGCCGGCGTTTCGCGACCTCGAGTCGGCCGTGGTGGCCGATCTGGTGACGCTCGCCAAGCACGTCATCTCCCTCGGCGGCGGGGCGGTGATGCGGATGCAAAACTCAAACGCGATCCGCGCGCACGGGCATACGATCATCTACCTGCGGGCCGACGCCCAAACGTTGCACGACCGAATCCACGCCGATCCGGTGACCAAGAGCGATCGTCCGGCGCTCACCAAGCTCGGCGGCGGCATCGACGAGATCCTTCACCTGCTGGCCACCCGCGAGCCAGCATACCGCGCGGCAATGACGACGGAACTCGACGTCACGCACCTGTCGCCCGATCAGGCCGTCGACCGGATTCTGCAAAAATCGTAAACCATGCACGACGCCGTCATTATTCTCTTTCTGTTCGCGATGGGCGCCTGCGTGGGCAGCTTTCTGAATGTCGTGGTGTGGCGACTGCCGCGTGGCGAATCGCTGAGCCATCCGCCGTCGCACTGCCCCAACTGCAACGAGAAGCTGCGCTGGTACGACAACATTCCCGTCATCGGTTGGCTGAAACTCCGCGGCAAGTGCCGGTTTTGTAAAGAGCCGATCTCACCGCAGTACCCGATCGTGGAGGCCATCACCGGCGGGCTGTTTGCGTTTTACTACGTGATGTTTTTCATCACGCAGACCGGCCCGTGCTCCACACCGCCGCGGATGCTGGCGTTCAATCTGGATTGGCCGATCTACTTTCTGTACATGGCCACGGTGGCCGCGCTGCTTGCGGCAAGCTTGATCGACGCCAAGCTGTTCATGATTCCGCTGGGCATCTGTTACTTCATTGCGTTCATCGGATTCGCCGTGCATGCGATCGTCGACACATCGGGAATGCCGGGGTCGGTCATCACCACATCCACCTGCTCAGCCATGGCGATCGGCGGCGGAGTCGGCTTGCTGATCAGCCTTCTGCTGTTGAAGTTGAAGATCCTCCCGCTGAGTTTCCCGAATGGCGAGGTGCTGGAAATCGACCGCGAGTTCATCCAGCAGGAAATCGACGAAGCCAAGGCCGCTGGCAAGGAAGTGCCGGAGATGCCGCCGCTGCTCAGCAGCGGGCAAGTGCGGATGGAAATCTGCAAGGAGATGCTCTTCCTTATCCCGCCGATGATCGGCTCAGTGATTGCGGCCGCCTTGGTGGCCCGTGGCGACGCGATCGGGCACGCGTGGGATCGCGCGATGACGTGCGAGCCGTTCGCAGCGTTTGCGGGAGCTTTATTCGGCGCACTGATCGGCGCGTTCGTCGTCTGGATCGTGCGCATCCTCGGCACAATGGTGTTCGGCCGAGTGGCGATGGGGCTCGGCGACGCTCACCTGATGTTCGGCGTCGGCGCGGTCCTCGGGGCGGGCGGAGCGACGGTCGCGTTCTTTCTCGCGCCGTTTTTCGGAATTATCTTCGCGCTCTACCGCTGGCTCACCGGCAAGGGCCACGAAATGCCGTACGGCCCTTATTTGAGTATGGCGACCTGCTTCGTCATGCTATTTTACTGCCCGATCTACGACTACCTGCGTCCGGGGCTTGAAGGGCTTGCGATCATCCTGAGCGGACGAATGGGGCAATAAGTTTGAAAGGCAAACCATGGGCGACCTCTGGATCAACATCAAATTCTGGATCAAAACCACACTGATTTCGGTGCTGGTGATTTACGTGATGCTCTTCATCTTCCAGAACCGCGGCCAGCCGGTGAAATTCTGGTACTTGCCGATGCAGGATACGCTGGAGACGTCCGCGCTCTACCTCAGCGGCGGGGCATTTTTTGCGGGCATCCTGGCGGCGATCCTCGTCAAAACCACGCTCACCACGCTCAAGCAGTTCCGCCTGATGAAAGCCGCCAAGGCCCAGCGCGAACTGGCGGAGATGCAGACCAAGGCCGCCAAGCTGCAAACTCGGCCGGCCACTACGGTCGTTGCCCCGGATTCCGACGCGCCCTGATTTGACCGGTAGGGCTGAATCCGTTGCAATATGGCGTCGGATCGGATCGAAGTGGCATGGGCGGCTCGCTCATGTACTTTTGTTGGAAACAAAACACGGGCCCAGGCTCGTGCCACAAAAAAGGGATTTGTCATGATGAAGTCTGGCGCACTGCTACTGTTGATCGTCCTGGGCGTTCTCTCCACCGGCTGCCAAAGCAAGCTGTACGAAGAAAATCAGGACCTCTACCGCCAGAATCGCGAGCTGCAATCGAAGGTTGACGAGTACGACGCCAAGCTCCGCGCGTCGGCCGACCCGGCGCAACTCGCCGTCATGCAGAGCCAGCTCGCCGATCGCGACAAAAACCTGAGCGAGCGCGATGCGAAGATCGCCGAGCTTGAATCACAACTCCGCCAGCCTGCGCCGAGCGGGCCGAGCGATCCCGGACTCTCCGGCATTGAGACGAGCTACGACAGCAAGGCCGGCACGCTCACCGTGAACGTGCCCGGCGACGTGCTCTTCGCGTCAGGCCAGTCTGAAGTGAAATCGTCCGCCGACGCGACGCTGAACAAGATTATCGCCGCGGTGAAGAAGGATTACGCCGGCAAGAAGGTTCTTGTCGATGGCTACACCGACAGCGATCCGATCAGCAAGACGAAAGACAAGTACGAAGACAACCTCGACCTGAGCGCCGCCCGCGCCCGCGCGGTGGCCAAGTACCTCACGAGCAACGGCCTGAGCACGTCGCAGGTATCGCCGCGAGCGATGGGATCGACGAGTCCCAAAGCGAGCAAGGCCAAGAGCCGCCGCGTCGAGATCGTCGTTCAGGTGAAATAAGCCCGTCAAAAGGCACGTATTCAGCGGCAAGGGGCAGGTAAGGACATCTTACTTGCCCCTTGCCCGTTTCCCCCTTAATACTCTTCTTATGCTCGCGATCATCGACTACGGGATGGCCAATCTGCGCTCGGTCCAGAAGGGATTCGAGCAGGTCGGCACGCGCGCCGAGATCGTCAACTCTGCAGAGCAGATCGAGCGGGCCGACAAAATCGTGCTGCCGGGCGTCGGGGCGTTTCAGGACGCGGTGGCCACGCTGCGCAGCAGCGGCCTGGCCGATCCGATCATCGCCCACATCAAGAAGGGCAAGCCGTTCCTCGGCATTTGCCTCGGTTTGCAGATGCTTTTCGACGTCGGCTACGAAGACGGCGAGCACAAGGGGCTCGGCGTGCTGGCCGGGTCGTGCGTGCGGTTTGACGTGGACACTGCGTACAACCTCAAGGTGCCGCACATGGGTTGGAACTCGCTCGACGTGAAAAAGCCTTCGCCGATCCTCCGCGATCTGCCGGCCGGGTGCGGCGTGTACTTCGTGCACAGTTATCACGTCGTGCCGACCGACACGGGCATCATCGCCACCACCACCGATTACGGTCGCCCGTTCGTCAGCAGCATCTGGCGCGACAACATCGTCGCCACGCAGTTCCACCCTGAGAAGAGCCAGACGGTGGGATTGCAGATACTGAAAAATTTCGCCGCGATGTGAGACGACATGATGAACCTATTGCGTCTCGCCCGGTGGTGTTTAGTGATCGTCCTGTCGATCGCCGCGTGCGGCAGCCGTGCAGCGCGAGCGGATGATTCAGCTGCGCAGCCGGTTGCCGAGGTGGTGCAGTACGTCATCGGAACCATGAAGGCGCTGGACGTCAGCCGGCAGATCGCGATCGAGCAGGGGGCGGCCGACGATCAACAACGACAGATCACCGAAGCATTCGCCACCCTCAGCAAAGAAATGGAAAACATCGCCGCGCAGCACACGGCCGGCTCGCTGGCGACTGACGCAGCGCTGGCCGGCGTTCGCGAGAAGAAGCTGGCGTGGTTCGTCAAACTCAAATCGATCCTCGGTCCGGAACGATTCAACCAGATGCAGCAAAAGTACGCCGCGATGTACGGCCCGCAAAAGATGCCGGAAACCACCGGCGATCAACGCCTTAAGGCGCTGGCAATGGCGATCCGTCAGCTAAAGCTCGACGCAGCCGTTCAAACCCGCGCCATCGACGTTGTCGCCGACATCAGTGGCCAGTATCTGAACCTTGAACGACAGCTTGCTATGGGAATGATTACCCGCGACGATTTTCAAACCCAGCTCACGCCGGTGATGGATTCGCTCGAAGCGGGCATGAAACGGATTCTTCCGCCGGACGCGTACACCAGGGTGTGGGAACTGGCCGGCAATGAGCTCGCCCGACGAAAAGGCAACGCAACCAAGCCGTCTTAATGCGATGTAGTGGGGAATTGAAGTGACCATCGAACTAACCTGCGACTGCGGCAAGCGATACCGGATCAGCGATCAATTCGCCGGCCGCACCGTGTCGTGCAAGTCGTGCGGGAAAAAGCTGAAGGTTCCGCGGAACGGATTGGCCGGTGCGGTTGATTCGTCGGCGACGACGATGAGCGAGGCGGACGTCGAGGCGATGAAAAAGCTGCCGATCGAAGACCGACCGGGCCGGCTTGCGCCGCTGGAGAAGAAGTCCGCCACGCGAGCCTCCAACCCGGCCCGCGTTTTTATCGATCGCGTTCATGCGCTGCGAAACCTGCCCTTTCTCTTTCCTTTCATTGGCGTGACGACAGTGGTGCTTTTCTGCGTCGGCTGGTCGATCTTCGGGTCGTGGAAAATCGCGGCCGGCGCGGCGGTGTTCGTCGCGCCGTTGTCGTTGCTGCAGGTGTTACAGGATCTCACAAAAAAAGCCGCCAATGGCGACGTGCTTCCCGCACTGGTGATCGAGACGAATCCGGATCTCGTTGCGGTCCTCGTAAACCTCACCGCTGGCGCGCCCAAGCCGGTGTGGGCGATCAAGATCATCAAGGCCCGCCTGGATCGAATGGCCGACGGTCCCGCCACGCTCGGCCAGCAGCTTGCAGTTGCGGCGTTTTATGCAGGGCCGATTCAAAACGGCGCGTGGCAGGACATCAGCCCGCTCGTGCTCGCCCGCGTCACCCGTAACCGCGCCGATCTGCAACGCACGCTGGCGTCGATCCCTAAATCGCAATGGCAAAAGCTCGACGCAGAACTCACGCTCCTGCGTCACCGAACGCCGGGTCTGCATACGCTAAGTTGATTGAGGAGACACGCCGTTACGGTTTGGGCTGATCGTCGTCTTTGGCCGACGGATCGGCGGGATTGGTCGACTTCTTGAAATTCTTCCGCAGCGATTCGTTGTAGCGGTTGGAATCGCTGATGCCCTTGTAGCACACGCCGCTGATCAGCGCGAGCACCGCGAGAAATCCGACGAGCATGGAGTAAACGCTGGCATTAAACCCACTCGGCACTGCTACCGCGCCGCTTACGTCGCTGTTGGGGATGGAGTCTTTGCACATCGGGCAGGCGTGCACGATGCCTGCGAAGGCGAACATCAACAAAACGGCCAGGATGAGCGTGCGTCGGGACATTGGCAATTCCTTATCCACCGGTCGACTGCATTGTAGGGAACAGGTGGTAGAGCATCCAGTAGATAATCACGCCGGTGACCGACACGTACAGCCAGATCCAGAAGGTGGGCCGGGCGATGCGGCGGTGGCGAACCCAATCCCGCTGGTACGCCCGCCAGAGGGTGACGAAAATGAAGGGCAGCATCCCGATCGCGAAAATCACGTGCGGAATCAGGATGACGAAGTAAACCACCTTCAAAGGCTGCATCGGAATGCCCGTGGTGCGTTCCTTAAATAGGTAGTGGGCGACCAGATAGCAGCCGAGGAAGACGGCCGACGTCACGACGGCCGATCCCATCAGCCAGCCGTGAAGGTAGACGCGGTTTCGCTTGATCGCGACGTACGCCGCCATCAGCAGAAGGGCGCTGGTTCCGTTGAGGGAGGCGTTAAGGAAGGCGAATTGTTCCTGCGTCATTGGGCCGCCGCGGCTTTCCGGGCCTGTTCGGCGAGCGTGTCGGCCGTGGCGATCAGCTTTTGCAGGGCCGCTTCATCGGCGCGGTGGGCGAAGGCGCGAATCTTTCCGTCCGCGTCGATGAGTACGAACCGCTCGTCGTGCAGCAGCGGGGAATTTTCCTTCGCGGGTTCGACCGACAGGAGCATGCCACGCACCGTGGCGTAGATGACGTCCTTGTCGCCGGTCAGAAACATCCATCGGCCCTGTTGGGCAGAATATTCCTCGCCGTACTTCTTCAGCTCGGCCGGCGTGTCGCGCTCGGGGTCAACGCTGATCGATACGAACTTCACGTCGGGGTCGGTGATTTCCTTCTGCAACTTGCTGAACCGCGTGGACATGTCGCGGCAGGGGCCGGCGCAGTGCGTGAAAATGAATTCGGCCACCCATACCTTGCCGCGAAGAGACTGCGACGTGACGGGCTTGTTGTCCTGATCGACGAGCGAAAACTCCGGGCCCGCGATGCTGATCGATTCAGGCGCTTCAACGCGGACATTGATGACGGTTCCGTCGCCCCGCGTGCCGCCACGGTCGCCCGGGCGGAAGAGGCCAGCGCTGATCACGCCGACCATCGCCAGCACCAGAACCGCCCAGAGAACGGTCGTTAAAACTTTTTGGCCTTTGCTCATAGTGAGTCATTCATCCTGAAGCTTGTCATCCTGAGCATACTCGCGAAGGATCTGGGATTGATCCACGAGGGACGCAGATCCTTCGCGAGTACGGTCAGGATGACAGACCGTGAAACAAGACAATCATTGTAAATCAGCGGCGATCGGTTTGGAAACCAACGCCGACGCGACGGCGAACATCGCTGCGCCGAAGATCAGGGTAATCCCCACGCCGCCCCAACCCGCGAGCCCGAAATGCACGTCCGCCAGTGAGTTGAACATGCTCAGTCGCAACGACTTCAGTGAGTACGTGAGCGGGTTGGCGTTCATGATCCAGCGCACCACGCCGCGCGCCTGCTCGGCCGGGAAGAGGGCGCCAGAGAGCAGCCACATCGGCAGCAGAAACAGGTTCATGATCGCATGAAAGCCCTGCGTGCTGCTCATCCGCCAGGCGATGCAGACGCCCAGCGCCGTCAGCGCGAAGCTCGTCAGGCACATGATCAGCAGCGAGAGCAGGATGCCGCCGAAGGTGAAGTGAATGCCCGCCAATGGCGCCAGCAGCAGAAAGACCGCCCCTTGTCCGGCTGCCAGCGCCGTGCCGCCGAGCACCTTGCCGAGCACGATCGCCATCCGCGGCACGGGGGCCACCAGCACCGACTGCAAAAACCCTTCGCGGCGGTCTTCGATGATCGAGATCGTCGAGAAAATTGCGGTGAAGAGCATCACCATCAGCACCGTGCCGGGGAACATGTACTGCAGGTAATCATGCCCGCCGGGGGAGTTCGCGCTGAAGCTGCTCCCCATGCCCAGGCCGATCGGCAGCCAGAACATCACCGGCGTAAGGAGCGAACCGATGATGCGATTCCGCTGGCGGAGGAAGCGGACGAGCTCGCGCTGAGCGAGGGAGAGCGACGGGAGTAGGGTGGACGTCATTAGATAAATCTCACGGCATGGCGTCCTGCAACTCCGTGGGGGAAGGCTTGGTCGTCGGCGTCACCGCCGCGCCCGCCGTCGGGGCTTCGATCTTCACCGTCACCGGGTAATGATCGCTTGCCGCCGGGGCCAGGTGGTCGGTGTAGACGCTCACGCCGGTCACGTTCTTGGCCATGGTCGAGCTGGCGAAGACGTGGTCGATGAAGCTACGGAAGCGGCTGCTGTCGTACCCGCCGAAGGAAATTTCGCCACGGGCGAGCAGGGGTTTGGTCTCCAGCACAAAGCCGTCGGATTCGGGGCCGAGGATGTTGGTGATGGTGTCGCCGCCGTTGTCTTTTTCGAACTCGCCGTCCAGGCCGTACTCGTCGTTCATGTCACCGAGGAAAATCATGTCGCTCGGGCCGGTCTTGGTGAGGTCGACCATGATCTCATGGATTCGCTTGGCTTCGCGGTTCCGCCAGGCGGTGACTTCGGCGCTGTTGCCCGACTTGCTCTTCATGTGGTTCGTGCCCACCCAGAAAACGTACCCGCCGGGCGACTGCATCTTCATGAACGACGGCCCACGGGCGAACAGCGTTTCACGATCTTCCACGCGGTCGGGCTCGCCTTTTTTCTTGGTGACGATGTGCTTCTTGACCGGATCCTTTTCAAGGTAGTACTGATCCTTCTTGTCCAGGATTTTAAACCCCGGCTTGACCATCATTCCGATGTACTGGGCGCGGTCGCCGGTGTTGGTGGGAAGGATTAGGACCTGCTCGTAGGCGCCTTTTAGCCACTTTTTGTTGAAGTACGTCAGGTCTTCCAGATCGCAGCATTCCTCGATCACGATGATGTCCGGGTTCACCTTCGGGTCGAGAATTGTCTCGGCCACCTCCCAGTTGTCCTCGTCGTTGGCTTTCTTGATGGCGGCGACCATTTCCTTGGCGTCTTCGCTCTGTTGCGCGACCTTGCGGGTGGTAAGGCGGCGGCCTTCAAAGTGATCGGCAAAGTGCTCGACGTTGTACGTGGTGACGGTGATGGTCTCCGCCCCAGCCCGGGCGATGAAAATCAACGCGACGGTCAGGACGCAAATCGCAATTCGGTTCCTCATCGGCTTCCTTTGCGCAAAAACCAATCCCCGAAGGATCATCATAGCACGGAAGACGGAAAGTTGCGTTTATCGGCAAGGTTTCGCAGTTGGGTTTCACGATTCTGGATAACCCGACACTTGCGAAGCATTTCTTGCCGGAACGGCATCGTTCTCATATCGTCTGACCCTTTGCCATGACCGAGACGCCTGCCGATCCAATTTCGCCCGCCGTCGATCCGCCCCGCGCGGCGACTGAGAAGTCGTTGGATAAGGCAGTCGACAAATCGCTTTCGCCGGCGATGCGGCAGTATCAGCAGTTCAAGTCGCAGTACCCGGATTACGTGCTCTTCTTCCGGATGGGCGATTTCTACGAAATGTTTTACGACGACGCCCGCCTGTGCGCGAAGGTGCTGGGCGTCACCCTCACCAGCCGCAGCCGTGGCGGGCTGAGTTCCGCGGACGCGGTCGCGATGGCAGGCGTGCCGTTTCATGCGGTTGAAAGCTACCTGCGCAAAATGATTGCGGCCGGTCACAAGGTGGCGATCTGCGAGCAGATGGAAGACGCGGCGCTCGCCAAGGGCGTGGTGAAGCGCGACGTCGTCCGCTTGATGACGCCCGGCACGCTCACCGACGACCCGCTCCTCGACGGCCGCACCGACAATCACCTCGCCGCCGTCGCGTTCGGCATGACCAAGGCTGACGGGTTCCGATCCGCACTGGCGTGGGTGGAACTGTCGACCGGCGCGATCACCGCCATGAGCGGCCCTGAAGGGCAGGTGCTCGACGAGATCGCCCGCCTGCGGCCAGCGGAAATCCTCATCCCCGAACTCCCCAGCGGCCAGCCGCACGACATCGCCGCGAAGATCGCCTCGCAGTCCGACGTCGCCCAGACCATCCGTCCGGGCTGGCAGTTCACCGCCCATCACGCGGCCGAGGAAATCCGCAAACAGTACGGCAGCAAAACCTCCGGCGGGTTCGGCTTTGCCGATGACGATCCCGGCGTGTTCGCGATCGCCGCGCTGCTCAGCTATCTCGGCGAAACGCAGAAGACGTCGCTCGCCCACCTGCGCCCGCCGCACCGGCACGTGGTGGATGATCATCTGGCGATCGACCCCTCAAGCTGGCGGAGCCTTGAAATCGACCGCACCGTTCGCAGCGGCGGCACCGAAGGCTCGTTGCTCAGCGCCATCGACCGCACCCGCACCACCATGGGCGGCCGACTGCTCCGCCAGTGGCTGCGAACGCCGCTGCGCGACCTCGAACACATCACCGCGAGGCAGAACGCCGTTGCGGCGTTCGTGAAGTCGCCGGCGCTGCTGAAGTCGATCGCCGAGAAACTCGACGGCGTGTGCGACATCGAGCGGATCATCGGCCGAATCGCGGTGGGGCGTGTCGGCCCGCGCGATCTGGCCGGGCTCGGCAAATGCCTGGCCGGTCTGCCGGCGCTAATCGACCAGCTCATCGCGATGCCGAGCGCCCATGACGTGGCGCCGGAATTGGCGAGCCTGAAAGAATTCTGCCTCTCGCAGGGCGCGTTCCTCTGCCGCGCCATCAGCCCCGAGCCGGCCCCGCACCTGCGCGAGGGCAACGTGATCGCCAGCGGGTTTGACGCGGAGCTCGACCGCCTCCGCACCTTCGGCACCGATGCCCAGCAGTGGCTCGCGAGCTATCAAGCCAAGCTGGCGGCCGAGAGCGGCATCAGTTCGCTCAAGGTCGGGTACAACAAGGTCTTCGGTTACTACATCGAAGTGACCGAATCGCGCCGCGACAAAGTGCCGCCCGAATGGACGCGCAAGCAGACGGTGAAGAACGCCGAGCGCTACATCACACAGGAACTGAAAACGCACGAGGTCGAGGCGCTGGGCGCGCACGACAAGGCCATCACGCTCGAGCAGTGGCTCTTCGAGCAGATTCGCGTCGCGTTGCTGCCGCACGTGGCGACGTATCAGGAACTGGCGTACGCGATTGCTCGCATCGACGTGCTCTCGAGTTTGGCCGCGCTGGCGATCGACCGCAAATACTGCCGGCCGACGGTGAACGAGGGCACGACGCTGCAGATCGTCGACGGCCGACACCCCGTGCTCGAGCAGCAACTCGGCAGCGAGTTCGTCTCGAACGACACTACCTTCGCCGACGGCGATTCCCTCTCGCTCATCACCGGCCCAAACATGGCCGGCAAGAGCACGTACATCCGGCAGGTGGCGCTGATCGCGCTGCTCGCACAGGTCGGCAGCTACGTGCCGGCCAAGAGCGCGACGATCGGGCTGGTCGACCGCCTCTTCGCCCGCATCGGCGCCAGCGATGAACTGCACTCCGGCCAATCCACGTTCATGGTGGAGATGACCGAGACGGCCAACATCCTCAACAACGCCACCGCCAGCAGCCTGGTGATCCTCGACGAGATCGGCCGCGGCACGAGCACGCTCGATGGGCTGAGTCTCGCGTGGGCGATCAGCGAACACATCGCGGACTTCACGCACTGCCGCACACTGTTCGCCACGCATTACCACGAACTCACCGATCTGGCCGAGCGATTCAAAGGCGTGAAGAACCTGAACGTCGCCGTCCGCGAGTGGGAAGACCAGGTGATTTTCCTCCACCGCATCGTGGAAGGAGGCACGGACCGCAGCTACGGCATTCACGTCGCCCGACTCGCCGGCGTGCCGAAATCTGTCCTCGACCGGGCCCGGCAGTTACTGGGCGAACTCGCGGTTCAGCACGTCGGCCGGCCGCGAATTTCTCGTTCGCGAAAAACCGACGACTCGCAGATGGCCCTCTTCGTCGACCCAGCCCAAGCCCTCAAAACCGAGCTGGCGGGGCTCAATATCGAATCGCTCACGCCAATTCAGGCCTTTGATCTGCTGCGTTCGTGGAAGAAAAAGTACAGTTCATCATAATTGCGGTATAATTGACGCCGGTCTATGAGAATGAGTCCGCCCGCCAACCCGAGGCCTGCCGTGAGCAAAAAGCCGCTGATCCTCTGGGGCGTACTGGCCGTCGTGATCCTGCTGGGTCTGGGTGCGCTGATCTTCTTCGGCACGAACACCACTGAAGAAATCTGCACCGTATGCGGCCAAACCCGAACAGTCCGCCGGTTTGAAATCCCCCGCACGCACGTCACGCTCTTTACCCACACCACGCTCAAGCCCACCCGCGTCGGCAAAGTGATCATCGAAGCCAGGCTCGTCGACGAACACCCGCACGCGTGGAAGAACATCTACACCGTCGGCAATGGAACTCCCCTCACCGCCGGCGACGGCCACGACACCGCCCGCGTCTTCAGCTCTGAAAAAGTCGCCAACTACCTGCAGTCGATCTCGTCGATCGAAAGCAAGGAATCGATCGCCAAGTACATTTCCTCGCTGCAGGACGTCAGCCGCATGAACCAGGACGAAGAAGGCACGCCGGCCGCATTCGTAAACGAGTCGCTGCTCGACTCGACGAAGAAGAAAGACGACCTGACCGAGCTGCTGAAAGAAAAGAATCCGCCGATCGCGCCATCGCCCACGCCGGCCAACAAACCCTAGGGACTCGAGTTTCGATCCTACGACGATGCGTTCCGATCTGTATTCAACCTTCAACGATTTGAAGTCTCAACTCATCATCCCGTCGCTGAAGGCGCGCCGGCTGACGCCCGAACTGATGGACGACCCGAACGTCGACCCGGAAGAGCTCCGCAAGGCGCTGCGTTTCATCCGGCGGATCAATCGATGGCTCGGCTATACCAAAGCGACGATGTCGTACATCGAGCGGTTCAGCGTTCGGTGGAAGCCGGGAGAGCTGATCCACTTCGTC
>Ga0070665_100000773_pt1 | contig 42151 bp, 42 predicted proteins | sample KBSS13metaG_FD_65862 | JGI IMG/M metagenome (GOLD analysis project Ga0070665, IMG submission 65862) | Switchgrass rhizosphere microbial communities from Kellogg Biological Station, Michigan, USA - KBS S1-3 metaG | ecosystem: Host-associated > Plants > Roots > Rhizosphere > Soil ...
GGCCCCGACCCCGGCTGGGACGGCATATTCGGCATCGACATGTTCCGCGATCTCACGCTGAGTCTCGACTATGGCAATGCCGTCGCCGGCCTCAGCCAGGCGCCGGTGACGGACGGTGTCGCCGCGACCTTCGACGCGGGCGTGCCCAATATCCCGATCGTGATTGCGGGCCGCAGCTTCCAGGTCGATCTCGACACCGGCAATGGCGCGGGCGGGCTGTTCCTGCCCGAGGCCGAGGCGCGTGCCCTGCCCCTCTCCGGCGAGCCCGTCGCGCGTGGCCGGGCGCGGACAAGCTTCGGCGAGCTGTCGATCATGGAGGCGCCGCTGTCGGCGCAGGTCACGGTCGGCGGCACGGCGCTCAACCATCATATGGTCGGCTGGCCACCGGCGCGCGGGTCGGGCAATCTCGGCTCGCGGGCGCTGGGCGGGACGCTGCTGCGTGTCGACCGCCGGAACGGCCGCGTGTCCATCACCATCTCGGGCGCCCGGCCTGCCTGCGCCACGGGCTGAAGCACGCGGCTTGGCAGCGGCGCCGGGCAGCCGCATAAGCCCGCCATGCCAGCGATCACCTTCTACCTCGCCCGCGCCGACAATGGGGTGATCGGGCGGGACAATATCATCCCGTGGTTCATCCCGGGCGAGCAGCGCCGCTTCAAGCAGATGACCATGGGCAAGCCGATGATCATGGGCAGGCGGACCTTCGAGAGCTTCCCCGCCCCGCTCCCCGGCCGCCGCCATATCGTGCTGACCCGGAACCAGGACTGGGCCGCGGCAGGCGCGGAGGTCGCGCATGACCGGGAGGAAGCGATCGCGCTGGCGGGGGACGTGCCCGAGATCGCGGTGATCGGCGGCGCGGAGATTTTCCGGATGTTCGACGATGTGGCCGACGCGGTCGAGCTGACCGAAGTGCACCTCACGCCGGAGGGCGACGCCACTGTCCCGCCCTTCGGTCCGCCGGCCTGGCGCGAGGTCACCCGCGAGGATTTCGAGACGCACAGCTTCGTGCGGCTCGAACGGGCTTCCCGCTAGCCGCGCCGCTTCCTATACGAAAGTCATGGAGCGCCTGGACGGGGGCTCGGCGGTTCCGGCGGCGTTTCGCGACGGTATCGTTGCGCTCGGCAATTTCGACGGATTTCATCGCGGCCACCAGGCGGTGGTCGGGCGCGCGGTCTCCCGCGCGAAGGCCGAGGGCCGCACGGCGCTCGTCGCGACCTTCGACCCGCACCCGGTCCGATTCTTCAAGCCGGACCTCCCGCCGTTCCGCCTGACCTCGCTCGACCAGCGCGAACGACTGTTCGCCGGGGCGGGTGCCGACGCGATGCTGGTCTACAGCTTCGACGCCGAACTGGCCGCGGTGACCGCGCCGGACTTCATCACCGATTATCTGGTCAGCCGGGCCGGCGCCGCGGGCGTCACCACCGGCGAGGATTTTACCTTCGGCAAGGGCCGTGGTGGCGATGTCGAGGTGTTGAAATTGCTCGGCCAGGCCAACCGCATCTCGGTCGACGCGGTCGCGGCGGTGGACGAGGATGGCGCGCCGGTCTCCTCCAGCCGGATCCGCGAAGCGCTGCAGGCGGGCGACTGCCGGACCGCGGCGCAGCTGCTGACCCGACCGTTCGCGATCGAGGGGGTGGTCGAGCATGGCGACAAGCGCGGGCGGGAACTGGGCTTTCCCACCGCCAATCTCGCGCTCGACCGCTATTTGCGGCCGCGCTTCGGCGTCTATGCGGTGCGCGGCCTGCTGCCCGGCGGGCGCGTCCTGGACGGCGTCGCCAATCTCGGCACGCGGCCGATGTTCGACCCGCCCAAGGAATTGCTCGAGCCTTATTTCTTCGATTTCGACGGCGACCTGTACGGCCGGACGATCGAGGTCGAATTGATCGAGTTCATCCGCGACGAGGCGAGCTTCGACAGCCTCGACGCGCTGAAGGCGCAGATTGACCGGGACTGCGACACGGCCAGGACATTGCTGGCGCGATGACCCTCGCGCCGACGCTCCACACCCCCCGCCTGATCCTGCGCGCGCAGCAGCCGTCGGACACGGAGCCGCTCATGGCTGCCTTCGCCGACGACGATTATGCGCGCTTCATCACCCTCCCCCGGCGCGCGCTGACCCGCGCCGAGGCCTGGCGCCCGATCGCGACGGTGCCCGGCATGTGGGCGGTGCGCGGCTATGGCCAGTGGATGGTCGAGGAGCAGGGCACCGGGCAGCCGGTCGGCCGGCTCGGCCCCTGGCACCCCGAAGGCTGGCCGGATTTCGAGATCGGCTGGTCCATCTTTCCAGAGCATCAGGGCAAGGGCTACGCCGCCGAGGGCGCGGCGGCGGCGATGATCTGGGTGCGCGAGACGCTGGGCCGGGATTATGTGATCCACCTGATCGATCCGGCCAATATCGCCAGCGAGAAGGTCGCGGCCCGGTTGGGCGCCAAGGTCACCGGGACCTGGAACATTCCCGATGTCGGCTCGGTCAACGTCTGGACAACCCATTGGGAAAACTTCACGCAAACAGAGGTTTACGCGAATCAGCGGGCGACGGGGGCATGACGAAATCCAGATATGTATTGCTCGGGCTGGCGGCCGTGGTCGTTGCGCTCAGCCTGTTCAACGCCTCCTGGCTGGCCGGCAGGCCGGAGGGGCGGCTGACCCTGATCGCGCATCGCGGCACCGGCCAGCCCATCCCGCATGACGCTCCGGGCGACTGCAATGCGCGGCACGTGCGCGCGGGCGAGCATGGCAATCTGATCGAGAACAGCGCCGGGGCGATGACCAAGGCGGTGCGCGACGGCGCCAATGGCCTGATGCTCGACGTCCGGACGAGCAGCGACGGCCGGGCGATGATCTTCCGCGACGCGCGGCTGGAGTGCCGGACCAACGGCACAGGCGCGGTCGCCGAGCGCGATTTCGCTTATCTGCGCACGCTCGACATCGGCTTTGGCTACAGCAAGGACGGCGGCCGCACCTTCCCGCAGCGCGGGCTCGGCATCGGCGCCATGCCGACGGTCGAGGACGTGCTCGCTTTCTACCGGACCATCACCCTGGTCTTCGACCTGCCCGACGCCCGGGCGGCAGAGGCGACGGTCGCCGCCTTCCAGCGCGCCGGCGTCGAGATCGGCCCGCGCCACGGCTTTGCCGGCCCGCCCGAGGCCCGCGCCCGCCTCCGCCAGCTCACGCGGAACGGCTTCGTCCTCGACAATGGCGCGAGCCGGGCCTGCATGACGCCTTATTACCAGCTCGGCTGGCTCGGCATAACCTCGAGCGCGTGCAACGGCACCACCCTCATCCTCTCGCGCCATGGCGGCTGGACGCTCTGGGGCTGGCCCTATCGCTTCCTGTCGCGGATGAGCGGCGCCGGCGCCCGCTTCTTCATCGCGGGCGACCATGCCCAGGGCGACAGCTGGATCGGCTTGACCGAACCCGAGCAGCTCGGCGAAGTGCCGCATGATTATACCGGCATGCTGCTGGTCGAGGACATGGAGAATGTCGGGCGGGCGCTGGTGCGGTAAGCCCCGGGAGTGAATAGAAAATCGTCATGCCGGACTTGATCCGGCATCCACCTTCTGACGGCACCGGAGGAGAAAAGGTGGATCCCGGATCAAGTCCGGGATGACGAAAGAGAGCCTGCACGGAGCGCTCTTGCCTGCACTGAGACGGTTCAAAGGTTTGCAATCCGGCCCTTCCCCGCTAAGTCCGCCCGCAATGTCCGAAAAACCCGATTACCGCTCGACCGTCTTCCTGCCGAAGACGGATTTCCCGATGAAGGCCGGCCTCGCCCAGAAGGAGCCGGCCATCCTTGCGCGCTGGGCGAGCGAGGGGCTGTACCAGCGCCTGCGCGAAGCCCGGGAGGGGCGCGAGCGCTTCATTCTTCACGATGGCCCGCCCTACGCCAATGGCGACCTGCACATGGGTCACGCCATGAACAAGATCCTGAAGGACATCATCGTCCGCTCGGCGAGCCTGCGCGGCTTCGATGCGCCCTACATCCCCGGCTGGGACTGCCACGGCCTGCCGATCGAGTGGAAGGTCGAGGAAGCCTATCGCAAGAAGAAGCTCGACAAGGACGAGGTGCCGGTCGACCAGTTCCGCGCCGAATGCCGGGCCTATGCGGAGAAATGGGTCGCGGTGCAGTCCGAGCAGTTCCAGCGGCTCGGCGTCATGGGCGAGTGGGACGACCCCTATCTCACCATGAAATACGAGGCCGAGGCGAAGATCTGCGAGGAATTGCTGAAATTCGCCGAGAGCGGCCAGCTCTACCGCGGCGCCAAGCCGGTCATGTGGTCGCCGGTCGAGAAGACGGCGCTCGCTGAGGCCGAGGTCGAATATGAGGACATCGTCTCGACACAGATCGATGTGGCGTTCGAGATTGTCGAGAGCCCGATCCCGGAACTGGTCGGCGCGCATGCGGTGATCTGGACGACCACGCCCTGGACGATCCCGGTCAACCAGGCTTTGGCCTATGGGCCGGAGGTCGAATACCGACTTGTCGAGGTTGGAGGTAATAAGCTTCTCGTGGCCTCTGATCCTTTGATCATGAGACAATTCGCTCGGCGGGTTTTGGGGCCAGTCGAAGACGAAGCTTGGCTCATGGCGACGTATGATGCGCCGTCGACAACCTTCAAAGGCTCCGACCTTGCCGGCACCATCGCCCGTCACCCCATGCACCATCTCGGCGGCTTCTTCGCGACGCCCCGCCCCTTCCTGCCCGGCGACTTCGTCACGACCGATGCCGGCACCGGCCTCGTCCATATGGCGCCGGATCATGGCGAGGACGATTTCCTGCTCTGCAAGGCGCACGGCATCGGCCCGGTCTTCGCGGTCGAGGATGACGGCAAGTATCGGAACGACTGGCTCTGGCTGGGCGGGCTGGGCAGCGTCATCAACGCAAAGTTCAACGCGCCGGACGGGCCGATCTGCAACGACCTGCGCGAGAGCGGCGGCCTGCTCGCGGCCAGCGCTGACTTCCCGCACAGCTATCCGCACAGCTGGCGGTCCAAGGCCAAGGTCATCTTCCGCTGCACGCCGCAATGGTTCATCCCGATGGACAAGGAACTCCCTCTCCCCTTCAGGGGAGAGGGTCGGGGTGTGGGGAATGTTTCCTGGACCGCTCAGGCTTCGGCCATTCCCCACCCCAACCCCTCCCCCGAAGGGGAGGGGCTTACGACCCTGCGAAAGACCGCTCTCCAGGCGATCGACGACACGCGCTGGGTCCCGGAGAAATCCAGGAACCGCATCCGTGCGATGATCGAGCAGCGCCCGGACTGGGTGATCAGCCGGCAGCGCGCCTGGGGCGTGCCGATCGCACTCTATGTGAACCGCAAGACCGGCGAATATCTGAAGGATGCCGCGGTCAATTCGCGGATCATCCGTGCCTTCCACGAAGGTGGGGCGGACGCCTGGTTCGGGGCGGACCACCAGTCGCTTCTGGGCAATGGCTACAATCTGGACGATTACGAGCCGCAGAAGGACATTCTCGACGTCTGGTTCGATAGTGGCTCGACCCACGCCTACGTGATCGAGGCGCGCTATGGCGAGGGCGTGCGCGCCGACCTCTATCTGGAAGGCTCGGACCAGCATCGCGGCTGGTTCCACTCCTCTTTGCTGGAGAGCAGCGGCACGCGCGGCCAGGCGCCCTACAAAAGCGTGCTGACCCACGGCTTCGCGATGGACGGCCAGGGCCGGAAGATGTCCAAGTCGATCGGCAATGTCGTCGATCCGCTGGCGATCATCCGCGACAATGGCGCCGATATCTTGCGCCTCTGGGTCGCGTCGACCGACTATTTCGAGGACGTCCGGATCGGCAAGGAAGTGCTCGCGGGCACGTCCGACGCCTATCGGAAATTGCGGAACACCTTCCGCTACCTGCTCGGCGCGCTGGACGGGTTCAGCGACGCGGAGAAGGTCGCGCCGGCGGGCATGCCGGAGCTGGAGCGCTGGGTGCTGCACCGGCTGGCCGAGCTGGACGCGGAGCTGCGCGACGCGGCCGAGGGCTATGAGTTCAATCGCTATGCCCGGGCGCTCATGGGCTTCGCCAATGACGACCTGTCCGCCTTCTTCTTCGATATCCGCAAGGACAGCCTTTACTGCGACGCCCCGAACGACCCGAAGCGCCGCGCCTACCGGACCCTGCTGGACACCGTCTTCCACGCCTTGGTGCGCTGGCTGAGCCCGGTGCTCTGCTTCACAACCGAGGAGGTCTGGCAGACCCGTTTTCCGGCTCATGGCTCCGTGCATCTGCTCGAATGGCCGGAGATCGACGCCGGCTGGCGGGACGAGGCGCTCGGCGCGAAGTGGGCCGTGATCCGCGCCAGCCGCGAGCGGGTGACCGAGGCGATCGAGCCCTTGCGCCGCGAAAAAGTGATCGGCTCCAGCCTGGAGGCGAAGGTCAGCTTTCCCGATTCGGAACTGGCGCTCGCCGGCGGGGACTTGGCCGCGCTCGCTGAAATCTTCATCGTGTCCGAGATCGTGCCCGGAGCCGGCGAAGGGATCGATGTGACGCGAACCGACTATGCGAAATGCGGCCGCTGCTGGCGCCTGCTGCCCGAAGTGGCGGAAGACGGCGATCTCTGCGCCCGCTGCGAAGGAGTGGTGGATGAGTGATGCGATCGAAACGCCGGCGGAGGAGCAGCAGGCTGTCGCGCCGCCCGAGCTCAGCGTGCCTGATCGGCTGCGCCTGAAGGCCCTGCGCGCGCAGGCTTTGGTGATCGCCTTCCTGATCTTCGTCTTCGACCAGGCGGTGAAATGGGTGGTGACCTACCCGCTGAACCTGCGCGGCCAGCCGGAATGGACGATCCGGATCACCGAATTCTTCAACCTGCGCTGGGTGGAGAATAATGGCGTCTCGCTCGGTTTGCTCTCGGCGAGCAGCTTCTGGGGGCGCTGGCTGCTCGTGCTGCTGACCGGCGCGATCGCCACCTTCGTCACCGTGTGGCTCTGGAAGGAACGCAAGCGCGCCGATTCGGTGGCGCTCGCCATGGTGCTGGGCGGCGCGCTCGGCAACATTATCGACCGCATCCGGCTCGGCTATGTGGTCGATTATGCCGACCTGCATTTCGGCGAGTTCAGGCCCTTTTTGGTCTTCAATGTCGCCGACGCCGCGATTACCATCGGCGTGCTGCTTTTGCTTGTGCGCGCGCTCCTGATGCGCGATGGCAAGCCGCCGAAGAAGGAAAGTTGATCATGCGTAGCGTCGCCCGTATCGCCCTGGCCGTCTCGGCCGCCACTCTCGTTGCCGGCTGTGCATCCGGCGGCTTCGGCCGCGGCCGCGGCCCCGACGAGTTCGCGGTCGCGCGCAATGCCCCGCTGGCGGTGCCGCCCGATTTCGCGCTGACTCCGCCGCGTCCGGGCGAGGCCGAGCAGGGCTCGACGGATCCGCGCGCCCAGGCGCTGCAGGCGCTCTTTGGCGGCCCGCAGCCGCGCAGCGCGGTCGAGAATTCGATGCTTCAGGTCGCCCGCTCGGAGCGCGCCGCGCTCGGCGCCCGCTCGGTTGCCGGCGACCCGCAGACCGCGGTGGTGAGCCGTGGTCCGCTGGTCCAGACCATGTTGCAGCTGCCGCAGGGCGACGGCCAGGAAGCCTCGGTCTCCGTTCCCAACTGACGGCCCCGGCAGGCCGTCACCCGCCAATGAGCCATCCCGGCGAAGGCCGGGACCCATGAACTCGATTCTGGCAGGGTCAGGCGGGGGCGCCTGCGTTGTATCCGAAGCGCGCACTGTTCATGGGTCCCGGCCTGCGCCGGGATGACTAGTTTTCCCTGTTAGCGCTTCATTAGGCATCCGGGCCTAGCCTCGGGCGCCATGACGCACCAGGCGCCGCCTTCCCCCGCCTCACCCGGGCCCGATCCCGGCCGCCAGGTCGCGCAGCTGCGCGAGGCGCTGCGGCTGGTCGAGCGGCTGGCCGGCGAGGAGCGCGCGCACGATCAGGCGCTGGACGAGGCCGCTCATATCTCCGGCGCCTATGACAGCGCCCTGCCGGTGGTCCAGCGCCGCTTCGAGGCCTTGGCCAACGAGACCGCGCTCTGGGCCGCGGCGGGGGTCGAGGCCCTGCTCGCCTCCGGCAACGGCGCCCCCTCCCGCGCCGCCGCCGTCCGCCTCGCCCGGCAATTGGATACGGCGCTGGCCGACCTGTCGGCTTTGCTGCGGCAGAATCGTTAGAGACCCGTCAGGAACTTGATTCAAATCAACACGTTGTCCGGCGCATGTCCAAGCGTAAGAATTCATCGCGTGCACAAGCCGAACATTGCCGCGAACTGGCTCAGTGGACGGACGATGAGCGTGCCCAGAATATTCTTATGGAAATGGCCCGCGAGCTGGAGAGGCAGGACGCGGCGGACGCGCCCGCCGAGGCGCCCCGGCCCCTCCCCCGCCCGTTGAGCTGAAGCTGCGCTAGAGGGGAGACAGCGGCGGCTCTTGGGTTTAGTCAGACCGCCATGAGCAGCAGCCTGTCCGACGTCACCGTTCGCCCGGTCACCACCGAGGCCGACAAGAAGGCCTTTATCGAGCTGGTCTATCGGCTCAATCTCTCCGACCCCAATTGGGTGCCCGAGCTGAAGAGCGAGGAGCGCGAGCTGATCACGCCGGGCAAGAACCCCTGGTTCGAGCATGGCGAGGCGCAACTCTTCCTTGCCTGGCGCGCGGGCCGGAGCGAGCCGGTGGGGCGGATTTCGGCGCAGATCGACGAACTGGTGCAGCAGCATATGGGCGCCGGCATCGGCCAGTGGGGCTTCCTGGAAGCCGAGGACGAGGCGATCGCCCATGCTTTGCTCGCGACCGCCGAAGGCTGGCTCCGCGACAAGGGGATGACCCGGTCCATGGGGCCCTTCTCGCTCGGCATCTGGGACAAGCCGGGCCTGCTGGTGAAGGGCCACGATCACCCGCCGATGGTGATGATGGGCCACAACAAGCCCGAATATGAAGGCTGGGTGGAGCGCGCGGGCTATGCGGGCATCAAGGACCTGCACACGTACGATCTGCCGACCACGGACTTCCCGCCGATCGTCCAGCGGCTCGTGGAAATGGGGGAGAAGAGCGACCGGATCCGGATCCGCAAGATCAACAAGAAGAAGTTCGATGAGGAAGCGGCGCTGATCCTCGCCATCCTCAACGAGGCCTGGTCGGACAATTGGGGCTTCATCCCGCTGACCGACAGCGAGATCGCCTATGCCGGCAAGAAACTGAAGCCGATCGTGCTGGAGGACATGATCCTGGTCGCCGAATATGATGGCGAGCCGGTCGCCTTCATGATCGCGCTGCCGGACATTAACGAGTTCACCCGCGACCTGAAGGGCGAGCTTTTCCCCTTCGGCTTCATCAAATTGCTCTGGCGGCTGAAGAAGATGCGGCCCCGGGGCGGGCGCGTGCCGCTGATGGGCGTGCTCAGGAAGCTGCACGCGACCCGGCTGGCCAGCCAGCTCGCCTTCATGATGATCGAATATATCCGCCGCGCCGGCACCGGCCATTATGGCATCGGGCGGGCCGAGGTGGGCTGGGTGCTGGACGATAACGGCCCGATGATCTCGATCGCCGAGGCGCTCAGCGCCCGGAACAACCGCACCTACCGGATCTACGAAAAGCTTCTGTAGAGCGCAATTTTGCGCGGTTCGTTACGGCGGTAACCGCCTGTGCAGAGCCGCCCCAATGCTGCACATCCCCGCATCCATGGCTTCACGCCCCTTTCACTCGGGCATGGCAATCGCTATGTTCATGGTTTCAGGCATTTCGGGGACCTGTGCATGAAATTGGTTTCAACCCTGGCCGCAGCGGCCGCTCTGGTGAGCCTTGCCGCCTGTGACCGGCTGTCACCCTCCGGGCAAAGCGCGTCCGCCAACAAGGCGGCCAACACGCCCGCGCAGAAGGCCAATCCGACCAGCGTGCAGGCGTCCAGCACCGGGCTTCCCGCCAGCAATGGCCAGCCGGACGGCCAGGGCCTGGCCGGCAATCCCAACGCGATTCCCGCCACCTCGACGCTGGCGCCGACCGTCGACCGCGCTTTCCTGATCGGCCGCTGGACCGACGCGCGCGACTGCAGCGAGGCCGGCCAGTTCACTGCGGACGGCCATTATACCAATGCCGCCGGCCGCAGCGCCGCCTGGACGCTTGAGGGCGACCAGCTGACCCTGACCTTCGACGGCGCCACGCCGCGCACCGTGCGGGTCAGCGCGCTCGACCAGAACACGCTGAACGTGGTCAATCCTGACGGCTCGAACGGACGATCGACGCGCTGTTGAGGCAGCAAGGGGAGGGGAAGAGACGTGAAGACGCAGGCGTTCGCCAGGGCCACCCGGGCCGCATCCATCGCTGCCCTGCTCGCCTTTGCTATCTCCGGCCCCGCCGCCTACGCCCAGTTCAGCCCGAATGCGGGCAGGAACGTCACCGTCGACCGCAACTTCGTGATCGGCACCTGGGCCAGTGATGGCGACTGCACCACCGCTGTCGCCTTCACCCCGGACGGCGGCTATGCCACCGCGGACGGGCTGGAGGGCCAGTGGAGCCTGACTGGCGACCGGCTGATCCTGAGCGGCGAAGGCGGCGCGACCAGCCTCACCATCGTCCCCATCGACCGCAATACGATGGAAGTGATCGGCGAGGACGGCTCGCACGACCGCTCGACCCGCTGCGCCGGCGATCTCGGCGACGTGCATTTCGACGATCTCCGGGTCGCGTAGGCTACCTCAAATCCTTAGTCATTCCGGCTCGTTCTAGTCATCCCGGCCTTCGCCGGGATGACTATTTTATTGGGGTATCGGTCGTGAGATCATTCGCGCCCGCCGAACCGGACCGCCCGCTTGGCCAACGGGCGGCCGGTCCGGTCGCCCGGGGGTTGGGGCCGAGCAGAGGGGTTCGGCACCCGGGCGATCAGGCCAAGATGAGGCAAGTAATGTTATTCCCCTTTTTCCTCGCCCTCTTGGCCGAACAGTTCATATGAACTGAATCTATTCTTGTCTTCCTCGAAATGATCGGATTTGGAGCAAATAGTCGCCGGCCCGGACATGAGACCGGACGGGCCGCCGATGCGACCGGATGCGTCGAGTTTCGCATTCGCGACTCGGTCCGGCTCTGCTATGGTCGCCTTGGCGCGCGTAATGCGGTGAATCTTGCTGCCGTGGCACGGGTACGGCACCCAGGCCGACCGAACGCATCGTGGGGAATGCAAGTCCCACCGCGCGCCAAATAGTGGGGACAGCCGCTTGCCGACTGTCCCCATTTACGTGGAGCCGACGCCCCGCCAATCCCTTGCCTTATTGCCCGTTGCCCGGGGGCGCCGGTCCAGCCTGGTTAGCCGTGGCCGCGCCGTTGCCAACGGGCGTCGCCGCCCCGGTCGCCCGGTCGCTGATCGACCAGAGCGAGTCGACGCCGAGCAGGCCGTTGAAGATCGCATTGTTCTGCTGGAAGATGGCGAGCGCGTCCGGGCCGCCCGGCTGCTCATAGCTGGCGCCCTGGCCATTGGGGCCCCAGGCCGCCCGATGATGGCAGTTCATGCAGTTGGTGCGGATCGGGTGCGCGGCGGCCAGCTCGATATAGGGATTGAACTGGATCGGCCAGTTGGGCGAGCCGGGCGCAGAGGGGATGCCGTAGGTCGAGGCCATCAGATAATGGCGCCACGGTCCCGGCGCCTGCGAGGCCGGGATGTTCGGACGGTCGGCCGCATAGGGCCCCACGTCCGGGCGGTCGTGCCACCAGACCGACTGGAAGGTCCAGGCCGGCTGCTCCTTGGTCATGATGTGCATCGCCACGACGGCGAGATAGTCGCCGGCGCGGAACTCGCGACCATAGGCCCAATAGGCCGAGGCATCGAGGATCGCCCGATCGCAGGGCGCCATGCCGTCGAGGCTCGGGAAGCGGAAATGGTAGAAGCGCTGGATCGGCACGACCGGCGCCTGGCGATAGGTAAGTGGGCCGATCAGCCGGCGGCCGAGCATGTTGTTGGTCCAGACGCCGTGCAGATAGGTGACGTCGGCGCTGGCCGGCTGCGGGCCCGTGGTCGAGATCGCGACACCGCGCGGCCACATGCTCTGGATCTCATAGCCGGCATAGCGGCCATTGTCCGAGGTCGGCCCGTCCCACACCGGCAGAGCGGTGAGCCCGTCGCCGCGGACCGGCCACATCATCGGCTTCAGCGCGATCGAGCCGTTCGGCATCGCCGCCATCTGCCGTGTCTGGTTGGGCGGCGGCAGTTGCGCCTGCAGGGTCGAGGCCTGGTAGAGGTTCTGGCTTCGGATCCAGTTATAGGCGTCCGGGCTGTAGATCACGCCGGCGACCATGATGTCGCCATTGTTCTGGAAGGTCGGCCCGTCGAGCAGCTGGCCGTTGTTGCTGTTATAGCATTGCGGATAGCGGGCGATGATCTGTTGCGGCACCGGATAATAAGGCGGGTGCGGGAAGTTGATCGGGTCCTCGCCCGTGGTCGGGCCGTTGATCATGTTGCGCGCGTTCATCGCATTGTGGCCGCGGACCGGCGTCGGGCTGTCCGAGGTGGCGCCGACGCCCGTGGTCGAGAAGGCTTGGGTCGAAGTGCACCAGCTGCGCCAGACCGGCGTTCCCGCGGGCGCGGTGTTGAGCGCCGCCCAGAGATTCCAGCCATGGACGCGGGCGCGCGCCGCATCGCCGTTCGTTACCCAGCCCTGCACCGTCGCGGCGGTCTGCGGATAATCGAAATTGGCGGGGATCGGCAGCGCGTTCTGGCAGACCTGGACCAGCCCGTCGCTGGCCGTGGCGAGCGCGGAGTCGCCGGCGGCATTTCCCGCGGGCGGGCTCGCCTGCGTGCAGGACATCAATAATCCTGCGGAGATTACTGTAGCAATGACGAGCTTGGTTCTGCGCGAATAAGTAATCATGCGACTCACCCCCAGTCGCATGAGTCTTATTATTTTCCAGAACTCTTGTCGCGTGCAAAATCCGACTTGGCGAAAGCAGGATTCACTATGACTGAGATCGGGAAAGCACGTCCTGATCCTCGATCTCGACCCAGGTCGGGGCATGGTCGCTGGCCTTTTCCCGGCCGCGATACTCCTTGTCGACGCCGGCATCGCGCAGCCGGTCGGCGGCTTGGGCGCTGAGCAGGAGATGATCGATGCGGAAGCCCGCGTCGCGCTGCCAGCAGCCGCCCGTATAGTCCCAGAAGGTGTACAGCGCGCCTTCCGGATAGCGGGCGCGGATCGCGTCGGTGAAGCCGAGATTGAGCAGCCGGCGCAGAGCCTGCCGGCTCTCGGGCTGGGACAGAGCGTCGGACGCCATCGCCTTGGCCGAGAAGACGTCGTCGGGATCGTCGGTCGGGATCACATTATAGTCGCCGGCGAGGACCGTCGGCTTCTCCTCGGCGAGCAATTCCATCGCATGGGCGCGCAGCCGGTCCATCCAGGCGAGCTTGTAGGCGAACTTCTCGGTGCCGACCGGATTGCCGTTGGGCAGGTAGATCGAGCCGATCACCACACCCTGCACCTCGGCCTCGATATAGCGGCTGTGCGTATCGTCCGGGTCACCGGGGAGACCGACGCGGCGCAGCGTCGGCGGGCTGGCGGCGGGAGTCAGGATGGCGACGCCGTTAAACCCCTTCTGCCCGTGCCAGACGCCGTTATAGCCGGCTTCGCGGATATCCTTGATCGGGAAATTGTCGTCGTCGCACTTGATCTCCTGAAGGCAGACCGCATCGGGCTTCTGCTCCTCCAGATATTCGATCAGGCGCGGCAGCCGGGCGCGGACGCCGTTGAGATTATAGGTGACGATCTTCATGCTCACCGCGATAGCCGAGCCAATGAAGATCGTCATCCCGGACATGATCCGGGATCAACCTTCCTTTTGGCCAACGGAAAGAAGCAGGTGGATGCCGGATCAAGTCCGGCATGACGGTCAAAGGCCAATCAAACGCTGAAGCTGGTCCCGCAGCCGCAGCCGGAAGCGGCCTGCGGATTGGTGACCTGGAAGGACGCGCCGCCCAGGCTCTCGACGAAATCGACGATGGAGCCCCGGACAAGGTCGAGCGAGATCGGGTCCACCACCAGGGTCACGCCGTCCTGCACCGCTTTCTCGTCGTCGGCCTCGACCGTGTCGGCGAGACCGAAACGATATTGGAAGCCCGCGCAGCCACCGCCGTCCACCGAGAGGCGAAGGATGGCCGGCTTGGCCTGCTTCGCGGCGATCGCGGCGACGCGGGCGGCAGCCGAGGGAGAGAGGGCGATGTCGCTCATGGCGCCGAGATAGGGCTTCGCGGACGCCGGCGCCAGAGGCAGCGCCGGAAAGTGCGAGAGACAGCGCGGGAAAGTGACTGTCCCCCACGCCGCGAACCGGTTAATCAGTCGGGGCAAGAACTGGGAGGACAGGATGATCAACCGCACGGGCTTCGCCCTGCTCGCGCTCGGCGCGTTGCTCTTTTCGGCCCTGCTCTACTCGGCGATCACCTATCAGATTCTCGGCTGGCCCTCGGACACCGACGTCGATCCGGCGCTCAGCCCGCAAATGCTGGTGGCGCTCTACACGATCGTCTTCGGCCTGCCTTATGCACTCTACGAACTCACTCGCAGGACGGATATTCTGAAGGTCATCTTCCTGCTGGTGCTCATCCCCGCCGTGCATTTCGGGGCGATCTACGTGTTCATGCTGTGGACCGCCGAAGGTCAGGCCCTTGCCCCTGCGGTGGACGAGATGGGCAATGAGATTGCGGGCTCCGCCCTGAGCCCCGCCTTGATCGGCGGCCTGCTCTCGGGCTTCGCGGGCGCGGCCATTTCCTTCGGGCTGGTCGCGCTGCTGCGCCTGCGCGCGGCGTCGGCGGGGCTCGTGGCCTTTCTCGCCGGCCTGCTGTTGCTCACGGCCTGCGGCGGCCTCGGCTTCTGGCTGCTCGGCGACACGCCCGAAGCGAAGGACCTGGTGCTGAAGCTGTTCCTGCCCTGGCAGCTGATCTTCGCCTTCTTCCTCTCGGCGCTGCTGCGCGCCTCGCCGCCGCGCGGAGCCGCTCAGACCACCGACTGAGCCGCTTGCGGCCAGCCGGTGTTCGGGGCATAGGCGCGGCCATGAAGGTCCGCGTCTTTGTCACGCTGAAACATGGCGTGCTCGATCCGCAAGGCAAGGCGATCCACCATGCGCTGGAAGGGCTCGGCTTTGCCGGGGTCAATGACGTGCGCGCGGGCAAGCTGATCGAGCTCGACCTTGCCGACACTGTCCTCGACTCGGAGATCGAGGAGATGTGCCGCAAGCTCCTCGCCAATACGGTGATCGAGAACTTCCGTATCGAGCAGGTCGAGAGGCAAGCCGCGTGAAGAGCGCGGTCATCGTCTTCCCGGGCTCCAATTGCGATCGCGACATGGCCGAGGCGATCCGCCTCGTCACGGGCCGCGCGCCGAATATGGTCTGGCACCGCGAGGACAGTCTCCCCGACGGGCTCGACCTGATCGCCGTCCCCGGTGGCTTTTCCTATGGCGACTATCTGCGCTCCGGCGCGATGGCGGCGCAGTCGGAAGTGATGTGGGCGGTGAAGGAAGCGGCGGAGCGCGGCGTCGCCGTGCTCGGCGTCTGCAATGGCTTCCAGGTGCTGACCGAGGCGCGGCTGCTGCCCGGCGCGCTGATGCGCAATGCCGGGATCCGCTTCGTCTGCCGCGACGTGCCGCTCAAGGTCGAGAACAGCCAGTCCGCCTTCACCGCGCGCTACGATGCTGGCGAGGAGATCGTGATCCCGGTCGCCCATCATGACGGCAATTTCCAGGCCGACGAGGAGACGCTGAACCGGCTCGAGGGCGAGGGCCGGGTTGCTTTCCGCTATGCCGGCGAGGTCAACGGCTCGGCGCGCGGCATTGCCGGTATCCTCAACGAGGCCGGCAACGTCCTCGGCATGATGCCGCACCCCGAGCGCGCCGTGGAGCAGGCCCATGGCCTCACCGACGGCCGCCGCCTGTTCGAAGGCCTGCTGGAGATGGTCGGCCAGCCGGCCTGACCTTTTCGTTCTTCACGCTGATTTCTGAAAGTCTTGTCCGCCCCGGCGGGCGGGTGGTGGCGCGTGCGGTCATTTACGATTTTTCGGCTTGAATATAATAAGCATACTTATTATGTGGCGGCCGCCATGGACAATTATGCCTTCGAGATCGTGGAGACCGCCCGCCTGATTCGCCGTGAGGCGAACAAGCGCGCGGCCGTGCTCGGCGCCACCAAGGCGCAGTGGCGCGTGCTCGCCTATCTGAAGCGGAAGGGCGACGGCGCGCGGCAGATCGGCATTGCCGAGGGGCTGGACGTCGAGCCGATCACGCTCTGCCGGATGATCGACCGGCTCGAGGAGGCCGGGCTGGTCGAGCGGCGCCGCGACGAGAGCGACCGGCGCGCCTGGCGCATCCACCTGACCGGCGCCGCCGCCCCCGTGCTGCAGAAGCTCGAAGCGATGGGCGCCGCCTTCAATGCCGACATGCTGGCCGGCATTTCCGAGGCGGACCGGGACCAGGTGCTGAAGATCCTGCGCCGGATGCGGGACAATCTCGACCAGAATGCTGACGAAGAAGAGCTGGAAATTGCGTGATGCGTGACTCCGAAACCCGCATGGAAATCGAGGACAAGCCCGTGCCGGCCAAGCCGGCGCCCGCAGCGCCACGGCCGCAGCCCAAGGCGGAGCCTGAGGTGCAGGCGGCAGCCTCCGATCCCGTCGCAACGGCAGCGGAGCCCGAGGTGCCGGCCCGCAGGCGCGGGCCGCTGCGGCTCATCCTGATGCTGTCCGTGCCTCTGCTCCTGCTACTGGTCGGCGGTTATTTCTATTTGACCTCGGGCCGCTACGTTTCGACCGACAATGCCTATGTCCAGCAGGACATGGTCTCGGTCGCGCCCGAGGTGCAGGGCGTGGTGACCGAAGTGCTCGTCCGCGAGAACCAGCAGGTCCGCCGCGGCCAGTTGCTGTTTCGCATCGACCCCCGCCCCTTCCGCATCGCTCTGGCCCAGGCCGAAGCACAGATCGCCGCGGCGCAGGTGCAGGTGAACCAGCTCTCCACCCAGTCGGCCGGCACCGCCGCCGACATTGCCGGCGCCGAGGCCAATCTCGCTTACCAGCAGCGCGAGTTCTCCCGCCTTCAGGGCCTGATGCAGCAGGGCTGGATCACGCGGACGCGCTTCGACGAGGCCCAGCACAATGTGAACGAGGCGCGCGAGCGGCTGGCCAATGCCCGCGCCGCCGCCGCCAATGCCGGCGCCGCGCTGGCGACCGGCGGCCCCGCCAGCCAGCCGCAGCTGCAGGCGGCCCATGTCGCGCGCGAGCAGGCCCTGCTCAACCTCGCCCGCACCGAAGTGCGCGCGCCCGCCGACGGCACGGTCAGCCAGACCGACCGGCTGCAGGTCGGCAATGCCGTGGTCACCGGCGTTCCGGTCGTCACCATCGTGCGCAGCGCCACCACCTATATCGAGGCGAACTTCAAGGAGGATCAGCTCGCGAACATGTTCGTCGGCCAGCCCGTCGAGATCGACATTGACGCCTATCCGGGCCTGACCCTGCACGGCCGCGTCGCCTCGATCGGCGCGGGGACCGGCTCGCAATTCTCCGTACTGCCGGCGCAGAATGCGAGCGGCAACTGGGTGAAGGTGCGCCAGCGCGTGCCGGTGCGGATCACCGTCGAGGGCAATCCGGGCCGCCCGATGATCGCCGGCCTCTCCGCGGAGGTCAGCGTGGACACCAGGAACCGGCCGTCGCAGCCCATACAGGGCAGGGTAACGCCCGCTCGCTAAGGGCGCCCACCGATGGCGAACACCTACGACATCTCGCCGGGCCAGCGGCTGCTCACGACGTTCGCGGTGATCATCGCGATGCTGATGCCGATCCTGGACCAGACGATCGCCAATGTCGCGCTGCCGAACATGCGCACCGATTTGGGCGCCAATCCGGAAACGATCAGCTGGGTGCTCACCGCCTATATCGTGGCCTCGGCCATCGCGATCCCGATCACGGGCTGGCTGGCGGACCGGGTTGGGCGCAAGCGGCTCTTCATCTGGGCCGTGATCATCTTCACCATTGCTTCCCTGCTCTGCGCGATGGCCCAGAATCTCGAGACGATGGTCGCCTTCCGCATCGTCCAGGGCGTGGCCGGCGCCTTTCTCGTGCCCCTCGCCCAATCCGTGATGTTCGACATCAACCCGCCTGCAAATCACGCGCGGGCCATGTCGCTGTTCGGCGCCGGCGTCATGATCGGCCCAATCCTCGGCCCGGTGCTTGGCGGCTGGCTGACTGACAATTTCAACTGGCGCTGGGTCTTCCTGATCAACCTGCCGATCGGAATCCTGGCCGTCGTGATGCTGCTCCGCTTCCTGCCGGCGACGGCGATCAGCAAGCGGCGGTTCGACCTGCTCGGCTTCTTCCTGATCGCGCTGGCCCTGGGCGGGCTGCAGATGATGCTCGACCGCGGTGAGCAGCTGGACTGGTTCGCGAGCTGGGAAATCTGGATCGAGTGCGGCCTGGCCATTTCGGGCCTGTGGATGTTCTGCGTGCATATGTTCACCAGTCGCAACCCGATCTTCGATCCGCACATGTTCGCGGACCGGAATTTCGTGACAGGGCTGTTGTTCATGGCCGTCACCGGCGTGATGCTCCTCGCCGGCCTCGCCTTGCTGCCGCCGCTGCTGCAAAACCTGTTCGGCTATTCCGTCCTGCAATCGGGCTTCCTCACCGCGCCGCGCGGCGTGGGAACGCTCGTTTCCATGGTCCTGGTCGGCCGCCTGGTCGGCCGGATCGACGCGCGCCTGCTGATCCTTTCCGGCATGCTGCTGATGGCCTGGTCATTGTGGCAGATGTCGGGTTTCTCGCTCGACATGGACCAGCGCCCGATCGTGCTTAGCGGCCTCGTCCAGGGCTGCGCGCTCGGCTTCATCTTCGTGCCGCTGAACACGCTCGCCTTCGGCACGCTGGCGCCGAAATTCCGCACCACCGCCGCCAGTCTCATGAACCTGGGCCGCAGTATCGGGGGCTCGATCGGCATTTCCATGGTGACCGTGCTGCTCGCCCGCAACCTGCAGATCAGCCATTCGGACCTGACCCAGCATATCACCCAGCAGACCTTGCCGCAGGTCAGCCCCGCGATCCTCCAGGGGGCACCGCCGCTGACCGATACCGCGCTCGCGATGGTGGATGCCGAGATCAACCGGCAGGCGCTGATGATCGCCTATATCGACGATTTCTGGCTGATGATGATCATCTCGCTCTGCGCCATCCCGCTGATCCTCCTGCTACGCAAGAGCCGCAAGCGGGGCGACGATGACGCCCCGCCGCCCGCCCACATGGACTAGATCCCGCCCGGCCGTCAGGCCGGCCGGCGGCTCAATCGTGCTTTGCGATCCATTGCTCGACGATCGGGGCGATCTTCGTGCGCCATTTGGAGCCGTTGAAGATGCCGTAATGGCCGACGCCCTTCGCGAGATGATATTTCTTCATTTTCGCGTCCACACCGGTGGAGATGTCGAGCGCCGCCTTGGTCTGGCCGATGCCGGAAATATCGTCGCGCTCGCCCTCGATGGCCAGGACCGCGATGTCGGTGATCGCCGCCGGGTTCACTCGCCGGCCGCGATGCTCCATCTCGCCTTTGGGCAAGGCGTGGCGCTGGAAGACGACGTCGATCGTCTGCAGGTAGAATTCCTCGGTCATGTCGCAGACCGCGCGATATTCCTCGTAAAAGGCCTTGGTCGAATCCGCGCTCTCGCCGTCGCCTTCGACGAGGTGGCGGAACATCCCCCAATGGCTGACCAGATGGTTGCCGAGGTTCATCGCCATGAAGCCGGTGAGCTGGAGGAAGCCCGGATAGACCTTCCGGCCGGCCCCGGGATAGACATAGGGCACGGTCACGATCACGTTGCGCTCGAACCATTCGAACGGGCGCTGGGTCGCCACGGTATTGACCTCGGTCGGCGCCAGCCGCGTGTCGATCGGCCCGCCCATCAAGGTCAGGGTCTTCGGTCGGCACGGATGCTCGTCCGCGCTCATCAGCGCGGCGGCGGCATAAGCCGGAACCGAGGGCTGGCAGACGGCGAGCATGTGCGCGCGCTGGTCTCCACCTTGGCTCCCGATATGCTCGAGAAAGCCGATCAGATAGTCGACATAATCGTCGAGATCGAAGCGTCCGTCGGCGAGCGGGACGAGCTTCGCGTCGCGCCAGTCGGTGACGTACACGTCATGGCCGGGCATCATCCGCTCGACCGTACCGCGCAGCAGCGTCGCATAGTGGCCGGACATGGGGGCGACCAGGAGCAGGCGGGGCTGCCCGGTGACCTCGCTGCCGTCGGCACGGACGCGGCGAAAGCGCTTCAGCTGGCCGAAGGGCTTGCGAAGCACCACCTCCTCGACGACCTCGACCTCCTCACCCTCGACCACGCTATGGGTCAGGCCGAAGTCCGGCTTGCCGCGCGGTGCGGAGGCGTGGGCGAAGACGTCCAGCGCCGAGGCCATGATCGGCCCCATTTGTGAATAACTGAATGGGTTGGCGGGGTTGTTAAGCCAGTCGGCACCGAGATTGGCGAGCGTGGAAGCACCGGCCAGCAGCGAGCGCTGCACCTCATACGCGTCGTATAACATCACACTCCACCCCCGCTTGGAGGGGCTTTATGGGCCGGTGAGGGGGATTGGTCCATATAGGAATAACGCAGTGCTCACCGTTTCGTCCCAAGAGAGAAGAAGAGCCTCCCTTGGCGGCGCCCTCCCCCCCTGCTAGGCCCGCGCTCATGGCACGGGGCAGGATTGAAGACGACACGCCGAAGGGGAAGATCGGCAATCTGGTCATGATCTGGCGCTATGCGCTGCGCTACAAATGGACGATCGCCGGGGCCGCCACCGCCCTGTTCATCGCGGCAGCCGCGACCCTGGCCATTCCGGACGGCTTCCGTCGAGTGATCGACAAGGGCTTCACCGGCAATGGCGGCGCCGAGATCACGCCGCATTTCAACTATCTGTTCGCGATGGTGGCGGTGCTGGCGGTGGCGACGGCCTGCCGCTTCTACTTCGTCTCCATGCTGGGCGAGAAGGTGATCGCCGACATACGCGGTGCGGTGCACGACAATCTGCTGCGCATGGAGCCGCGCTTCTTCGAGGAGAACCGGCCGAGCGAGATCGCCTCGCGCGTGACCTCGGACACTGCGGTGATCGAGATCGTGGTCGGCTCGACGGTGTCGGTCGCCTTGCGCAACCTCGTGCTCGGCATCGGCGGGGTCGCCTATCTGTTCACGCTCGCGCCGATGCTCACCGCCGGCCTTTTGCTCGCCATCCCGATCATCATCATCCCGGTCATGTTCCTTGGCCGCCGGGTCCGCTCAGTCTCACGCTCGAGCCAGGACAGGATCGCGGACCTCGGCACGATCGTCGCCGAGACGCTGGGCGCGATGAAGATCGTCCAGGCCTTCGGCCAGGAGCAGCGCGAATCGAGCCGCTTCCGCGAGGCGGTGTACAACGCCTTCCAGACCGCGCGGCGGCGAATTCTGCTGCGCTCCTTCCTGACCGCGATCATCATCGCCATGCTGTTCGGCTCGGTCACCCTGCTGATGCGCGAGGCCGCGATCGACGTCACGGCCGGCGCTATATCAGGGGGCACCGTCGCCGCCTTCGTGATCACCGGGGGCATCGTCGCCGGCGCCTTCGGAGCGCTGACCGAAGTCTATGGCGATCTGCTGCGCGGCGCTGGCGCGACGGGCCGGATCGGCGAACTGATGGCGCAAGTGCCGCAGATCCGCGCGCCCGCCAATCCTCTCGCCTTGCCCGAGCCAGCGGCCGGGCGGCTGGCCTTCGACAAGGTGACCTTCCGCTATCCGACCCGCCCGGACGTCAGCGCGCTGCACGAGTTCAGCCTGGTCGTGGAGCCGGGCGAGACCATTGCTCTGGTCGGCCCGTCGGGCGCCGGCAAGTCGACCATCTTCCAGCTCGCCCAGCGCTTCTATGACCCGCAGGAGGGCAGCATTCGCATGGATGGCGTCGAGCTGCGCGAGGCCGATCCGTCGGCGATCCGCAAGCGCATCGCGGTCGTGCCGCAGGAAACGGTGATCTTCGCCGCCTCGGCCCGCGACAATCTGCGCTACGGCCGTTGGGAGGCGTCGGACGACCAGCTCTGGGCCGCGGCGGAGGCCGCCAATGCAGCCGAGTTCCTCAGGAAGCTCCCCGAAGGACTGAACACCTATCTCGGCGAAGGCGGCGCCCGCCTGTCCGGCGGCCAGCGCCAGCGCGTGGCCATCGCCCGCGCCTTGCTCCGCGACTCGCCTTTGCTGCTGCTCGACGAGGCGACCTCGGCGCTGGACGCGGAAAGCGAGCGGCTGGTCCAGGGCTCGCTGGAGAGACTGGTCGAAGGCCGCACCACCATCGTCATCGCCCACCGACTTGCCACGGTGCGGGCCGCCGACCGGATCATCGTCATGGACCATGGCCGGATCGTCGAGGAAGGCACGCATGACAGCCTGAGCGGCACCGGCGGCCTCTACGCGCGTCTGGCGCGGCTGCAGTTCGAGGGCATCGCGGCCTGACGCCGACCAGCCGAGCCATTGCCCTCATGCGCCAGACGAGGCACCTTCCGGCGCGATGAGACGAGATAGAGACCGCCTCCAACGAACGTGGCAGATGAGCGGCCGGCGGGGTGAAACGCTAGGGGAGGACTTGCAGATTTTCCTGGGCGACCTTTGCAAGGGCGGTGGATTCTGCAGTGCTCTCGCAGCTGATATCATTCGCGATTGCGAGACACTGACCGCGGAGGCGTTCGCAACGGCGGTCTTGGTCGCCGAGGGTTGGCCCGAACCCGAGCGTGAGTACCATTGGAAACCGCAGTTCATGAAACTCTTCATCGAGCGCTACGGACATGCAGTCTCCGTCGCCGACTTCAACCGCGTCTAGTAGGTTGGCATCTCGCGCCCCGGGCAGGCCCTCGCAACGATCCTCACAACGAAAAGGCGCCCGGCACAAACGAAAAGGGCGGCGCCTCGGCGCCGCCCTGTGTGAGAAGGTATTTCGCAGGAGCGTCAGAATTCCTGCGAATAATATTCGTTGCCGACGAAGCCCATCGTCGTGATGTTGGCGCGCTTGGTGACGGCCAGCACCTCGTCGACGATCTCATAACGGGCGCTCCGGTCCGGCTGCAGGTGCAGCTCGGGGGTCGGGTTCATGTTCGCCGTGATGTCGAGATACTGGCGAAGACGGCCCAGATCGACCGGCGCGCCGTTCCAGAGAATCTGGCCCTCGGCGGTGATCACGATCTTGTTCTTCTGCGGCTCCACCGGCGGCGGCGGCGCGTCGGTCGCCTGCGGCAGATCGAGCTTCACCGCGTGCGACTGCACGGGGATCGTGATGATGAACATGATCAGCAGCACCAGCATGACGTCGATCAACGGCGTCGTGTTGATGTCCATCATCGGTTCTGATGATTCGGGATTTGTGACCGATGCGCTCATTCAATTCACTCCTAAACTCGCAGCCGTCACAGCCGCTCGCCGCCTTCGGGGGCCGGCTCGGAAATGAAGCCGATCCTCGCGAAGCCCGCGCGCTGCATGGCGTAGATCGCACCGCCGACACAGCGGTAGGGCGTGTTGATGTCGCCCCGGATATGGGCCTCCGGCATGTTGAACTCATTCAGGTTCTGCCGGCCGCCGACGTTCCGGATCTGCTCCTCCAGGTGCGCGCGGGCGCGGGTCTCGAGCTCCGCAGACGTCACTCGCGTCAGGTTCCAGTAGACTTCACACTGATTGCCCTCGGCGCGAACCGAAAGATTGACGTTCTCGGGCTTCGTCTCCGTCACCTGGTAGCGGACCTTGGGCAGCTCCACCGGAATGGACTGCAACACGATCGGCACGGCGATCAGGAAGATGATCAGCAGCACGAGCATCACGTCCACCAGCGGCGTCGTGTTGATGTCGGACATCGGTGTGTCTTCTTCACCGCCTGCTTCGCCGACCTGCATAGCCATAGTCTAATTCCCGTTCTTACCCTTGGCGCCGGCGCCGCGTTCAGGCGGCGCCGGAAAGACGCGGCGGGCCGGAGCGGCCCGCCGCATGCTTCGCATTACGACTTGGCGGTCGTGGCCGCGCCGGTGCTGGCCGCAGCGCCCGCCGCCGGCTTGGCAGCCGGAGCCGGACGGGACGGGATGGACGGACGGACGGTGCCGCCGGACATCATGTAGCCGTGCACGTCGGTGGCGAAGCGGGCAAGCTGCTCGCCAATCGCCTTGTTGCGGCGCATGAGCCAGTTGTACTGCATCACGGCCGGAACCGCGACGACCAGGCCGAGCGCGGTCATGATGAGCGCTTCACCGACCGGGCCGGCGACCGCGGAGATCGACGCCTGACCGGCCGCGCCGATCTTGATCAGGGCGCGGTAGATGCCGACGACGGTGCCGAACAGGCCGACGAACGGCGCGGTCGAACCGACGGTGGCGAGGAAGGCGAGACCGCCGGAAAGCTTGGCGGTGATCGCGCCCTGGCTGCGGGTCAGCGAGCTCATCATCCACTCATGCTGGTCGATCGGATCGGTCAGCTTGTTGTGCTGCTCTTCGGCGAGGAGGCCGTCCTCGACGATCTGGCGATAGGCGCCATTCTTGTCGAGCTTGTTGGCAGCATCGCGCAGGTTCGGCGATTGCCAGAAGGTGGTGCGTGCGCGCCGGCCTTCCTTGATGATGCGGTTCTGGTCGATCAGCTTCACGAAGAAGATGTACCAGGACCCGACCGACATGAGGACGAGGACGCCGAGCGTGATCCACGCGATGACGCCGCCTTCCTTGAGCGCTTCCCAGAAGCCGAAATTGGCCCCGTGACCAGCCGCTCCTGCTCCGTTTGCTGCTGCTGCCATTTGATTAATTCCTTCTCACTCTGAAATTGCTGTTCTGAACAAGATTACTCGGAGGGGAGACGCCAGGTGACGCGACCGGAGTCTCTGCCCGATGTCGGATTCCCGTTCTGGTCACGCGCCGGCGTGTACCGGGCGCGGCTGCGCAGGATTCGGCAGGTCGCCTGGTCGAGCGCGGCAGAACCGCTGGACGACGTGACCGTGCAGGCCTCGACACGGCCACTGGTGCCGATCGTGAGACTGAAGCCGGTCGTACCCTGATCCTCGCCGCGAAGGGCGGCAGCGGGGTAATCGTCAGCCGAGAAATAAGAGTTGAGGTTCGCCCGGGCACGCTGCGGCGGCACGATGCGCGGCGGCGGCGGCGCGGGCGGAGCCGGCGCAGGCGCAGGCACCGCGACCGGAATCGGCGGCACATACGGTGCAGGCGGCGTGATCGGAACCGGCACCGGCGACGGCATCGGAATCGGCGACTGCACGGCCGTCATCGGCGGCGAGCTCGGCTGATCCGGCGGCGGGGGCGGCGGCTCCTCGGGCGGGGGCGGCGGCTCCTCCTTCACGTCGAAGGTCTTCATGTCGGGGTTCAACCCCTTCACGAACTTATAGGCGAGGCCCGACACGAACGCATAAGCGAGGAGGGCGTGCAGGACCGCCACCACTACGATGGCCCAGACGCGTCCGCGACTAATGGGCTGGTCTACGTACGACATTAATCCGCCAGGCTCCTCTCATCGCACAGAACGGGCACTCCACGTCGTTAAACGCGGCGTCCCCGAAACCGTTCATCCGTCTCGCGGATGTAGTCAACTCTGAGGTCTCTATCGTGGCCTTTTTGATTGGGCAATCCTCCACGTAACTTTGTAACCTGCCCGTCATCCAGGCTGGATTTCCGCTGCAATGCGGGGTTAATCCGCACCCCCATAGCGGGGAGCCTGGTTCGAAACGGGACATGTCATGAAAGCGCCTATTCTCGCCTTGTCCGCAGCGCTCGCAGCCGCTTCTCCGGTTTCTGCGCAGCAGGAAAGTTCACAGTCTTTACAAATTCTTAACTATGCCGACCTGGCCGACCTGGGGGCCGGCGCGCCGGTCGTTGCACATCTCCGGGTGAGGGGTGCGGACCGGCTCGGAGCGCGCGAAGCGACCACGGTCCGGGCCGGATATACGCGCTTCGAGATCGATGCGGACGTGGTCGCGCTGATTCGCGGCGCGGGCGGCACCCCCGCAAGAGTCCGTTATCTGGTCGACCTGCCGAACGACTCGCGCGGCCGGCCGCCGCGAATCACTCGCAGGAGCGAATATCTGGTGATGGCGACTCGGGTACCGAGTCGGCCGGACGAGCTCCGGCTGGTCACCGCCGACGCCCAGATCCCCTTTTCCGCCGCCGCCGCGGAGACATTGCGCGGCATAGTCCGCGAGGCGAGCGGGGCCGAACCGGCACCGCGAATCACCGGCATCGGCCGCGCTTTCAGCGTCCCGGGCAACCTGCCGGGCGAGCGCGAGACCCAATTCTTCCTGCTCACCGCCGACCAGCGCCCGATCTCGCTGACCGTGCTTCGTCGCCCTGGCGAGCAGGTCCGCTGGTCGGTCGCGCTCGGCGAGATCGTGGACGAGGGCGCCGGGCCGCCGCAGCGCAACACCTTGCTCTGGTACCGGCTCGCCTGCACCCTCCCCGCCCGCCTGCCCGCCGACGCGCTGAGCGAGGCCTCGGCCGAAGAGAGCCCGGCAATCCAGGCCGATTACCGGGTGATCATGGACGGGCTCGGCCCATGCGCCAGGAGCCGCGTGTCTCGGCGTTAGCTAGAAGGAGGCGAGTTCGACGCCAACGCCGTCGCAATCCGGATAGATGTCGGGCTTGCGGGTGGAGACCCGCAAGGCAGTAACGCCCCGCCGCGCCGCGACCAGATTGTAGACCTCGCGCGCGAAGGTCTCCTGCAGGTTGAACCGGCGCGACCCCGCGAGTGCGCCGATCTCGGTGCGCAGGAAATCATAGTCCCAGGCATGGCTGCGCTCATCGCTGGCGGCGAAGCTGGCCTCGTCCACCCAGACCTCGACGCTCACGATCAGCCGTTGCGGCGTGCCGACCTCGAAATCGTGAAAGCCGATATCGACGGGCACGTCATAGCCTTCGAGCACGATCTTGCGGCTCCTGGGGGCAAGCCGGTCGGGCACCAGCCCGTCCAGGGCGGCGATATTGCTGTGCGTCATGGGGTCTCCAGGAACTGGACGTCGCGCGGCAGGCCCAGAAAGCGCTGGCCGCCGTCGAGCAGGATGGTGTGGCCGGTGATGCTCGGCGTGGCGATGAGAAAGCGCAACGCCGCCACGATCTCCTCGACGCGGACGCCGCGGCCGAGCGCGTTGAGGCCGTGCACCTTGTCGAAATTGGCCCGGCTCTGCGGGCCGGAGACCATCGTCACCGAAGGCGCGATCGCGCAGACGCGGAGCTGCGGCGCGTAGGTGCGGGCCGCGAGTTCGGTCACGCCCGCCAGGCCATATTTGGAGATGGTGTAGCTGAAAAAGTCCGGGTTCGGCCCGTGCAGCTTGGCGTCGAGCAGATTGACGACCAGCCCCTCCCCCGCCGCCGCCGCGAAGGCGCGGGTCAGCAATGCCGGCGCGCGCAGGTTCACGTCCATATGCGCGGCCCAGCTCGCCGGCGTGAAATCGCGAAGATCGTCATGCGCGAAGATCGAGGCGTTGTTCACCAGCAGCCGGGCCGGCGGCAGGCCGTCCAAGGCGGCGATGATCGCGTCGGCCGCCGCGGGATCGGCGAGGTCCTCCCGCACCAGAGTGGCGTTGCCCACCTCCGCCGCCAGCGCCTCCGCCTCTGCCCCGGAGCGATGATAATGGATCAGCACGTGCCAGCCGTCCGCGGCGAGGGCGCGGACGATCTCCGCGCCGATCCGTTTCGCGCCGCCGGTGACGATTGCCGTGTTCATCGGGCGGCGCATAGCGGCGCGCCTTGCGCATGGCCAGCCAGAGGCTAAGGCCTTTCTTATGCCGATGCCCCCCGCCCCCGAGGATCTGAGCGGCCTGAGCCTGGCCGAGATCGCCCGCCTCGCGGACGAGAAGCGCCTGCCGCCGGTGGAAAGGTGGAACCCGACCCATTGCGGCGACAGCGAAATGCGGATCGCGCGCGACGGCACCTGGTATCATCAGGGCAGCCCGATCGGCCGCCCCGCCATGGTCCGGCTCTTCTCGACCATTCTGCGCCGCGAGCCGGACGGCGGCTTCGTCCTCGTCACCCCCGTCGAGAAGCTGGACATTGCGGTGGAGGACGCGCCCTTCATCGCGGTGGAGGTCAGGAGCGAGGGCGAGGGCGAAAGCCGCAGCCTCGCCTTCCGGCTCAACACGGGCGATCTCGTCGTCGCCGGGCCGGAGCACCGGCTGCGCTTCGAGGCAGGACCGCATCCCTATGTCGAGGTGCGTGGCGGGCTCGACGCGCTCGTCGCCCGGCCGGTCTACTACGAGCTGGCCGAAATCGCGCTGGCCGAGGGCGCCGAGCCGCCGGGCGTGTGGAGCAACGGCGTCTTCTTCCCGCTGGAGCAGGCGGGATGAGCCTCGCCCGGACCCTGCGCGAGGCGCTGGAGCTCGGCCGTCGCGCCAGCCCCGAGCTGATCGGTGGCGACGTGCTCGACGAGGAGGCGATGGCCCATGGCATTACGCCCGCCGCGGTGCTGGTCGCGGTGGTCGACCGGCCCGAGCCGACCGTGATCCTGACGCTCCGGCCCGAGACGATGCGCAAGCATCCGGGCCAGGTCAGCTTCCCGGGCGGCCGGATCGACCCCGGCGACGCCGGGCCGATCGACGCCGCCTTGCGCGAGGCGGAGGAGGAGATTGGCCTCGCGCGCGCGCACGTGGAGATTATCGGCCTCGCCGACCCCTATCTGACGGTCACCGGTTTCGAGGTGACGCCCGTGCTCGCCATCGTCCCGCCGGACCTGCCGCTCATCCCCCAGCCCGACGAGGTGGCGGCGGTGTTCGAGGCCCCCTTCCGCCATCTTCTCGATCCGGTGCACCAGCATGCGCGCCGCGCGATGTTCCGCGGCCGCGAACGCACCTATTATGAGATCGACTGGCAGGAGCAGCGTATCTGGGGAGCGACCGCGGCGATGATCGTGAATTTGAGCCGCCGGCTGGCCTTGGTGACATGACGAGGCTTCCGGACGCACCCTGGCGGCACCGCGCCGGCATGGACCGGCTGCTCGCCGCGCTCGACGCGAAGGGCGGTGCGACCCGTTTCGTCGGGGGCTGCGTGCGCGACGCCCTGCTCGGGCTCGAGCAAAGCGACGTCGATCTCGCCACGCGCCTGACGCCGGACGAGGTGGTGAAGCGGCTGGAGGCCGCTCATCTCAAGGCGGTGCCGACCGGCATCGCACACGGCACGATCACCGCGGTCGCCTCGGGCAGGCCGGTGGAGGTGACGACCCTGCGCCGCGACGTCTCGACCGACGGCCGCCGGGCGACCGTCGCCTTCACCGACGACTGGACCGCCGACGCCGCGCGGCGGGATTTCACGATCAACGCTTTGTCCGCCGATCCGCTCAGTGGGGAGGTATTCGACTATTTCGGTGGCTTGGACGATCTCGACGCGCGCCGCGTCCGCTTCATCGGCGACCCGCTGCAGCGCATCGCCGAGGATCATCTGAGGATCCTACGCTTCTTCCGCTTCCATGCGCGTTTCGGGGCGGACGCGCCCGACGCCGAGGGGCTGGAGGCCTGCGCGGCGCGGGCGAACGATCTGATGGCGCTGTCACGGGAGCGGATCGCGGACGAGCTGCTGAAGCTGCTCGCTCTGCCCGAACCGGTGGCGACCGTGCGGCTGATGATCGCGCGCGGCATCTTCAGGCCGGTACTGCCAGAGATCGAGAGCGCCGACCGGCTGGAGGCGCTGGTCGCAGCCGAGCGCGCGGCGGGGATCGGTCCCGCTTCGATCCGCCGCCTCGCGGCTCTGTTGCCGATCGACCCGGAGCTGGCGCTGGCGGTGGCATCGCGGCTGCGCCTGTCCAAGCGTCTTTCGGGCCGGCTCGCCGCAGCGGCCGGCACCGCGCTCGATGCGCCGGAGGCCCTCGCCTACCGGATTGGCAGTGCCGAGGCGGTCGACCGGATCCTTCTGCATGGCGCGCCGGACGCCGCGCTCAAGGACCTGCAGAGCTGGCAGCGCCCGCGTCTGCCGGTCAGCGGCGGCGAATTGATCGCCATGGGGCTGGAAGCGGGGCCAATGGTCGCCAGGACCATCCAGGCGATCGAGGAGGAATGGATTCGCGCCGGCTTTCCGGCTGGCAAGGCGGAGGCGAGGGCCATGGCCCGGAGCCATGTCGATCAGGTGCTTCGTTCCAGCCAGTAGGCAAGAGCCGCGTCAGCCGGCAGCGCCTCCGAGTAGAGGAAGCCCTGCCCGAAAGTGCAGCCCTTGTTGAACAAAGCCGCGGCCAAAGCCTCGCTCTCGATCCCCTCGGCAGTCGTTTCCATGCCCAGCGCGCGGGCCAGCGACAGAATGGCGTCGACGATCGCCGCCGAATCTCCGTCCTGGAGCATGCCGAAGACGAAGCGCTGGTCGATCTTGAGGATGTCGATGGGCAGCAGCTGCAACGAGGCGAGCGAGGTGTAGCCCGAGCCGAAATCGTCCATCGCGATCTTCACGTCGAAGCGCTGCAGGGACTTGAGCGCCCGGGCGCACCGTTCCGGGTCCTGGATGATCGCACCCTCGGTCAGCTCGAGGGTCAGGCGGTCGCCGTCGATCCCGCTGGCGCTGAGGGCGCCGGAGACCGCGGCGGCGACGTCGTCGCGGCTGATCTGCACGGGCGAGAGATTGACGTTGACGCTGATCGGCAGGCGGGTGCCGGTCTTCAAATCCCAGTCGGCCAAGGTCTGGGTGGCGGTGTCGAGCGCCCAGCGGCCGAGCTGGACGATCAGGCCGGATTCCTCGGCGACCGGGATGAACTCGCTGGGAGGAACCGGCTCGCCCTCCAGCTCCCAGCGGGCGAGCGCCTCGAAGCCGGAGACCTGGCCGGAGCTGAGCTCGATCAGTGGCTGATACGCCAGGGTCAGCTGGCCGGACTCGATGGCGACGCGAAGCTCGGTTTCGATGGAGAAGCGGCGGCGAACGGCCTGCGCCTGCGAGGGCTCATAAATCTGCGTCGTGCCGGTGCGCTTGGCGTTCTTGAGCGCGAACTGCGCGTTGCGCAGCACCTCGTCGGCACTGAGGACGCTCGTCGAGAGGATCGCGCAGCCGATCGCGCAATCGACCCGGATCTCCAGCTCGGAGAGTCGGAACGGCAAGGTGAGCACCGCCTTGATTCGCTCGGCCGCGCGCATCGCATCGGCCAGGCCTCGGTCGAGGCGGAGCAGCACCCCGAACTCGTCGCCGGAAATGCGGGCAAGCATGTCGGACGGCCGCAGCGCCGAGACGAGGCGGCGCGCGAAGGTGATCAAGAGCTCGTCGCCGGCAATCGCGCCCATGCACTCGTTGACCCGGCTGAACCGGGTCATGTCGACGGCGAGCACGGCATAGCTGTGGTCGGAGAAGGCCGGATCGGCCATCGCCGCCTCGACCCGCTCGTTGAAGGCGAAGCGGTTGGGCAGGCCGGTCAGGCTGTCGCGCAGCATTTCGGAGCGGAGGCTGCGCTCGGTCTCGACCTGGGCGGTCTTGTCGATCAGCGAGATCATGCAGCGCGTAGGCTGACCCTGCAGGACCGTCAGTCTCGCGAAGCGCACGGTGAAATGGCGGCCGCCAATGGCGCGCCCGTCGGCCGTGTCGAACTGGAAGGCGGGATCGCCCTTTTTCAGGAAGGCGGTGAGCCGGGTGCCGATCGGGCCGGAGCGGAGCAGGGGAACCTGGGCGACGCGGCGCTCGCCGATCCTTTCGTCCCATTCGGCGAGCAGCCGGAACTGGTCGTTGGCGCAGTCGATGAAGCTGTCGTCGCTGATCGTGATGATCGCCGCGGCGATCGGCAAGGCATCCAGGTAACGCTGGCGGACGGCGGCCAGGATATGTTCGAGCTCGGGGGCATAAAGGGCGGACATGCGTTCGGCAGGCGGAGATTGCCCGTCCGCTCGCTTGCGCTTCGCGCCAGTCTTCGTGCCCTCCATGGCGCTCGCGTTAAACAAACAGGGTTAACGCCGCGTTGAGCTTTTGCTTCGGCTAATGCGGTAACGCCCTGTCGGAGCTCGCGGATTCCTAGAAAAGCCGCCTAATCCCGATCCTGAGCGAGCGGCCGAGCGGGTCGAGATAATCGGGCTGGTAGGACAGAGGCACATCTCCCGTCTCGTCGCGCACGCGCAGGCGGCTGTCGAAGACATTCTGCACGCCGACGAAGATGCGGGTGCCCTTCAGCCAGGGGTGGCGGGCGATCAGCGCGGTGCGCTGGGAGAGATCGGCGAACAGGTTGAGGTTCAGGGTCGCCAGTGAGGAGAAGCGCAGGTCACTGCTCGTGCCGCCCCCCGCGATCGGGCCGCCTTCGATCCTGGTGCCGCTCTGCCAGTTCGCCTGGACGAAGCCGCCGAAGCCGCTCTTGAAGACGCCGGCGGACATTTCGATCTCGTGTTGCGGCCGGCCGCCGCGGCCGTTGAAGGCCGAGCCGTCCAGATAGTCGAGCTCGGGCACGCCCGGCCTGATCAGCACCTGGTCGGTGAAGCGCCAGGTGTGGAAGAGCGAGAGATTGATGCCACCGGCGCCGCCGGGACCACCGAAGCCGCCGCCGCGTCCTCCACCCCCCGGGCCGCCGCCACCGGGGCCGCGCCCGCCCAACCCGCCCCGGCCACGGCCACCGCCGCCCGGACCGCGGCCACCCATGCCGGGAATGCCGCCGCTCGCACCGGGAGGTGCCGTGAACGGCTTCTGGAAGTTGAGGCCCCAGCGGAGTTCGCGCCGCTCGGAACTGGCGAAGTTGATCGGCCGCGAGTCGATCTGCAGCAGCCGGCCGTCCGGCCCGCGCAGGAAGCGGCCGGGGAAGGCGGCCTCGATCTCGGCGGTAGCCACGGGGAAGGAGGAGATCGGATTGTCGATCCGGTTCTCGGTATAATTGGCGTTGATCGAGAGGTTCGGCTGCCCCGGCCCGCCGCCGCCAAGCAGGCGGAGATTGGCGCGGACGCCGAAGACGTGGCGATTGTCGCCGATCAAAGCCGGGTTGCCGCCGCTGATGCTGGTGACGTCCACCGTCTCGCCGCGCACGAAATCGAAGACGCGGACATTGGGCGTGACCAAGGTCGGGTCGCCGAGCTGGGACACGCTGGGGGCGCCATCCTCGTCGGTGACGGTCACCGCCAGATCGAGCATCTCGATCGGCGACCAGCGCACACCATAGCCGAGCGTCCGCATCGTGCCGAAGTCCGAGAGGTGCTCCAGCTCGAAATTGAAATTCAGCGAGATGTCGCCGAGCTTGCTCAGGAAGCCTTCGCGCCGGCTGGTGATCGGCAGATCTATGCTGCCGAGTGCCGCGGCGCGGTCGCGGCTGAGATCGCGCAGGGTGGTGACGCCCGAGCGAAAGGTCTCGCTGCTCAGGTCGAGCGTGTTGCCCTGCACGGTGAAACTGCTCGTCACCGGCCCGCCGGGCAGGCTGAAGGGCGAGCCGTTGAACACGACCTGTGCGTCACCCGAGCTGTTGGTCGACTGCGCCCGGTCCTGCGGCCGCATGACGAGCAGGCCGGCATCAAGCGTGCCGAACGGGTTGAGCGCCGGGTCGTTCGCGTCGAACCGCGCCTGGATCGCCGCCGGGTCCAGATTGGTGTCAGTGCGCGTGTCGGTTTTGATCACGTCGTAGTTGGCGGTGAAGGTCCAGCGCCAGCGACCGATCGTGGAGTCGAGCGCGAGCCCGCCATGGATGGTGTTGGTCTCATTCTCGCGCAGCAGCGCGCCGGGCCCGTCGGCATAGCGGAACAGGGTCACGTCCTGCGAGAAAGGCGAATAGGGATTGGTGTCTGGCAGATTCAGCGCCAGCGAGGGCAGGCCGAGACGGCTCTCGCTCGTCGTCCGATTGAAGCGCGCATTGGCGCTTGCCCCGATCTTGCCGAAGCGGCGGCTATAGGTGCCGTTGATGTTGAAGGTCTCGGTTGCCGGCAGCAGCGTGCGGTAGCGGCCAAGATCGGTGAAATTCGGGTCGTTCGCGCCCGGTACGAAGGAGGCCAGGCTCGGCGCGCCGTTCGCGGCGCTGACCGGCACGCCCGCGACGGTGACTGGCTGGCCGGCGAGCGCGCTCAGCGCCGGGTCGATCTCGGCGGCCGGGTTGAACGGGGAGGCGCCGACATTACCCAGCAGGTCGAAAGGCTGGCCGGGCGTGGAGGGGATGATGTCTCGCTCGCTCTCCAGCAGGGAATCCGACCTTGAGTAGCGGGCGTCGATGGACCAGCGGTCGGTGCGGCTGATCCGCGTGATCGTGCCATTGAAATCATTGCTGGTCTGCCCGCCCGCGGTGGCGAACTGAACGCCGGTGGCGAGCGTGACCGCCCGGAAATTCTCCTTGAGGACGATGTTGATGACGCGCTGGTCCGGCCGGTAGCCATAATTGAGCGCGGCCTCCTCGGGGAGGATGTCGACGCGCTCGATTGCCTCCGGGGGAAGCTCGCGAATCTCGCCGAAGCCGGAGATGCGCTGGCCGTTCAGCAGGATGATGGGCGGGCCGTCGCCGCGGCCGCGGCCGGAGCGGGTCTGCGGCGCCAGCGCCTCGACCAGCTCGCCGATCGAGGCGGCGCCGTAGGAGCGGATCTGGTCCTCGTTGAGGCGGACCTCGGGACGGACATTGCCCGCGACCTCGCCGCGCAGGCGGACGCCGGTGACGGTGATGTCGTTCGGGTCGTCGCTGGCCGGCGCCGGCGCGGCCGCCTCGTCCGTCGCGTCATCGGCGTCGGGGGCTTCGGCCTGGGCGGCGGGCATCGCGGCAGCGGGTGGCGCCGACTGGGCTCGCGCAGGCGAGGGCGTGGCGGGAGGCTGCGCAGCCGGCGGCGCGTCCTGCGCATGCGCAGGCGTCAGGCTGGTTCCCGCCAGCAGCAGGGTCGAAAACAAACTCAAACGCACGCTTACCAACCCCCCAGGGCCCATGGCCCCGCGCATGTCCCGGGGGCTACCGACGGCGCATGTATGCGAGCGAGCATGAACAGCAAATGGTCCGGCCCGCGAAAAATTGTATCAAATTGTGTGCAGAAACGGTGGAATTAGGCGCTCCGGTCAGTCGAACCGGTTGTCGCGCGGGAAGCCCTGAGGCGGCATCCGTCCGGCGGCGCCCCGCGCCGTGCGCCAAGGATTCATGTCCTCGGTGCGGGTGCGCCCGCCCTCCCCGCCCATCGGCCAGGACAGGCCCTCGGCGGCGACATAGCTCTTCGCGTCGGCCAAGCCGCCGTCGCGGTAGCGTTGCAGCTGCACGCCCTGGCCGCGGCCCATTTCCGGCAATTCGGCGAGCGGATAGACGACCAGCTTTCGGTTCTCGCCGACCACGGCCAGATAATCATGCCCCTGAGGGATCGGCCGCACCACGCGCAGTTTCGCCCCGGCCTTCAGGTTCACGATCTGCTTGCCCTTGCGGGTCTCGGCCACCGCGCCCGCCGCCGCGGTCAGGAAGCCGCGCCCGTCCGAGGAAGCCAGCAGCAATTTCTCCGCCGCGCCGGCGCGGAGCAAGGCGACGACATTCCCCTCGCCCTCGATGTCGACCATCAATTTCACCGGTTCGCCGAAGCCCCGACCGCCCGGCAATTTGTCGGCGGCGAGCGTGTAGAAACGGCCGTCCGACGAGGCGAGCAGCAATTTGTCGGTGGTGTGCGCATGGAGCAAGGGGAAAGCGAGGCTGTCGCCTTCCTTGAACTTCAGCGCCTCGGCATTGGTCACCTCGACATGGCCCTTCATCGCGCGAATCCAGCCGCGCTTCGACAGGATCACGGTGATCGGCTCGCGCTCGATCATGGCTTCCAGCGGAATATCACGGGCCGGCGCCGCTTCCTCGATCAGGGTGCGCCGCGCGCCGATCGCGGTCTCCGGACCATATTTGGTCCGAAGCGCGGCCAGGTCCTTCCTGAGCCTCGTGCGCTGGCGCTGGGGGCTGTCGACCAGAGCCTGCAGGGCCTCGCGCTCCTTGGTGAGTTCGTCGCGTTCGCCCTTGAGCTGCATCTCCTCCAGCCGGCGCAAGCTGCGCAGCCGCATGTTGAGGATCGCCTCGGCCTGCCGGTCGGTGAGGCCGAACTCGGCCATCATGACAGGCTTGGGTTCGTCCTCGGTGCGGATGATCTCGATCACCCGATCGAGGTTGAGAAAGGCAATGAGATAGCCTTCGAGCAGCTCCAGCCGGTCGTCGATCTTGCCGATCCGGTGCCGCGCCCGGCGGACCAGCACCTCCTGCTGGAAGACCAGCCACTCGGCGAGCACCTGCTTCAGGCTCATCACCCGCGGCGTGCGCGTCGAATCCAGCACGTTGAGGTTGAGCGCGACCCGCGTCTCCAGGTCGGTGAGCCGGAACAGGCTCTCCATCAGCACGTCCGGATCGACGGTGCGGCTGCGCGGCTCGATGACGATGCGGATCTTCTCGTCGGATTCGTCGCGGACGTCGGCGAGGATGGGCAGCTTCTTGTCGGCGATAAGCGCGGCGATCTGCTCGATCAGTTTGCCCTTCGGGACCTGATAGGGGATTTCGCTGACCACCGCGGTCCAGGACCCTTGCGCGCCTTTCTCGATCACCCAGCGCGCCCTGACCCGGAAACCGCCGCGGCCCGTGGCATAAGCGAGCGAGATGATCTCCGGCGCATCGACCAGCACGCCGCCGGTCGGGAAGTCCGGGCCCTTCACCAGCTCCATGAGCTGCTCGTGGCCGGTCTCCGGCGCCTCGATCAGCAGGCTCGCCGCGTCGATCAGCTCGGCCGCATTGTGCGGCGGAATCGAGGTGGCCATGCCGACGGCGATGCCGCTCGCGCCATTGGCGAGCAGGTTCGGGAAGAGGCCCGGCATCAGCTCGGGCTCTTCATATTCGCCGCTGAAGGTCTTGCGGAACTCGACCGTGCCTTCGTCGAGCCCGGCCATCAATTCGCTCGACGCTGCGGTCAGCCGCGCCTCGGTGTAGCGGAAGGCGGCGGCGTTATCGCCGTCGACATTGCCGAAATTGCCCTGCCCGTCGACGAGCGGGTAGCGGAGCGAGAAATCCTGGGCGAGGCGGACCATCGCATCGTAGATCGATTGGTCGCCATGCGGGTGATATTTGCCGATCACCTCACCGACCACGGACGCGCTCTTCTTGTACGGACTGCCCGGCTCGAGCCGCAGCTGGCGCATCGCCCAGAGCAGCCGCCTTTGCACCGGCTTCAGCCCGTCGCGCAGGTCCGGCAGCGAACGCGCCGTGATCGTGGAGAGGGCGTAGACGAGGTAACGCTGGGAAAGGGCGTCGTCGAACGGGTGCTCGAAGACGGTGTCGAATTCATCACTCATGAGGGGTGCGTTAGCAGGGCGGATTCAGGGAGGCGAGGGGGTTGATGACGTCGAAAGCCGCTTAGTATTGGCCACCCCGACAAAGTCCGGAGGAAACAAGCGGGGCTTGCTGGTGCCATGCGACGGTTTCCTCGGTCCCGTTGTCCTTGATCTGAGAGGCAATGGCGTGAACTTCTCGGACATCTCCAGTTCGAGAGTGAGGTTCGACGTCGATCAAGATGGTCGACTGGATCGCGTCGGCTGGGTCGCTGGCAGGGACGACGTCATTCTGGTGTTCGACCGCAACGACAATCACAAGGTGGATGGCCCATCTGAAATCTCGTTTCTGAGCGACCTCGCGGGCGCCCGCTCGGACATGGAGGGACTGCTCGGTCTCGATAGCAATGGCGATGGCTTCTTCACGAAGGCGGATGCTGAGTTCAGGGACTTTATGCTCTGGCAGGATCGCAACGGGAACGGGAAGTCGGACCACGGGGAATTGGTCAGCCTCAAGGAAGCAGGCATAACGTCGATCAGCCTTGAAATCTTCGATCGCGCCCCGCTCAATGGAGGCTTGGAGGCGAGTCAGATATTGGGCAGGTCAACGGTTACGTTTGCGGACGGACGAGAGGTCGACGCTTATGACGTTGCGCTCGACATCCAACTGAGTCGTCCGCCAAATTGCGGCTGCAGCGCATCGGTGGCGGCCGACCTCACGGTTGGTACATCTTTCTTTCCCTAGGTATAGGGCTAGGAGATCTCGGTAATGCTAATGCTGCTACTTACGATGGCGCTTGAGCCTTGGCCGCCAGGCATAGGGCCGCCACTAATGATCACGGTTCCGGCGGCGGCCAGCAATCCCGCTTTCATGGACCGGCCGGTTGAGGTTTGCGGTCACGTAACTCGCGTGCACACTGATCGAAATGAGGCCGAGATGTTCGGCGTTGAACGATGGCTGATTGTGGACACCCGCGGCCGGGCGGAGATAGTGGGAGGAAAGGCGGCGTGTGTTACCGGGGTGATTCGACGTCGCGACGGACTGACCGAGCGCCAGCGGCAAGAACGTGGACTCGGCCTCCCGTATGTTTATCATGGCCCCTCGTCCGAAATCCTACTTTATCAATGCCACGATACGGCGAGTTGCGGCCGCTTGATGCAGCCAGGCCCCGTACGGCCGGAGCAGATGGATAGGCCTGAACCGAGGCGGTGAGCTGGCAATGACAGTATTGTTGCTGGGTTTGCTGCTGCTCCAATCCCAGAGCTACAACGAGCGGGACTATGTGGGCCGCACCGATATCCCGATGATGATCGGTGCGGGCGCGGCCGCGACCAACACCGACTTCATAGATAGGCCTGTCGAAGTCTGTGGTCATATCGTCGGCCTGTATCCTGAGCGGAACGAGGCCATGATCATGGGTTCCGGAAAGGCGCTGATGGTGGACATGCGTGGGCGGGCCGAACTCGTTGTACGGCGGGCGGCTTGCATCACCGGCGTGATCCGGCGGCGGGATGGGCTGACGGAGCGCGAGCGCCAAGAACGCGGGGTGCCGCGCGGCTACACGTCGCACGGCCCCGCGTCCGACATCATTCTGTATCAGTGCCACGATCCGGCAAGCTGCGCTCGCTTGATGCAGCCAGGTCCGGTGCGCCCGGAGCAAATGGACAGGCCTGAACCGCGGCCGTGAAGCGCGGGAGCGATGACGCCGACGGGCGACTCAGTAGCCCTTCGCAACTTTTTCCCCAAATGCCGTCGTCGCACGCAATCTTTCAACTCATTGAGAAAGCTTGATTAGAAGCGTCTTGCCAAACTCTACCGATATGATAGAAAATGAGACGTTATAACAAGAGGAGCCTGATCGTGAGACGCTCAATCCCCTTCCTTGTTTTGCTTCTCGCCGGTACCGCCTCGTGCGGCGGCTACCAGGACCCCGGCCGCCAGGGCGGCGCCCGGCCCAGCATGAGCTCGAACGCCGCCGCCACCTACGACGTGGCGCCGCCCGCTGCGCCGAGACTCCAGGCAACCGAGTCCTCGGCCACGTCACAGGGCCGCGCGGCCGCCGGGCCGGATATCAACCCGACCGCCGCGCCCGGCGTCGCCTTCAACTATAATTATTCCTATGCGCTCGCCGCCCAACGCGTGGCCGAGCTGCAGGAGGCCCATGCGGCGACCTGCGAGCGGATGGGCGTAGCCCGCTGCCGGATTATCGGACTGAGGTACCAGGTGCTCGGCCAGGATGACATCCAGGCGCGGCTGGAGCTGAAGCTTGCCCCGGCCGACGCGCGCGCCTTCGGACGGCAGGCGAGCGAGGCCGTACTGCAGGCGGAAGGCATGGTGACGCAGACCGAGATCAGCGGCGTGGATGCCGGCAGCCAGATCCAGCAGACCGGCACGGACATCAGCCGGCTGCAGGCCGATCTCGCCCGGCTGGAGCAGCAGCTCCGCGCCGCCCGGGACCCCGACGAGCGGATCGACCTGCAGAACCAGGCGCAGCGCCTGCGCGACCAGATCCGGTCGCTCGGCGACCAGCGCCAGGCGCAGCAGGAGACGCTGGCGACCACGCCGATGGTACTCAATTACGGCTCGGGCGATCTCGTCCCAGGCTACCGGCCGCCGCTGAGCCTCGGCGAGGCTTTGGGCAAGGCCTGGACCGACTTCAAGGAAGGCGCGACCGTGGTGCTCGCCGCCCTGATCCGGGTCGCACCGTGGCTGATCACCATCCTTCTGATCGGCCTGCTCGCCCTTTGGATGCGGCGGCGCTGGTTTCCCAAGAAGCCGCCGGTCGAGACGCCGGAGCCCGAAGCCGCACCCGCCTAAGCCCATTCTCCCTCCCCTCCCCTTCGCTCCCCGGGGAGGGGACAGGGGGTGGGCGCGGCCGCACATCGTCCTCCCTCGCGGGACGCGGACGTGCCCACCCCCGAACTTCGAGCCGGCCTAAAATTCAGACCTGAAGCCGGCAGGGGCGCATTCTTTTCTCTACTATTTTGATAGAGAAAAACCGGAGAGGAAACCTGAGATGAGACGCGCTATTCCCTTTCTTGCCTTGCTTCTCGCGACCACGGCCGGCTGCAGCCGGGCCGATATCGACGGCAATACCGCCTCCCCCACCCATGCCCCTGCCGAAACCGGGGCGAACGCGACCGCGCCGGACGCGGCCGAGATGAGCACGATCCCGGCCGAACTGCCGGCGCCCCACCGCACCACAGACCCCGGCGTCGGCCCGGACGTCGACCCGGGATCGGCGCCGGGCGTCGCGTTCGACTATCGCTACGCCTTCCGCATGGAAGCCGACCGCATCGCCGGGCTGCAACGCGAGCATCAGGCGCTCTGCGCCCGCTACGGCTCCCGCTGCCGGGTGACCGGCGTCGACTATCGCGCCGCCAATGCGGAGGATGTGGAGGCGATGCTGTCCTTCGCCGTCGCGCCCGAAATCGCCGCCCAGTTCGGCCGGGAGAGCGTCCGCGCGGTGGATGCGGCCGATGGCGAGGTGACCGAGAGCGCGGTCAGCGGCACCGATGTCGGCACCGCGCTGAAGGCCAATAATGGCCAGCTCGAGGAGCTCGAGGCCGAGCTCCAGCGGGTCGAGGCGCGGCTCGCCCAGCGCAACCTGCGCTGGCAGGAACGGAGCCGGCTCGACGAGCAGCGCCAGTCGCTCCGCCAGCAAATCGCCTCGCTCCGCGCAACGACCGGCGAGCAGGAAGAGACACTGGCGACCACGCCGATCCTGTTCCGCTATGGCTCGGGCGCGCTCGCGCCGGGACCGGCGCGCGCGCCGACGATCGGCGAGGCGACCGAGCGCGCGGCCGACAATTTCCTCGGCGCATTGAAGTACATCTTCATCGCCTTCGTGACGATCTCGCCCTGGATCCTGCTCGGCCTGCTGCTCTGGCTCGGCTTCCGTGCCGCACGCAGGCGCTGGCCCGGCAACGCCACGCCACCGGCGGATGCCTGACCCTGTCGGCCCCTCCTCACAAGGGAGGGGCCATCAATCCGGCGGTGCGAAATGCTCCGGCGGCTCGCTGGCCGCCTGACGCGCGCACTCGGCCAGGATCCACTCCCGGAAGGCGGCGATCTTGGGCTGGTTGCGCCGCCCTTCGGGAAAGACCAGCCAGTAGCTCCGGTCGGTCACGTGCACATGCTCGAAGGGCTGCACCAGCCGGCCGGACCTGAGCTCCTCGCGCCAGAACATCGGCGTCATCATCGCGATGCCCGCCCCGGCAAAGGCCGCATTGGCCTCCATCACCTGATTGTCGAGCACGAGCCCGGGATCGATGACCGCGCAGGCGGGGTCCTCGACGCCGGCCTCGCGCATCCAGTCCCGCCACCAATCGTCATGCGGGCTAAGCCGCGGCACGTCGAGCAATTGCGCCGGATCGCGCAGATCGTGTTTCGCCGCGAACCCGGCGCTGCAGATCGGGCTGAAGGCCATGCGGAACAGGAAATGACTCCTGAGGCCCGGCCATTCGCCGCGCCCGACCCGGATCGCCGCGTGGAACTCGCCCGTGGAGAAATCGACCAGCCGGTTGTCCGTGGACAGCCGCACGGCAAGATCCGGGTGGCGGACCTGGAAACTGCCCAGCCGCGGCGCGATCCAGGTGGTTGCCAGCGTTTGCGCCGCGCTGAGCGAGAGCACTGCCTGGTCCTCCGCAACGAAGCCCGAGAAAGCGTCCGCCAGCGTCTCGAAGGCATTGGCGACCAGCGGGGCGACGCGGCGCCCCGCCTCGGTCAGCTGCACCCGCCCCTTCACCCGCGCGAACAGAGGCGCCCCGAGCCGCTCCTCCAGGATCCTGATCTGATAGGAAACCGCAGCCTGGGTCATGCCCAGCTCGCCCGCGGCCTGCGTGAAATTCTGATGGCGCGCGGCGGCCTCGAAGACCCTGACGGCGCTGAGCGGAGGCAGCTTCGGCATAAGTGAGATTGATAAGCTCACCTTATACTATATGTCCAGCCCTTCGTTGGCGCCCGCGCGCGGACACTGCCATTTCGAGGTCACGCCGAACGATCAGTTTCGACGGGACATGAAAGGGAGTGCACCATGCGTGACGAAATG
>Ga0070665_100000776_pt1 | contig 41977 bp, 36 predicted proteins | sample KBSS13metaG_FD_65862 | JGI IMG/M metagenome (GOLD analysis project Ga0070665, IMG submission 65862) | Switchgrass rhizosphere microbial communities from Kellogg Biological Station, Michigan, USA - KBS S1-3 metaG | ecosystem: Host-associated > Plants > Roots > Rhizosphere > Soil ...
GCGGCGGTCGATCCCGGCGATCGTCTCGGCCGCGCGGCGCGCCAGCCGCGTGGCGCCGATCGCGTTGACCAGGCCGGGAGCGTGGCCCGCGATCGCGAGGCTCCGGCGCATCGAGCCGGCCGCCCGCTGGCGCAGCGAGAACCCGTGCGCCGCGCCGGTCTGCGCGAGCACCTCGACCTTCATCGACGCGACGTCGACGCCGGACGGGCACTCGCTCACGCACGCCTTGCAGCCGACGCAGAGGTCCATGACCTCGTGCATCGCCTCGCCGGTCAGCTCGGACACCGGCAGCGAGCCGTCGAGGACGGAGCGCAGGGCGTTGGCGCGGGCGCGCGTCGTGTCGCGCTCGTCGCGCGTGACCATGTACGAGGGGCACATCGAGCCCGTGCCGATCTTGCGGCACTGCGCCGTGCCGTTGCACAGCTCGATCGCGCTGATGAACGACCCCTGGCGGCCGAAGTCGAGCTTCGTCGGCACCGCGCCGCCGTGGCGCTCGGGGCTGACCCGCAGGTCGGTGTCCATGCGCGCGGGACGGACGATGACGCCCGGGTTCAGCAGGCCGTCCGGGTCCCACGCCGCCTTGAGCTCGGAGAAGGCGCGGATGAGCTCCGGCCCGTACATCCGCTCGAGGAACTCCGAGCGCGACAGGCCGTCGCCGTGCTCGCCCGACAGCGACCCGCCGAGCTCGACGACGAGGTCGGCGACGCGCTCGGCGATCCGGCGCATCCGGGCGACGTCGCCCGGCTCGCGCGTGTCCAGGGCGGGACGGATGTGGAGGCAGCCGACCGACGCGTGCCCGTAGAAGCAGGCCCATGTCCGCTCGCCCTCCAGCAGCTCCTCGAAGCGCACGACGAACTCCTCGAGCCGCTCCGGTCCCACGGCGGCGTCCTCGACGAACGCGACGGGCTTCGTCGTGTCCGAGCGGCCGAGCAGCAGCGGGAGGATCGACGCGCGCAGGCGCACGGTCTGCGCCTGGTCGGCGGCGTCGGGCAGCAGCGTGACGTGGTCGGCGCCGACGCCGCGGCCGATCGCCTCGGCCGCCGCGAGCCGCTCGGCGACCTCCTCCGCCGTCCCGCTCCACTCGACGAGAAGCAGGGCGGCCGGATCGCCGTGCACGAACGCCGTGCTGTCACGCCAGAAGCGGTTCGCGCGGGCGTGGTGGATCGCGACGTGGTCGAGCAGCTCGACGGCGCTCGGGCCCTCGCGCAGGACGAGGGGGGTCGCGCGCGCCGCCGCGGCGAGCGTCGGGAACTGCAGCGACGCCATCCCGCGGACGGGCGGCAGCGGGTGCAGGCGGACGTCGGCGCGGGTCGTGACGGCGAGCGTGCCCTCGCTGCCGCAGACCAGGCGTGCGAGATCCAGCGTGTCGGGGTCCAGCAGCGCGTCGAGGCCGTAGCCGGAGACGCGGCGCAGGATGTCCGGGTAGCGGCGGCGGACCTCGTCGCCGTAGCGGTCGGCGAGCTCCAGGCCCGTCCGCAGCAGCCCGGCGAGGCGGTCGCCGCCCTGCGCCCTGCGGATCGCCTCCGCGCGCGGCATCGGTGCGAGGTCGACCGTCGCGCCGTCGCTGAGGACGCAGCGTAGGCCGAGTACCTGGTCGCGGGTGCGCCCATAGACGATCGAGCGCATCCCGGCGGAGTCGTTGCCGATCATCCCGCCGAGCGTCGCGATGGCCGACGTCGACGTGTCGGCGCCGAAGACGAGCCCGTGGGGGGCGGCCTGGGCGTTGAGGTGGGCCTGGATGAGTCCCGGCTCCACGCGGGCGCGGGCGGCGCCGGCGTCGAGCTCGAGCAGACGGTCCATCGCGCTCGTGTCGAGCACGAGGCCCGGCGACGTCGCCTCGCCGGCGAGGCTCGTGCCGGTGCCGCGGGCGGTGACGGGCACGCCGGTCGCACGGGCGGCGCCGATCGCGCGTCGCACGTCGGCCTCCGAGCGCGCGAGGACGACGCCGACCGGGTCGCGGCGGTAGATCGACGCGTCCGTCGCCCAGAGCGAGCGCGACATCGCGTCGGTGCGCAGCTCGCCGTCCAGCCTCCCGTCGAGCGCCGCGTGCAGCCGCGGCCCGATCACGACCTGCGGAGCACGTCGATCTTCGTCGGCTGGCGCAGGATGAACGCACCGTCCGCGGGCGTCGCCAGCCGTCCGAACCGCGCGCGCAGCTCCTCCTCCACCTCGGGGTAGCGCGCGGTGCGCTCCGCGTCGTTCATGAGGACGCGGTCGCGCAGCGCCTCGAAGCTGTCGTGGCGGACCCGCAGGCCGAGCGTGATCGACTGCTCGGAGCGCAGCGTCGACGGGAGGCGCCCGAGCGCGAGCTGCGCCTGCGTACGGACGTGCGTCTCGTCGTCGAGCGGCTGCAGGACCTCGAACTGCTCGCCCTCCGCCAGCGGCTCCTGCACGAACACGAAGCCGCCGGGTCGCAGGACCCGTGCCGCCTCGGCCAGCGCCTGATCCATGAGCTCGACGGGGACGTGGTGCAGGCTCTGGATGAACGTCACGACGTCCGCGCTCGCATCGGGGACCGGGAGCTCCTCGCCACCGCCCTGCTCGTAGCGCTCGTCGGCCACGGGGACCGCGGCGCGCGCCGCGGCGAGCGGCTCCTCGCCCACCTCGACGCCGATCACGTGGGCGCCCTTCCCGGCGAGCCAGCGCACGAGGTCGCCGTCGCCGCAGCCGACGTCGACGACCGTGCTGCCCTCGAGGGGCATGAGCTCGGCGAGGATCGCGCGCGGCTCGGGCACTACCAGTTCGCCATCGACTCGCGGAGGATCGCGGCCAGGTCGTCGGGACCCACCTCGACGGGCGACAGGACGAGCAGGCGTTGCTGCTTCATCGCGCTGGAGACGAGGTCGTCGATGTCGTCCTCGCCGTAGCCGAACGCCGCGACGCCGTTCGGGACGTCGATGTCCTGCATGAGGCTGATGAGGGCCGCGGGCAGCGTCTCGGCGTCGCCGTCGGACGCGTCCTCGCCCAGCAGCAGCGACGCGACCTCCAGGTGGCGCTCCGGCGCGGCGTCGAACGTGCGGCGGAAGGTCGCCGGTGCGGTGACGATGACCGAGAAGCCGTGCGGGACGAAGGGGTGGTCGTCCGGGTATCCGGGGGGAACGAACTCGTGCTTGACGGACGCGATCCCGTAGGAGCACGCATGCGGGACGTGGCAGCCGGCGGCGCCGAACCCGATCCCCGCGAGCGTCGCGCCGAGCATCATCTGGCCGCGCGCCTCGACGTCGTCGTTGTCGGCGACGGCGCGGCGCAGGTACGCCCCGCCGAACTCGAGTGCCTTGCCCGACCAGATGTCGGTGATCGGGTTGGAGCCCTGGTAGGGCGGGCGGTCGTCCGGGGTCGCCGGCGCGTCGCGCTGGTCGAACGGGCGGGCGAGGTAGGACTCGGCGGCGTGGCAGACGACGTCCAGGCCCGCGGAGGCGATGACGCGCGGGTCGCAGGAGCGGGTGAGCTCGGGGTCGACGATGCCCTGGGCGGGGCGCAGGTAGCGGTGCGAGATGCCGCTCTTGGCCCGCTGGCTCGGGATGTCGAGGATCGCGACCGTCGTCGCCTCCGACCCGGTGCCGGCGGTCGTCGGGATGGCGAGCAGCGGCATGAGCGGGCTCGGCGGCTTGCGCCCGCCCCCGACCGGCGCGTTGACGTAGTCGATGATCTCGCCGCCGTGCGTGGCGATGAGGTCGGCGACCTTCGCGGTGTCGAGGCTCGAGCCGCCGCCGACGCCCACGAAGCCGTCGTAGCCGCCCGCGACCGCGGCGTCGGCCGCGACCTGGAAGGACTCGTCGGATGGCTCGACCCGGATGTCCGTGAAGACGTCGACCTCGATGCCCTCGGCCCGGATGCTCTCGACGACGCCGTCGGTGATCCCGGTCGCGACGACCCCGGGATCGCTGCAGAGCATCGCGCGCGTGACCCCGAGCCGCTTGAGCTCCCAGCCGGCGTCGGCGACGGAGCCGGGGCCGAACTTGATCGGCGTCGCCTCCATGGTGAAGACCGTCTCGTGCTGACCCATTCGGCGGGACGCTACCGTCCCGCGGCCGTGGCCTTCGTCCAGCGCGATCAGCCGCCAGGGGTCCCGCCGCTGACGCTGGACGGCGAGCGCACGCTGCCGGACGTCCCGGAGGAGAACTACTGGTACCGGCGCCACCTCGTCGTCTACGAGTGGATCACCGCGCGCGTGGGCGGTCTGCACGTCGTCGATCTCGCCAGCGGCGAGGGCTACGGGGCCGACGTGCTGGCCGGCGCCGCCCGGTCCGTCGTCGGGATCGAGCCGAACCCGGACGCCTACGAGCACGCCCGGCTGCGCTATCCGCGCGTCGCGTTCCGGCGCGACATCGCCGAGACGTTCATCGAGCCGTGCGATGCCGTCGTCTTCCTGCAGACGATCGAGCACGTCGCGGACCCCGGCGCGGTGCTCGATCACATCCGCTCGCAGCTGCGGCCGGCCGGCGTGGCGTACGTCTCGACGCCCAATGTCCTGACGCTGGCTCCGGAGGGCGCTTCGCGGTCCGACAACCCGTGGCACGTGCGCGAGTACCGGCCAGAGGAGTTCCGGGCGCTGTGCGAGGCGCACTTCGGGAGCGTCGAGCTGCTGGGCGTGTTCCACGCGCGGATGCTGCGGGTGCACGAGGCCGCGCTGCGGGTGGGGTGGGATCGGGTGCACAAGGCGCTGCGTGTCACCAAGCCGTTCTACGACCGGTTCGTCCCGGCGATCGGGGCGCGGGACTTCGCGCTGCGTCGGGACCCTCTCGAGCGGTCGCTGGATCTGGTGGCCGTGTTGCGCTGACCCACCCGAACGGTGACCGAGTTCCGCGCTGACGCATTCAGGTGCTCGTCATGCCGCGTGGAGGACCATGGGCTCACGTTGACCGTCACCGATTCGCCCGACGCCGCACGCATCCTCGTCGTGACCGAGCAGGTCGACGCGACGCCTGCGCTGCTGGACGGGATCCGGGGCCGCGCCGCACGCGGGCCGTGCGAGTTCCACGTGCTCGTCCCGAATCCCGCTCCGGCCGAGTGGCATCCGCTGCACCCGGAGCGCCACGAGAAGGTCGCCGAGGCCGCCAAGGTCCTCTCGGAGAACCTCCCGCTCATCGAGGAGGCGGCCGGCTGCCCGATCGACGGGGTGGTCTCGATCCGCCACGACCCCATGGACGCCGTCGAGGAGACGCTCAACGCCGGCGGTGCGTTCGACGAGATCATCCTGCTGACGACCCCGCACCGCATCCAGAGCTGGCTGCACGTGGACCTCGCCCACCGGCTCACGCACCTGGGTCTCCCCGTCACGACGGTCAGCAGCGAGCACCGCTCGCCCGAGCCGGCGTCCTAGATCGACCGTTCGTCGAGGTTCGCCGACCCCGGCTCCGACCGCGTCCACCGCCCGACGACAACCCCCGTGGGCCCCCTGCGCGGCCCGCGCCCCCACCGTCTTGCCCGGCCGGTGGGATCGGAAAGCTGGGCGCCGCTCCCCCACCGGAGCGGCGCCCGCCTTCCTCGTCCGCCAGCGGACACCGAACCGGATTCCGTCCGGAGACCGTCTAGTCTCCCGGGCTGACATCGAGAGCCGAGTCCCCGCCGCCGCGTGCGTCCGGGGAGCGGGGGACCCAACGGAACCGACGTGGTTCCAGGGGCGAATCGCCGGCATGTGCCCGGCGTAGCGCAGTCTCAGCGCGAGCCCGACAGCTAACCCCGTAGGCCTTCAGAGACCGAAGGGGTTGTTCCTTGCCGTCGCAGACAGATCAGCTGACCATCGACGCGCGGCGTTCGCTGCGCGCCTCACGAGAGCGCCGTGGCGTCGCCTTGCGGCGCCGCCGACTGCTCCGGGGGCGGCGCGCGATGCTTGCGGTCGCAGGGGTCTTCGCACTCACCGCCGGAGGCGCGCTCGCCGCGCCCGGCGACACCGACACGCTCCCGCCCACCACCGTGAAGCAGGCGCAGCGCGCGCTCGACGTGAAGGCCGACGGCGTCGTCGGCCCGAAGACGAAGCGGGCCATCCGTCGCTACCAGCGTTCGAAGGGCTTGGCGGTCGACGGCCAGCTGGGGCAGTCGACGCTCCAGTCGCTCGGCGTCTCCTACGACGACCAGGAGGGCCCACCCGCACAGGCGAACGCGGACTCCAACGGCGGTGAGGAGGCGTCCGACACGACCGAGCCGCCAGCGGCTGCGGAGGACGTGCCCGCCACGGACACGCCCGCGGCGCCGACGCCGTCGCAGGCCGCGACGCTCGCGAAGATCGCGGACTGCGAGTCCGGCGGCGACCCGACCGCCATCTCGCCCACGGGCCAGTACCGAGGCAAGTACCAGTTCGACCGCCAGACCTGGCAGCACATGGGCGGCAGCGGCGACCCCGCCGCAGCACCCGAGGCCGAGCAGGACGCCCGCGCGGCGCAGCTGCTTGCCAAGCGCGGCACGGCGCCCTGGCCCGCCTGCGGCTGACGCTCAGCCCCAGCGCAGGCGCTTCGGCGCGGGTCGCATCCGCAGCACCCGCGCCGGCACGCCGGCGACGACCGCGTTGGCGGGGACGTCCTTCGTGACGACCGCGTAGGTGCCCACGACGCAGTTGTCGCCCACGGTCACGCCGCGCAGGAAGCTCGCGCCGTAGCCGACCCACACGTTGTGCCCGATGCGGACGTCGCGCTTGTAGATGCCCTGCTCGCGGATCGGGCGGTCGGTCTCGACCACCCCGTGGTCGAAGTCGATGAGCATCGCGCGGTCGGCGACGATGCACTCGCGGCCGATCGAGACGTGCTGGTAGCAGGAGATCGTGCACTCCTGGCCGAGCACCGACTTGGCCCCGATGACGACCTCGCCCTCGTGGGCGCGGATCTTCGTCCCGTGGCCGATCCACGACCACCGGCCGAGCACGACCCGCGCATCGCGGCCGATCTCGAACTGCACGCCGGGGGCGACGAAGCACAGGCCGTCGGTCACGAGCCGCCCGCGCCAGCGCGCCTTCAGCCACAGCCAGCGCAGCGCGAGCCGCGCGTAGCGGTGGTCGAGCATCCCGTGCGTCCGCAGCCAGCGCAGGAAGCCGACAGGGCCGCCGCGCAACGGTGGCGGCGCGTCCCGCACGATCGGCGGGAGCGTCCGCGGAGCGGGCGGGGACAGCACTGGCTCCACGCGGCGAACCCTACTTCGACGCGCTTGCCATGATGCGGCGATGCCGCAGGAGGGCACCCTCGCGCAGCGACTCCTCGGCGGCGACCGCCGCGCGCTCGCCCGCGGCATCTCGCTCGTCGAGGACGACGACCCGCGCGGCTGGGAGCTCGTGCGAGAGGTCTATCCGCAGACCGGCCACGCCGCCGTCGTCGGCATCACCGGCGCGCCCGGCGCAGGGAAGTCGACGCTCATCGGCGCGCTCATCACCCGGCGCCGCGCCGCCGATCGCAGCGTCGCCGTCCTCTCCATCGACCCGAGCTCCCCGTTCACACAGGGCGCGCTGCTCGGCGACCGCATCCGCCTGACCGAGCACTTCCTCGACCCGGGCGTCTTCATCCGCAGCATGGCCAACCGGGGCGCACTGGGCGGCCTGAGCGAGGCGACGCTGCAGGCCGCGCTGCTCATGGACGCGGCGGGCCGCGACGACGTCTACCTGGAGACCGTGGGCGTGGGCCAGGCGGAGGTCGACGTGATCGACCACGCCGACACGGTCGTGCTCGTCCTCATGCCCGGCTCCGGCGACTCGATCCAGGCGCTGAAGGCAGGGATCATGGAGATCCCGGACGTCATCGTCGTCAACAAGCGCGACCACCCGCTCACGGACACGATGGTGCGCGAGATCAAGGGCATCCTGAGCCTCGCGCCGGCCCGCGACTGGACGGTGCCGGTCGTCACCACGGAGGCGGTGAAGGGGGAGGGCGTCGACGAGCTCGTCGAGACGATCGCCGAGCACCGGGCGCACATCGTGGAGCAGGGGACGCTCTCGGAGCGGCGCCGCCGCAACCTGCGAGCGGAGATCGTCGCGCTCGCCGCCTCGCGCCTGCGCCGGCGCCTGGAGGCGGGGCTCGACGAGGATCCGGAGTTCGCGCGGTTGCTCGACGAGGTGGTGGCGCGCCGGGTCGACCCGGCGTCGGCGGCCGCGACGCTCCTGGAGCGCCAGGAGGCCAAGGACATCGCTTGACCGCCGGGTGCCGGCGGTCGACAATCGCCGGTGTGATGGGTCTGGCGACGGAGACGCCGGGCGACGTCCTGGACGCCGTCAACGGCCTCACGCCTGCGATCCGCGCTCGCGCGGACGAGATCGAGGCCGCACGGTGCCTCCCCGCGGACCTCGCGGAGCAGCTGCGGTCGGCCGGTGTGTTCCGCATGCTCACGCCGGCGTCGCACGGCGGCGGGCAGGTCGGTCTGGTGCGCAGCATGGAGGTCCTGGAGACGATCGCCGTCGCCGACGGCGCCACGGGCTGGACGACGATGATCGGCGCGGAGTCGCCGCAGCTGCTCTCCCTCCTGCCGCGCGCGACGTACGAGGCCCTGTACGCCGCAGGCCCGGACGTCACCGTCGGCGGCTCCTTCGTCCCGCTCGGCGAGGCGCACGCCGTCGATGGCGGCTACCGGGTGCACGGCCGCTGGCCGTTCGCCAGCGGCTGCCAGCGCTGGGACCTCCTGTTCGGCAACTGCGTGGTCGTGCGCGACGGCGTGCCGGCGCAGCGCCCTGACGGCAGCCCGGCCACGCTCGCGATGCTCGTCGACGCGGGGCAGACCGACATCGAGGACACGTGGCGGGTGCTCGGCCTGCGCGGCACGGGCAGCCAGCACTTCTCCCTCGCCGAGACGTTCGTGCCCGCCGAGCGGACGTTCGACATCTACTTCGGGCGCCCCTCGATCGACGGCGTCTCGCCGTTCCCGATCATCGACTTCATCTGCCACATCGGGACCGTCGCCGTGGGGATCGCCCGCGCGGCGCTCGACGAGGTCGTCGACCGCGCCGGCTCGCGGGTGCGGCTCAACATGCGCGCGTCGCTCGCCGACACGCCCGTCGTGCAGCATCGGCTCGGCCGGGCGGAGATCGCGCTGCGCGCCGCGCGCACGCTGCTCTACGCCGAGGCGCAGCGGCTCGAGCACGACGGCTACGGCGAGGACTTCCTGGCGCTGGCGGTGCGCACGTGGGCGACCGCCGGGTGGATCGCCGCGACGGCGCGCGACGTCGTCGACACCTGCTTCCAGGTCAACGGCGCGGCGGGGATCTACGACGGGGCGGCCCTGCAGCGGATGCTGCGCGACATCCACACGATCACCCAGCACGCGGCGCTGAACGACAACGCCATCACGCGGGCGGGGGCGGCTCTGCTCGGCAGACCGGTCGACATGACGTTCTAGGGCGATGCTCGAGTTCGACGACGCCGCGTCGCGCCGGCTGGAGGCGGTCTACCGGACCGCGGACGTCGTCGGCCAGCGCCGGGCGGTCATCGCGGCGCTGCGGCTGCGACCCGGCGAACGGGTGCTCGACATCGGCTCCGGTCCCGGGATGCTCGCGTCCGAGATGGCGGCGGTCGTCGCTCCGCGAGGCAGCGTCCACGGCGTCGACATCAGCCCGAGCATGCTGGCGCTCGCGCGCGGGCGACCGCCGCCGCCGGGGGCGCCGTCGCCGGAGTACGCCCAGGCGGACGCGCTCGCGATGCCGTTCGCCGACGCGAGCTTCGACGCCGTGGCGAGCACCCAGGTCTACGAGTACGTGGACGACATGCCCGCCGCACTCGCCGAGGCGCGGCGCGTCCTGCGTCCCGGTGGGCGGCTGCTCGTCCTCGACACCGACTGGGATTCGATCGTCTGGCACTCGCGCGACCCGGAGCGCATGCGCCGCGTGCTCGCCGCCTGGGAGGCGCACCTCGTCCATCCCGATCTCCCGCGCCGGTTGACCGGCCTCCTGGAGGATGCGGGGTTCGTCGTGCGGGAGCGCTCGGTCGTGACGATCCTCAACGCCGGTTACGACACGGAGACCTTCAGCGCCGGCCAGATCGACGTCATCGGGACGTACGTCGCGGAACACGGTCTGGCCCGGGAGGAGTCCGACGCCTGGGCGCTCGACCTGACCACCCTCGGACGCGACTACTTCTTCAGCCTCTGCCGCTACCTCTTCCTCGCCATCGCGTAGCGCCGCCGTCGGGCATGATCTGCGGCCCACGAGGAGGAGGAGCGACGTTGGCGATCGACGCGCAGGCGCAGAAGCTGCTGGACATGATGGCCGAGGCGGGCGGTCCGCCGCTCACCGCGATGACCCCGGAGGAAGCGCGCGGACTCCCGGCGATCCTGGCCGAGCTGACAGGCGCCGGGCCCGACATCGAGACGGTGCGCGACGTGGAGATCCCCGGTCCCGCCGGCGTGATCCCGGCACGGATCTACGAGCCGGTGGCGAACCCGCCCGGGACCGTCGTGTACTTCCACGGGGGCGGCTGGGTCATCGGCGACCTCGACACCTGGGACGCGGCCGTGCGCAACCTGGCGAACGAGTCCGGGGCCCGCGTCGTGAGCGTCGATTACCGGCTCGCGCCCGAGCATCGCTTCCCGGCGGCGGCCGACGACTCGTACGCGGCGACCGAGTGGGCGGCGAAGGAGTTCGGCGGTCCGATCGTCGTCGCCGGCGACAGCGCGGGCGGCAACCTCGCGGCGGTCGTGTCGCTGCGGGCCCGCGAGGGCGGTCCGGAGATCGCGCTGCAGGTCCTGATCTACCCGGTCGTCGACAGCGATCTGACGACGGAGCACTACCAGCGGTTCCAGGAGACGCACTTCATCCTGAACACGCCGGACATGGCGTGGTTCTGGGACCACTACGCGCCGGACCCGGCCGATCGCGTCCGTCCCGACGCCGCTCCGCTGCGGGCGGCGAGCCACGAGGGGCTGCCGCCCGCGTGGGTCCTCCTGGCGGGCAACGACCCGCTGTTCGCCGAGGGTGAGGCGTACGCGGCGAAGCTCGAGGGGGCCGGCGTGCCGGTGACGGTCGTGCGCTACGACGACCAGATCCACGCGTTCTTCACGCTGCCGAACCTCATCGAGGCGGGCAACCGGGCGCTCGCCGAGGCGGGCGCTGCGATCAAGGCCGCGCTCTAGGAGGGGACGAGGTCCGTGAGGCCGTTGCGGTGCGCGACCGCGGCGGCCTCCGTGCGGCTGCGGACGTCGAGCTTGGCCAGGATCCGCGAGACGTGGACGCTCGCGGTCTTCTCCGCCATGTAGAGCTCCGCGCCGATCTCGCGGTTCGTCGCGCCGCGGGCGACCAGGACGAGGACCTGGCGCTCGCGGGGCGTCAGACCGAACGGCTCCTCCGACGACGGCGCCGCGCTGGGCTGCGGCTCGTCGTCGGCCTGGTCGACGCGCAGGCGGGCGCGGGCGATGAGACCCTCGGCCTCGGTCGCGAGCCACTCCGACCCGAGGTCGCGCGACGTCGCGAGGGCGGCGCCGGCGGCGACGGCGGCCGCGTCGCGGTCGCCGGCCGCGACGTGGGCCTCGGCCTCGCGCTGGCGCGCCTGCGCCTCGGGGTACGGACGCGACGCTGCGGCCCACGCGTCCGCGGCTGCGGCCCAGGCGGCGGGGTCGGGTTCGCCGCGCCCGCGTGTCGCCTCGGCCTTCGCCGTCGCGAGGTTCCCCGCCTCCATCGGGCGGCCGTCGACGGCGGCGGCCTCGACGCGCAGCAGCAGCGGCTCGAGGCGTGCCAGCGCGTCGGCGAGCGCCGCGTCGTCGCCGACGTCGCGCGCCCGCTCGGCCGCGTCGGCCTCGATGGCGGCACCCGTGGCGGCGACCTGGGAGAGGAACCGGACGTCCTCGGTGCAGAACTCCAGCCGGTCGAGCGCCGCCTCGACGACCTCGCGCGCCGCGTCCAGGTTGCCCTCCCGGCGCTCCAGCTCGCCCTGCAGCGCGCCGACGCCGCCGATGAACTGCGGCTCGAGCGTCGTGGCGACGAGCTCACCGGTCTCGTCGAGCAGCAGGCGGGCGCGCGCCGTGTCGCCCCCGCGGGCGAGCTCGAGCTCCGCCTCGCGCATGAGCGCGTTGACGCGGTGGATGCCGGCTGCGGGCACCGGCCGCAGGATGCGGCGCTGCGCCTCGTCCCAGTCGCCGAGGTCGAAGGCGATCGTGCCCGCCTGCGCCCGCAGCCACGTCGCCGTCCGGGCCGTCGGGTCCGGGAGCTCGGCCAGCCCCTCGTGGGTCACCTCGAGCGCCTCGCGGCTGCGGCCGACGACGTGCAGCCCGTCGGCGAGGTTCGCGTAGGTCACCGCCATCGCCGCGGGGAGCCCGGCCTCACGGGCGAGGTCGAGCGCGTCGCGCAGGGTCTTGGCCCCGAGCTCGGGCTCGCCGTCGCACATGAGTGCGACGCCGAGGCGGTTGAGGACGGGGGCGTAGAGGTCGTCGGCGCCTGCGGCGTCGATCGCGGCGAGCGCGTCCGCGGCCGTCTCCCGGGTCTGCCGGTAGCGGCCCTGGAGCATCGAGAAGCGGACCTGATCGACGAGCAGCTTCGCCCGCTCCCTGCTCTGCTCGTCCTCCGGGAGCAGCTCGAGCGCGTGCGCGAGCGTCTCGCGCGCGGCCTCGCCGCGGCCGAGGGTCCAGCGCATCGTCGCGAGGTCGCCGAGGACCTCCGAGGCGCGGCGCGGCTCGGCCTCCTCGTCGATCTCCGCCAGCGCCTGCTCCATGAGCGTCACGGCCCGCGCGTCGTCGCTGGCGCGATAGTGGTCGCGGGCGGACCGCAGCAGGAGGTCGACGCGCGAGACGCCGGCGTGCTCCTCGGCGTCGGGCACGCGGTCCCACAGCTCCAGGGCGCGCTCGAGCAGCGCGGCGGCCTCGCCGTGCGCCCGCACGTCGTCGGCGCGCTCCGCCGCCCGCACGGCGGCCGCGAGCTCGGCGGGCTGGTCGCCCGCGGCGCGGTAGTGCTCGGCGATGCGCGCCGCGACCCATGCGCCGCGCGGCCCCTCGGCGAAGCGACGCTCGAAGGCCTGCGCGAGGGAGAGGTGCAGCGCGGAGCGCTCGCCGGGGAGCAGGTCGTCGACGATGACCTCGCGCAGGAGCGCGTGGCGGAACGTCTGCCAGCCCTCGTCGTCCACGACCGCGATGTGGCTCTCGACGGCGACGCGCAGCGCCTCGCGCAGCTCGCGCGGCTCCAGGCCGCTGGCGTCCTCGAGAAGTTGGTGGTCGAGCCTGCGCCCGGCGGCCAGCAGCCGCAGCGCCTCCTGTGCGGTGTCGGGCAGCCGCTCGACGCGGACCATGAGCGCGTCGCGGAGGGTGGGGGGCAGGCCGCCGCGGCCGTCCAGGCCGGAGGCCAGGAGCTCCTCGGCGAAGAGCGGGTTGCCCTCGCTGCGCTCGAGCAGGCGGTCGACGAGGTCCGCTGCCGGCGGCGCGCCGAGGATGTCCTCGAGCTGCTCGGCCAGCTCGTCGCGGTCGAAGCGGGCGAGGTCGATCCGCCGGGCCCGGGGCGCGCGCTCGAGCTCGGCGAGCAGCGGTCGCAGCGGGTGCCGGCGATGGAGCTCGTCGGAGCGGTAGGTGAGGACGACGAGCACGGGCTCGTCGCACAGGCTGCGGGCCAGGAAGGCCAGGAACGCGCGGGTCGAGCGGTCGGCCCAGTGGACGTCCTCGAGCGCGAGGACCACGGGGCCCTGCCTGCCGAGGCGCTCCAGCAGCGAGAGGAGCGCCTCGAAGAGCCGCCGCTGGGCCGAGCCGCGCTCGTCGTCGGTGCCCGAGACGGCGGGGGTGTCGTCGCGCCGCGCGAGCTCGGGGAGCAGCGTCGCGAGCTCGGCGCGGTTGGCCGGGCTCAGCTCGCCGAGGACGGCGTCGTCACTGCGGGCCAGCGGGCGCAGCGCGCCGACGAGCGGCGCATACGGGAGCTCGCCCTCGCCGAGCTCGATGGCGTCGCCGCCGAGGACGGTCGCGCCCTGGGCGCGCGCGCGACGCTCCAGCTCGGCCAGCAGCCGGCTCTTGCCCACGCCCGACTCGCCGGCCAGGAACGCCAGCGACGGCCGCCCGTCGGCGGCCTCATGGAGCGCGGCCTCCAGCTCGGCCAGCTCTCCCGTGCGCCCGACGAGGCGGGTGCTCGTGACACGCGTCGCCATCCCATGAGTATGCGCGACCGGCCAGCGTCAGCCGCGGCGCGTCGCCGCGACGGCCGCGACGGTCCCCACGGACGCCGCGACGGCGAGGATCCCGAGCCACAGGGGGAGCTCCGGCGGCGCGAGTCGGGTCGAGCCCGTCGCGACCGCGACGAGCAGCCACACGGCGATCGCCGCGGTCAGCGCTGCGAGGGCGAGCCCGGCCCGCGGCGCCCGGCGCAGGCCCCAGGCGCACAGCGCACACGCGAAGGGCAGCGCAGCCACGAGATGCAGCCCCGGGAACCAGGCTCCGTGCTCGGCCCGGGCGAGGAACGCGGCGTCGAGGAGCTGCGCGCCGCAGACGAGGGCGCAGAGCGTCGCCGCGACCTCCGCGTCGCGCTGACCGGGCACCGCGAGCGCGAGGCGCTCGTGCCGCGACCGCCAGAGCAGCCACAGCGCGAGGAACGCCAGGCCGAGCACGGGCGCCCAGGCGAGCAGTCCGCTCGCCGGATCGCCCCACAGCGTGACGAGCCGCGTGACGCGCTCGACGTGCTCGAGGACCCCCTCCGCGCCGGTGGCCGGACCGGCCAGGACGACGTGCGGCACGATGCCGCCGTAGAGCCGCTCGTCGACGCTGACGTAGACGATCGCGGAGAACACGACGATCTCCGCGGCGACGAGCCCCTGCAGCCTGCGGCCGGAGCCCATCATCCAGCGCACGGTCGCCGCGAGCACCACGAGCCCGGCGAGGACCAGCTCGGCGTCCAGCCACGGGAGCACCGCGAGCTGGAGGGCAGCCACGATCGCGAGCCACAGCGGCGGGTTGGGGTCCGCGTCGCGGATGCGCAGGGCGCACACCGCCGCGCCTGCCAGCAGCGCCGCACCCAGCGGCTCGGGTCCGATCGCGGCCGCGGCGCCGAGCGCCGGCGGCGACAGCCCGACGGCGAGCGCGGCGCCGGTCGCCCACGGATCGGGCACGATCCGCCGGGCGAGGACGGCGCCGAGCGTCATCGCGAGCGCCATTGACGCCGCGCACAGCAGCGCGACCGCCGTCACCCCGCCGAGGCCGAGCAGCGGCGCAGCCAGCAGCGGGAGCCCGATGCCGACGCCTTCCAGCAGTCGCCCCGCGTGCGGTTCCGACGGCGGCCGGAGGACCCCGTGGTGGAACTCGCGATAGGCCCGGTCGCGGTACTCGTCGGCCACCGCCAGATCGCCGTCCTCGTGCAGCGACGTGGCCACCATGAGGTAGCGCGCCTCGCGCGCGGAGCGGTCGTCGCTCCCGCGCCCGGGCAGGGCGAGCGTGCCGGCGTAGGCGGCGAACAGCACGCCGAACAGCACCACCAGGCGCATCAGGCAGGCTCGGTGTGCACGACGACCTCGGCGAGGTCGCCCTGCTGCGCCCGCAGCGCCTCCTCCAGCTCGGACGCCACGCCGTGCGCGTCCTCGAGCGAGAGGTCCGCCGCGACGGCGATGGTGAGGAACAGCACCGGGCCCGTGTCCGTGGCCACGACGCGCAGCTCGCGCGGCGGCTCCCCGAGGCGCTGCGCCACGAGCGCGCGCAGCGGCGCCTCCCGGCTGGCGAGTTCGGCGGCCGACGCGCGCCGCTGGGGCACGGGGCGCTCGAGCGGCTCGAGGTGCGTCTCGACCGACTCCACGTCGTCGTCGGCCGCGATCGTCTCCTCGACGCGCTCGCTGAGGGCGTGGGCCTCGTCGAGCCCGAGCCCCTCGGCGAACTTGAGGTGCAGGGACACCGTCGCGCGCTCGCCCGACGGGAAGATCTGGATGTCGTGCGCCTCCGCGACCCGCGGCTCGGCCATCGCGGCGGCCAGGACGCGCTCGCGCAGAGCCAGGCCGCGGGAGCGCGGCTCGACGTGCACGACGACGTCGGCGGCGGGCAGCACCGACTGGATCGCCGACTCGACGCCGTCCGCGGCGGCGTGCCCGGCCGCGACCGCGCGCCCCGGCGTCACCGCGACGACGACGTCGGCGAAGTAGCGGCCGCCCGACTCGCGCAGGCGCAGCCGCCGCAGCTCGATCTCCGGCTCGAGCGCCTCGACCGCCTCGCGCGCAGCCGTCCGTGCGTCCTCGGGAGTGCGGTCCATGAGCACGCGCGCGTTCTCGAGCACCAGCCGCCCGACCGCCCCGAAGATGAGCAGGCCGACGACGAGCGCCGCGAGGGCGTCGCCGTGGTCGTAGCCGATGGCGACGAGGCCGAGCCCGGCGAGCACGGCGATCGAGCCGGCGAGGTCGCTCACGAAGTTGACGACGTTCGACCGGAAGGCCGGGCTGTTGTACTGGCGCGCCGCGCGCCGCGAGGACACGATGCGGCCGACGTCGATCGCGATCGCAGCGGCGATGACCGCGAACAGCCACCAGCTCGTCGCCACGACGTGCGGGTTCTCCTCGAGGAGCCGTCGGATCGCCTCGCTCGTGACGAGCGTCGCCGCCGCGGCGATGATCACCGACTCGCCGAGCGCCGCCAGGTTCTCCGCGCGCCGGTGGCCGTAGGGATGCTCGCGGTCAGCCGGGCGGGAGGCGAACCGCACCGCGATGAGCGTGAGGACGGCGGCGATGACGTCGCCGCTGGACTCGATGCCCGCGGAGACGAGCGCCAGGCTGCCGGTGGCGAGGCCCGTGCCGAGCTTGAGCGCCACGAGCACGCACGCGGCGACGATCGACACCAGCGCGGTGCGGGACCCTCCCTCTTCGGACGGGGCGGCGATCGCGGTCATGGCCCGGACTCGGTCAGGCTGCGGCGAGCGACTCCGCGAGCTCCACCAGCAGCCGCACGCCGAACCCGTTGCCGCCCTTCGGCGCGTAGGGGCGGCCGGACTCGAAGGCCGTGCCGGCGATGTCGAGATGGGCCCACGGGACGGCGTCGGTGAACTTGCGCAGGAACTCCGCGGCCACGATCGATCCGGCCTTGCGCGCCTCGTTGACGTTCACGATGTCGGCCGTCTGGCTCTTGAGGAGGTCGGCGTAGTCAGGGTGCAGCGGCATCCGCCACGTCAGCTCACCCGACCGCGACCCGGCGTCCCCGACCGCCTGCGCCCATGCGTCGTCGTCGCTGAACAGGCCGCAGTGCGTGACGCCGAGCGCGGAGACGATCGAGCCCGTCAGCGTCGCGAGGTCCACGAGCCGCTCGGCGCCGAGCATCACGGCATGCGCGAGGCAGTCGGCGAGGACCAGGCGGCCCTCGGCGTCCGTGTTGAGCACCTCGACGGTCGTGCCGTTGGACGCGCGCAGGACGTCGCCGGGACGGAACGCGTGACCGCCTGGCATGTTCTCGGTCGCGCCGACGACGGCCACGACGCGGACCGGCAGTCCGAGACCGGCGATCGCGTCGACGGCGCCGAGCACCGCCGCGCCGCCGGACATGTCGAACTTCATCTCCGACATCCCTTTCGCGGGCTTGATCGAGATGCCGCCGGTGTCGAACGTGACGGCCTTGCCGACGAGCCCGAGGACCGGGCCGACCGCGCCGGGCGGGTCGTAGCGCAGCGTGATGAGCGCGGGCGGGTTGTGGCTGCCCTGGCCGACCGCCGCGAAGCAGCCCATGCCGCGCGCCTCGATCTCCTCGCGTCCCTCGACCTCGCCCTCGAGGTGCTCGTGCTCGGCGGCCAGCGCGAGCGCCGCGTCGCCGAGGCGCATCGGCGTGAGGTCGTTGGGCGGCGTGTTCTGCAGGTCGCGGGCGCGGTTGACCGCCTCGCTCACCAGGAGCGCGCGGCGCACGGTCTCCGCGTGGTCGTCGTGGGCGGCGACCACGAGGTCGTGCAGCCGCGGGCGCGGCTCGGCCGACGGCGTCTTGTAGCGGTCGAAGCGGTAGGCGGAGAGCGACGTGCCCTCCACGAGCGCCGCGGCGTGCTCGCCGCCGACCTTGTGGGGCAGCTCCCAGCAGAGGCGGCGGGACCCGAGGTCGCGCGCGCGGTCCTGGACGGACGCGGCGGCGATGCGCAGGCGCTCGGGCGTCAGATCGTCGCGGTTGCCCAGGCCGACCACGATGAGGCGCTTCCCGGCCGCATGCGTGACGGCCAGGTGGCGGAACGACGGGCGGGCCTCGCCGCTGTCCACCAGGGCCTGCATCGCGCCGTCGATGTCGTGCGGGATGCCCTTGCCCTCGAACAGGCCGACGGCGACGGTGTCGCACTCCGTGTCCGCGGGGAGGGCCAGCGTGGCGGTCGCGAGCATGCGAGCAGGCTAGTGCCACGGACGCCGACGCCACGTAGGCTGGGCGCGTGGCTGCAGCAGCGTTCTTCGACCTCGACCGCACGCTCATGGCCGGCTCGTCCGGCATGCACTGGGCGCGTGCGGCACACCGATCCGGCCTCCTGCCGCGCAGGCAGCTGTGGGCCGACGCCTGGGCGAACGTCATGTTCCGCCTCCAGGGCTCCACCGACGAGGGCACCGAGAAGGTGCGCGACCGCGTCGGCGCCTGGATCGAGGGCCGCAGGGTCACCGATCTCGACCGTCTCTCCCCGCTCGTGCTGTCCGGCGTCCTGCCGCGTCTGTACCCGCAGATGCTCGACGTCGCCTACGGCCATCAGGACGCGGGGGTCCCGGTCTTCATCTGCACCGCGGCGACGCAGGGCACCGCCGACATGCTCGCCCACGTCCTCGGCTTCGACGGCGCCGCCGGCTCCCGGTTGGAGGCGCGCGACGGCGTCTACACGGGCGGCTTCGACGGCCCGTTCTGCTACCGGGAGGGCAAGCCCGTCCGGATGCGCGAGCTCGCCGAGGCCCGCGGTCTGGATCTGGAGGCGTCCTGGGCCTACTCGGACTCCGGGTCCGACCTGCCGATGCTCCGCGCGGTCGGGCACCCCGTGGCGGTCAACCCCGATCGCGAGCTCGCGCTCGTGGCGCGCGCACAGGGCTGGGAGGTCATGCGCTTCGAGACGCTCGGGCGGCGCCTGAAGGTCGCCGCCGCCGTGACCGCGGCTGCCGCTGCCGCGGGTGGGGCCGCTCGCATCCGCCTCTCGACGGCCCGCTGATGTTCGAGGAGCTCACCGACGAGCAGCGCGAGATCCGCGACCTCGCGCGCCGGTTCTCCGACGAGATCGTCGCCCCGCGCGCGGCCGACTGGGACCGCGAGCGGCGCTTCCCGCGCGAGGTCGCCAACCAGCTCGGCGAGCTCGGCCTCATGGGCGTGTGCGTCCCGGAGGATCTCGGCGGCGCGGGCGCGGACTTCCTCTCCTACGTGCTGGTGATCGAGGAGATCTCGCGTGGCGACGCCGGCCTCGGGGTGACCCTCGCGGTCCACACGAGCGCCGGGACGCTGCCGATCGTCGCCTACGGCACCCGCGAGCAGGCCGAGCGGGTCGTGCCGCCGCTCGCGCAGGGCCACGAGCTCGCGGCGTTCGCCCTGACCGAGTCGGGCGCCGGCTCGGACGCGGGCGCCATCCGGACGCGGGCCGCGGACGACCGCATCACCGGCGCGAAGCAGTGGGTCACGAACGGCGGGCATGCGCACAGCGTCCTCGTGTTCGCCCGCGACGCCGACGACCGGATCTCGGCGTACCTGGCGCGCCGCGGCGCGCAGGGGATGGCGATCGCCCGCGAGGAGGACAAGATGGGGCTGCACTCCTCGTCGACGGCCGACCTCACCTTCGACGACACCCCCGCCGAGCGGCTCGGTGAGCCGGGCCGCGGGCTGGGCATCGCCCTCGGCACGCTCGACACCGGGCGCATCGGGATCGCGGCGCAGGCGCTCGGGATCGCGCAGGCGGCGCTCGACGTCGCGGTCGCCTACGCGAAGGAGCGCCAGACGTTCGGCGTGCCGATCGCCGCGCACGGCGCGATCCAGCAGAAGATCGCCGACATGAGCACCGAGGTCGAGGCGGCCAGGGCGCTCGTCTGGCGCGCCGCCCGCGCGAAGCAGGCGGGTGCGCCGCACAAGGTCGAGGGCGCGCAGGCCAAGCTGTTCGCCTCCGGCGTCGCGCGGCGGGTGACCGGCGAGGCGATCCAGGTCCTCGGTGGCTACGGATACACGACGAGCTTCCCGGCCGAGCGCTTCTACCGCGACGCGAAGATCACGGAGATCTACGAGGGGACCTCGGAGATCCAGCGGCTCGTGATCGCGCGGTCGCTGCTGGGCGACGCGGCCCGTCCGCCCGGGTAGGAAATCTTGCCGAGGCATGACCGCAACCCCTGCACTCGCGTAGGTTTCGGTGGTCCATGCGTGCTTTGCGTGCATGCCTGCTCGCGCTCGCGCTGATCGCAGTCTGTGGCGCCGGCGCGGCGCGGGCCCAGCAGCCTCCCGCCTCGACGCTGGACACGAACCCGATCAGCACACCGGATCTCGGGGTCGACGCCCAGGGCGGCGCCGTCGTCGCCTGGGTCGGCTTCGCCCCGACGACGGGCTCGGGCGGCGCGACGACGTACGTCGACGCCGTCCAGGTGAGCGTCCGGCCGCCGGGCGGGGCGTTCTCGCCGCCGCAGCCGATCTCCGACCTGCGCTCCGACGTCACGCGCGACGTCGCGCTCGGCGTGGGGCGGCGCGGGGATGCGGCGATCGTCTGGCGCGCGGTCGACGAGGAGCGCTCGGGCACGCCGATCGTCGTCTCGCGGCGGCCTGCCGGCGGCACGTTCGGGCGAGGGACAGCGATCGCCGGCTCCACGGGCGGGCGTGACCCGGCGGTGGCCGTCGGCGGCGAGGGCAGCGTGCTCGTCACCTGGCTCGACGGGTCGGGCCGGCGGGGCTGCGGCAACGTCGTCTGGGCCGCCCGGGCGAAGGCGGGCGGGCCGTTCGGCAAGGCCGTCCGGGTCTCCGGCCCCTGCGCGCAGGCGTCCGCGGCCCAGGCCGCGCTCGGCCCCGACGGCCGGGGCGCCGTCGCCTGGCGGGCCCGGCCCTCGGGCGGCGAGACCGAGCTGCAGGCGTCGGCCCTCCGGCTGGGACGCTTCACGCGCGCCCGGGAGATCAGCCAGGCCCCGATCGCGGCCGTCGACTTCGACATCGCCGGCGATCGCACCGGCGCGACCCTCGCGTGGCGGGACGCCGGCGGCAACGTGGGCGGCGACGCGGGCCGCGTGCTCGTCGCGCGGATCGCCGGCGGTCTGGCGCCCCGTCCCCGCGTCGTCGCCAGCGGCGGGCGCCTGGCCGGCCCACCGCGGCTGGTCGCCAACGCCGAGGGCGCGGCGCTGCTGACGTTCGAGCAGGCGGCGGCCAACGAGCCGCTGCATCGCCCCTCGGTCCTCGCCTCGCGCCGCCCGTCGATCGACGGCGGGTTCGCCAAGCCGCAGGTCGTCGCGACGTGCGGCGCCGCCGACGCGACGAAGACGTTCGCGTTTCCCGCGCTCGATGCGAAGGGGATCGCGACGATCGTGTTCCAGACCGCCTGCGGCGCGCCGCTCGGAATCGGCCCGAACTACGGGCTCGCGATCGCGGCGGCGGGCCCGGGTGATCCGTGGTCGGCGCCCGTCCCGCTCAGCTCCGGCGGCTATGCCGTGGGCGTCGAGGTGGGCATGGCCGACGGCGGCGCCGCGGTCGCGGCCTGGACCGAGCGCGCGTTCGGCGCACCCGAGGCCATCGAGGGCCTCCGCGTCGCGATCATCCGGTGAACGGGCGCGTTCGCGTGGCATGAACGCGGTTCATCGCGACGTCACGCCCATAGGTCGAGAGAGAGGGATGGGAAGGGGCGGACAGGACGGCCGCCTCGCCGGATCCAGGGACGAGCGAGCGGAGGCGGCAGTGCCCGCCGCCTCCGCCTCGCAAGACCCTCAGGCAGGCATACGTCGTTGCAGCCCGGTCGCCCCGAAGCGCCCGGTCCGCACGAGCGCGGCGAACTCGCCGAGCGCCCTGCCCGCACCCTCGACCACGCACGTCAACGGGGACGCCGCGATGCGCACCTGCATCCCGGTCTCCTCGTGCAGCCGCTCGTCGAGGCCGCGCAGCAGCGCGCCGCCGCCGGCGAGCAGGATGCCGGTGGTGGCGATGTCGGCCGCGAGCTCGGGCGGGGTCTGCTCGAGGGTCTCGTGGACGGCGTCGACCACCTGCTGGACGGGCTCCGCGAGCGCCGACCGCACCTCGCCGCTCGTCAAGGTCAGGTTGCGCGGCAGGCCGGAGGCCAGGTCGCGGCCGCGGACGTCGAACTCCTCCTCGGGCACGAGCGGCCAGGCCGAGCCGATCCGGAGCTTGACCTCCTCGGAGCTGCCCTCGCCGATCGCCAGGCGGTGCTCGTTGCGCAGGTGCGCCGCGACCGCGTCGTCGAACTCGTAGCCGCCGACCCGCACCGCGCGCGACACGACGATGCCGCCGAGAGACAGGACCGCGACCTCGCTGGTGCCGCCGCCGATGTCGAGGACCATCTGGCCCGTCGGCTCCTCGATCTCCACGCCCGCCCCGATCGCCGCGGCGAGCGGCTCCTCGATGAGGTGGACCTGGCGGGCACCGGCCGACCGGCACGCCTCGTCGACCGCGCGCTGCTCGACCTCGGTGATCCCGGAGGGGGCGCACATGACGACGCGTGGCGCGCTGAACCGGCCGCGGTGCACGCGCCGGATGAAATAGCGCAGCATCTCCTCGGCGACCTCGAAGTCCGCGATGACCCCGTGGCGCAGCGGACGGCTGGCGGAGATGTTCGCGGGCGTGCGCCCGATCATCCGCTTCGCGTCGCTGCCGACGGCGTGCACGACGCCCGTGTCGACGTCCATGGCGATGACCGAGGGCTCCTGCAGGACGATGCCCTGCCCGGCCACGAACACCAGCGTGTTGGCGGTACCCAGGTCGATCGCGATGTCCGGGCCCCCCATGGCGAACCGCGCCATGCGATGCACCCTAGTGAAGTCCTCTGAATGCAGGAGATACGATGCCGGGCGGCCGTGTCCACCACGCAGAAGATCCGGGTCGTCGTCGCCAAGCCTGGCCTGGACGGCCACGACCGCGGCGCGAAGATCATCGCCCGAGCGTTGCGCGACGCCGGGATGGAGGTCATCTACACCGGCCTGCACCAGACGCCGGAGCAGATCGTCGAGACGGTCATCCAGGAGGACGCCGACGCCGTCGGGCTGTCGATCCTCTCCGGGGCGCACATGACGCTGGTGCCGCGGATCGTCCAGCTGCTGCGCGAGCAGGACATCCACGACGTGGTCGTGACCGTGGGCGGCACGATCCCGGCGGATGACATCCCCGAGCTCAAGGAGCTGGGCGTCGCCGAGGTGTTCACCCCGGGCGCGCAGACGCAGGACATCGTCACGTTCATCCGCGAGGCCGTGGCCGCCCGGGCTGACTGACGAATCGGTCGATAGCATCGCCGACGTGTTGTCCCCCAGGAGGTCCCCGTGAAGATCTGTGTCCTCGTCAAGGAGGTCCCCGACGCAGCGGTCGAGAAGCGGATCGATCCGCAGACCGGGCGTATGGACCGCAGCGGCGAGCGCAACCTGAACCCCTATGACACGCACGCGATCGAGGCCGCGATGCAGGTCAAGGAGGGTGGCGTCGTCCCCGTCGAGGAGATCGTCGCCGTGACGATGGGGCCCGACACCGCGGTGCGCGCGCTGCACAAGGCCGTCTCGCTCGGCGCCGACCGCTCCGTGCATCTCTCCGATCCTGCGCTGTCGGGGTCCGACGTCGCGGCGACCGGCTACGCGCTGGCCGGCGTGCTCGAGCGCGAGAGCCCCGACCTCGTGCTGCTCGGCCAGCAGTCCGACGACGGAGAGTGCTACACGATCGGCGCGGTCGTGGCCGAGCACCTGCGCATGCCGTCGCTGACGCAGGTCATCAAGATGGACGTCGCCGAGGGCACGCTGACCTGCGAGCGCCAGGCGGAGTACGGCTACGACACCGTCGAGGTCGATCTGCCCGCCGTCATCTCGGTCGGCGATGCGATCAACGAGCCGCGCTACCCGTCGCTGAAGGCGATCATGGGCGCCAAGAAGAAGCCGCTGGAGACGCTCGACGTCGCCGGCGCGGGCCTGGACGCCACGCGTGTCGGCGCCGAGGGCTCGCAGGTGGACTGCGGGGAGTTCAAGGCCCCGCCGGCCAAGGCGGGTGGCACGATCATCGAGGACGAGGACACGTCCGCGACGGTGGACCAGATCGTCGCCTGGCTCGACGAGAGGAAGCTGATCTAGTGAACGTCCTCGTCTACGCGCTGCACAACGACGGCGCGATCAACAAGAACTCCCTGGGCGCCGTGTCCGCCGCGGCGAAGGCGGCCTCCGACCTGGGCGGCGAGGCCCACGCGGTCCTCGTCGGCGGGGACGACCTGACCGACGAGCTGCTCGGCACGCTCGGCGCGTTCGGCGCGACGAAGGTCTATCGCGTGAAGGGTCCCGAGGGCCTGGCCCAGCCGGTGGTCGACGCCATGGGCACGCTCATGAACGACCACGGCTACGACTACGCCGTCTTCGGCGGTGGCCTGCTCGGCTTCGAGATCGGCGCCGGGCTCGCGGCGCGGGTCGGCGGCGGCGTGACGATGGAGGTCACCGGCATCGCGGTGGAGGACGGCAAGCTCGTCGCCGAGCGCCCGATCCTGGGCGACTCGTCGATCTCCACGTCGCGCTACAAGGGCAAGGGCATCGTCATCGGGCGCCTGAACGCCTTCGAGGCGCAGGAGAGCGGCGCAACAGCCGCCGTCGAGGACCTCGAGATCGAGCTCTCGGACTTCTCCACTCGCGCGCGGATGGTCAAGCGTGGCGAGCAGCGCGGCGCCGACGTGAACATCGAGGACGCCAAGTCGCTCGTCGCCGGTGGCCGCGGGCTGGGCAACAAGGAGGGCTTCGAGGCGCTCGAGGACCTGGCCGGCGCGCTCGGCGGCGCCGTCGCGGCGACCCGCGCGGTCGTCGACGCGGGCTGGTACCCGTACGCCGCGCAGATCGGGCAGACGGGCAAGACCGTCGCGCCGAAGCTCTACCTCGCGGCGGGCATCTCCGGCGCGATCCAGCACAAGGTCGGGATGCAGGCCTCGGAGAACATCGTCGCGATCAACAAGGACGCCAACGCCCCGATCTTCGAGTTCTCCGACCTCGGGATCGTCGGCGACCTCAACAAGATCGTCCCCAAGCTCACCGAGGCCATCAAGGCCAAGAAGGGCTCGTAGTGGCGCGCGGCGGCGGCGTCGTTCCCGGCGACTACCCGCCGCCCGTCCGGCCGGCGACGGAGTTCATCGGCGCGCCGACGGACCCGGAGGACGAGCGCATCGAGGTCGGCGTCGTCATCGTCGGCGGTGGCCCGGCCGGGCTGGCCTGCGCCAACCGCCTCATGATGCGCCTCGCCGAGGAGCCCGATCTCGCCGAGTCGCTCGGCGAGGTGCCGGTCGCGCTCGTCGAGAAGGGCAAGGCGTGCGGGGCGCACAACCTGTCCGGCGCGATCATGCGCACGACGGCGATCGACGAGCTGTTCCCCGGCGCCGACTACCCGCGCTTCGAGCGCGTCGAGCGCGAGTCCGTCCTCCTGCTGCCGAACGGGTCGCGGTCGCTGCGGATCCCGACGCCGCCGCCGTTCAAGAACCACGGCAACGTCGTCATCTCCGTCGCTGAGCTGTCGCGCTGGCTGGCCGAGAAGGCCGAGGAGGCGGGCGCGTACCTGCTGACCGAGACCTCCGCGAGCAGGCTGCTGATCGAGGACGGCGTCGTGCGCGGCGTGCGCTCCGGCGACAAGGGCCGCGGCCGCGACGGCGAGGAGCTCGCGAACTTCGAGCCGGGCTCCGACCTCGTCGCCCGCGCCACGGTCCTCGCAGAGGGCACGTGGGGACATCTCACGGGCGCGGCGATCGGCGCGTTCGGCCTCGGCAACGACCCGCAGGAGTGGGCGCTCGGCGTGAAGGAGGTGTGGGAGGTCGCGGAGCCGTTGGACCGCGTCATCCACACCCTCGGCTGGCCGTTGCGCACGGGCGCGAAGTGGAACGAGTTCGGCGGTTCGTGGATCTACCCGATGAACCGCGAGGGCGAGCCGCCGCGCGTGTCGATCGGGTTCGTCGCGGGACTGAACCACCGCGACGCGACGCTCTCGGTCCACGACGTCCTGCAGCAGTTCAAGACGCACCCGCGCATCCGGCGGATCCTGGCCGGCGGCAAGCGCGTCGCGTGGGGCGCGAAGGCGATCCCCGAGGGCGGGTACTGGGCGATGCCCAAGCTGCACGCGCCAGGCATGGTCATCGCCGGCGACGCGGCCGGCATGGTCAACGTCCCCGAGCTCAAGGGCGTCCACTACGCGATGGCGGCCGGGATCATGGCCGCCGACGAGATCGTCCTCGCGCTGCGCCAGGGCTCGACCGACCTCTCCGGCTACGGGGCGGCGATCGGGCAGTCGTTCATCACGAGCGACCTGCGCCGCTCGCGGAACATGAAGCAGCCGTTCCGGAGGGGTTTCTTCCTCGGCGGGGCGATCACGAACGCGATGGTCGCGACGAAGGGCCGGTTCCCCGGCGGCCACTGGGAGACGCACCGCGACTCCGACGAGCCGGTCGTCATGGGCGGGAGGGACCGCAGCTATCCGCGCCCCGACGGCGAGCTGACGTTCGACAAGCTCTCCTCCGTCTACATCACGGGCAACGCGACCCGCGACGATGCGCCCAACCACATCCGCGTGCGCCGCCGCGTCCCGCGCGTGCTGGCCGAGACCTGGCGCTGGATGTGCCCGGCCGGCGTGTACGAGATCCCCGACGACGCGCCGGAGACGGGCGACGTCGACCTCATCGTGAACTACACGAACTGCGTGCAGTGCGGGGCGATCACGGCGAAGGGCGGACGCCTGACGCCGCCCGAGGGCGGCGACGGCCCGCTCTACCGCGTGACCTAGCTCCGCACGGTTAGGGTCCCGATCATGCTCGAGGAGACCCTCTCGCCCGCGCTGGAGGCGTTCGCCGCCGTGCTCGGCCCCGGAGCCGTGCTGACCTCCGACGAGGACATCGCCGCGTTCCGCGACCCGTTCTGGGCCGCCGGCGACGACACGCACTCGGCGTCGGCGATCGTCATGCCGACGACGACCGAGGAGGTGCAGGCGGTCGTCCGCATCGCCAACGAGCGCGGCATCCCGCTCTGGGCGCACTCCACCGGGCGCAACAACGGCTACGGGGGCCCCGCGCCGCGGGTCGGCGGCAGCGTCATCGTCTCGCTGCGCAACATGAACCGCGTCCTGGAGATCGACGACGACCTCGCCTATGCGGTCGTCGAGCCCGGCGCCCGCTGGTTCGACATCCACGACGCCCTCGAGGCCGGTGGCCACGAGCTCATGGTCTCCATCCCCGACCTCGGGTGGGGGAGCGCGGTCGGCAACTCGCTCGACAACGGCGTCACCTACCTGAACCCTGGCCGGGACTTCCGGATGGTCTGCGGCATGGAGGTCGTGCTGGCCGACGGGTCGCTGCTGCGCACCGGCATGGGCGCCATGGAGGGCAACCCCGCCTGGCACACCTACAAGCGCGGCCTCGGCCCGGTGCTCGACCCGCTGTTCATGCAGTCCAACCTCGGGATCGTCACCCGGATGGGCATCTGGCTGCAGCGCCGCCCCGAGTGCTACCTGCCGGCCGCGTTCAAGCTCTGGCGCGACGAGGACATCGACCAGGGGCTGGAGATCGTCCGCGACCTGATGATGGACGGGGTCATGGACGGCGTGCCCAACATCTTCAACACGCTCATCTCGGCGTCGGTCCTCGCCACGCGCTCCGATTGGTCCACCGATCCTTCGCCGCTCGACGACGGCCTCATCGACCGCATCGCGCACGATCTGGACGTCGGCCGCTGGGCGGGCCGCTTCGCGCTCTACGGCGACGAGGACATGGTCGACCTCAAGCTCGCGAAGATCCGCAAGGCCTTCTCGGTCATCCCGGGCGCGCAGGTCGTCGCCGAGCGCAAGTTCCTGCGCGGCGGGTTCGACCAGATCACGCAGTCCAGCGACAAGATCCAGTTCGGCATCCCGGACCTCGAGGTCAACAACATCACGGGCTGGTACAACCAGGCCGAGGGCGGCCACATCGGCTTCTCGCCCGTCGTCCCGCTGAAGGCCGAGAACATCCGCGAGGTGCGCACGATGCTGCGCACGCATCTCGAGCAGGAGGCGGGCCTGGACTTCCTCGTGGGCCTGCTCGCGATCAACGAACGCAGCGTGATCATGGTGACGATGGTCCTGTTCGACACCACCGATCCGGAGATGACGACCCGCGCCTACGACGCGTGTCGCGGCCTGGTCGCCGAGGCGGGCCGGCGGGGCTACGGGGAGTACCGCGCGCACCTGTCGTTCATGGACCTCGCGCAGGAGCAGTACGGGTTCGGCGACCACGCCTACCGGCGCTTCTGCGAGACGATCAAGGACGCCGTCGACCCCAACGGGATCCTCTCCCCGGGGCGTCACGGCATCTGGCCGAGCGCACTGCGTGAGTAGCAGGGGCGAAACCCTGGAGGGCGGTCCGGTGTTCTGTGGAGGCCATGCGCCGCGCCGCCTCCATCATCGTCCTCCTCGCTCCCCTGCTCGTCCCGTCCGCCGCGCGGGCGGACGATGCACCGAGACTCCGGGCGATCGTGTCCTCCTGCCAGACGGGGATCGACCCTGCGTCGCGCACCGCGGTGTTCACCGCGTCGATGCCGGGCAACGACGACACGGCGCGGATGGCGATCCGCTTCGACCTCCAGCAGCGCACCGTCGACGGCGGGATCTGGAAGAAGGTCGCCGCGCCCAGCTTCGGCCGCTGGGAGCGCTCGCGACCCGGCGTGGCCGGCTTCGTCTACGCGAAGGACGTCCACGGCCTCACGGCGCCGGGCGAGTACCGCGCCGTCGTGCGCTTCCGCTGGTACGCGACCGACGGCACCGTCGCGGAGTTGCGCAGGACCACCCGCAGCTGCAAGCAGCCCGACCAGCGACCTGACCTCGTCGGCGGGCGGGTGCAGGTCGTGCCCGCCGCGGACGGCACCGCCACGTACCGCGTCGCGGTGCGCAACACCGGGCGCACCGCCGCGGGGCCGTTCGCGGTCGCGCTGACGGTGGGCGGCGCGCCGGCGGCGAGCACCACGATCGCGGGGCTCGCGCCGGGCGCAGCGACGACCGTCGAGCTGACCGGGCCTGCCTGCTCGGCGGGCCAGCCGGCGCAGCTGACGATCGACGACGGCAACGCGGTCGACGAGTCCTCGGAGACCGGCTCGGTCGTCGGCCCGGCCTGTCCGTCCAGCCGCGACTGAGGCTCACACGACACAGCTAGACTGGATGGACCATGAAGACCGGCATCCATCCCGAGTACGTCGTGTCCCACGTGCGCTGTACGTGTGGCAACGAGTTCACGACGCGCTCGACCCAGCCCGAGATCCACGTCGAGATCTGCTCGAACTGCCATCCGTTCTACACCGGCAAGCAGCGGATCGTCGATACGGGTGGCCGCGTCGAGCGCTTCAAGCGGCGCGCAGCCAAGCGCCAGCCCGGCACCTAGCCGACAGGCCCAATGGGCGAGCGGGCGGAGGCGGCGCTCGTCGCGCAGCGCGATGCGCCCATCGGGGGCCAGGCGGTCCTCGAGGGAGTGATGATGCGCGGCGTGTCGACGTGGGCCGTCGCCGTCCGCAAGCCCAGTCCTGAGCAGGTCGCCTCCGGCCGCAACCTCGAGCCGGGGGAGGCCGCGACGGGCGAGATCGAGATCACGAGCTTCCCGCTCGTCTCGGTCCTGCGCCGCCATCGGCTGCTGCGGCTGCCGGTCCTGCGCGGCGTCGTGGCGCTCGTGGAGTCGCTGCGCATCGGCTACGAGGCCCTCGCGCTGTCCGCGAACGCCCAGCTGGGCGAGGACGACAAGGAGATCGCGGGCGGCGCATGGTGGGGCACGGTCGGACTGTCGATCGCGTTCGCGATCGGCCTCTTCTTCCTCATCCCGGTCGGCATCACGAGCCTCTTCAAGGACGCGCTGCCGAACTCGATCGTCTTCGTCGTCGTCGAGAAGCTGATCCGCATCGCGATCTTCCTCGGCTACCTCTGGCTCATCTCGCGGATGCACGCGCTGCGCCGCGTCTTCGAGTACCACGGCGCCGAGCACAAGACGATCTCCTGCTACGAGGCGGGGCTCGACCTCACGCCGGAGAACGCGCAGCGCTTCTCGCGGCTGCACCCCCGCTGCGGGACGAGCTTCCTGCTCATCGTGATGCTCGTCGCCATCGTGGTCTTCGCACCGCTCGGCACGCCCGCGTGGTACTGGCTGTTCCTCTCGCGGATCGTCGGGATCCCGATCGTCGCCGGTCTCGCGTTCGAGATCATCAAGTTCTTCGGGCGCCACCGCAGCCACCGCTGGGCGCAGGTGCTCATGTGGCCGGGCATGCAGCTCCAGCTCCTGACGACGCGCGAGCCGGACGCGACCCAGCTCGCCGTCGCGATCGCCGCGCTTCAGGCGGTGCTCGACGTCGAGCGGCCCGAGGACGCGACCGAGGAGGAGCGCATCGGCATGGAGGTCGTCGCGTAGTCACCCGAGCGGGGCCAGATGCCCTGCTTGCCCGGCGAGAGGATCCCGTTGGGATCGAGCGCGTCCTTGATCGTCTCGTTCAGCCGGCGCTGGGAACCGCCGTGGAAGTCGTACTGCTCGGCCACGAGGTCCATGAACTCGAGGTGCGTCCGGTACTCGCCGTAGCCGGAGGCGGCGCCCTCGCGGACCAGGACCTCGAACAGCCTCCGCGCGCGGCCCGTCGCCTCGGCGTCGGTCGGGTCGAACAGGATCATGAAGATGTGGTTCAGGAAGCGCGTCCCGCACGTCAGCCCGGCGCTGTAGTCGAACCCGTGCTCCAGCGCCCGTGACCGGACCATCTGCACCTGGTGGACGGCGTCCTCGCCCCGCAGCGGGGACAGCGGCGAGAACCCGACGTGGCCCGTCTCGCCGTCCAGCCAGTCGAGGATCGCGTAGGACATCATGCTCGGGATGCCGGCCTGCGGGCGGTCGACGGGCTCGATCTCGGCCTCGGTGACGTCTCCGGCGTAGCGGCGGCTCGTGATCTGCGCGCCCGGGATGCGGCCGAAGGCGTCCTGCACCATGCGGTAGCGCGCCTCGACGACGGCCTCGGGGCCGAAGAGGCCGAACCGCAGGTTCCACCAGCCGATGCCGAGCTCGTCCACCATCTCCTGGATCGCCGGGCGCGTCAGCGGCCCGGGGTCTGCAGACCACCGCGAACGCTGCGTCGTGCCCTGCGCGACGCGGACCGCGTTCGCCGCACGGGCGCTGCCGGTGATCGTCTCGCCCACCTTCAGCGGGCGCAGCGTCTCGATCATCGGCACGAAGTCCTCATCGCGTGCGAACGTGATCTCGCACGCGCGGAAGCACTCCGGCTCGGGCATGAGCCACAGGCCCATCTTCGTGACGATGCCGTAGTTGGACTGCAGGAACAGCCCGTCGAGCGAGGGCCCGTACCCGCCCTTGTAGACGTGCCAGGCGCGGCCGTCGCCGATCGAGCCCATCCCCGTGCGGACGAGGTCGCCGTCGGCCATCACGACCTCCAGCCCGCAGATGGCGGCCGAGTGCTCGCCGTAGGGCGCCTGCCCGAAGCCGCGCTCCAGCGCGTTGCCGACGACGCTGCCCCATCCGAGGCCGGGCGCCGACATCCAGAGCCGGTGGCCGTTCGCGCGCAGGTGCTCGTAGAGGTCGAAGAACGACACCCCGGGTTCGAGCAGCGCGTAGCCCAGGTCCTCGTTCACCTCGAGCACGCGGTTCATCCGGCTGAGCTCGACGACCACGGAGCCGCGGACACGCGGAGCGGTCCCGCCGTAGCCGAGGTTGCGCCCGCGCGAGACCGTCCACAGCGGCAGCCGGTGCGCGTTGGCGATCCGCAGGACCGCCTGGATCTCCTCCACCGATCCGGGCCGGACGACCGCCGAGGGAGCGAACCGCAGCGGATCGCCCAGGGCGAAGGGATCGAGGTGATCGGGCGACGGCTCGTCGGGCGCGTCGACCCACCCGTCCCCGAGCTCGAGGGCGAGCTCGGCCAGCACCGATCGGAGGCTCGCCTCGGAGAAGCCGGGCGGCAGCACGTGGGGCATGTGCCGGATCGTACGCCGGGCGGAGGTACCCTCGAGGGCGCATGTCCGTCATCGAGCAGCTGGTCGACCAGATCGAGGCGCGGTTCGCCGACGCCGAGCGCGAGATGGGCGATCCGCAGGTCATCACCGACCGCGATCGCTACGCCGCAGCCGGTCGCGCGTACCGCCAGCTCGAGCCCGCCGCGAAGCTCGCCGAGGAGTGGCGCCGCGCGATCGACGACGAGGCGGGTGCGCGCGAGCTGCTCGAGGAGAGCGGCGACGACGCCGAGGTCCGCGACCTCCTCGCGAACGCCCGGGGCGACATCGATCGCCTCGAGGAGGAGATCCGCCTCGCGATGGTCGAGCGCGACCCCAACGACGACAAGGACGTCATCGTCGAGGTCCAGGGCGCCGCCGGCGGTGCCGAGGCCGACCTCTGGGCCGGCGACATGTTCCGGCTGCTCAGCCGCTACGCCGACCGCCGCGGCTTCAAGACCGAGGTGCTGGAGAGCACCGACGGCCACCACACCTTCGCGATCAAGGGCGACGGCGCCTACTCCGTCTTCAAGTGGGAGGGCGGGACGCACCGCGTCCAGCGCGTGCCGGCGACCGAGTCGCAGGGCCGTATCCACACGTCGACGGCGACCGTCTCGGTGCTGCCGGAGGCCGAGGAGGTCGACGTGCAGGTGGATGGGAACGACCTCCAGATCGACGTCTACCGCTCGTCCGGTCCCGGCGGTCAGTCGGTGAACACGACCGACTCCGCGGTGCGCATCACGCACAAGCCGACCGGTCTCGTGGTCTCGATGCAGGACGAGAAGTCCCAGCTCCAGAACCGGGAGAAGGCGATGCGCGTGCTCCGCGCGCGGCTGTACGAGCAGGAGGTCGCCCGCCAGAAGGCCGAGCTCGCCGCCGACCGGCAGGCGCAGGTGGGCACGGGCGACCGCTCCGAGCGGATCCGGACCTACAACTACGGCGAGCGCCGTGTGACCGACCACCGCATCGGGCTGACGCAGCACAACCTCGACGCCGTGCTCGCCGGCGAGCTCGACGAGTTCACCGCCGCGCTGCAGGCCGACGAGCGCCGAAGGGCACTCCAGGCCCAGGCCGAGGCGGACGCCGTCCGCTGACCATGATCGGGGGAGTGCCGGTGCGCGACGCGCTCGACTCGGCGGTCGTGGCCATCTCCGCGTCCGGGTCGCCGACCGCGCGCCTCGACGCGGAGCTGCTGCTCGCCGCCGCGCTGGGCGTCGACCGCACGGCGCTGTGGACGACCGATGCCGACGTCGCCGGCCCCGCGGTGCGCACGTTCCGCGACCTCGTCCGGCGCCGCGCTGTCGGACACGAGCCGGTCGCCTACCTGCTGGGGACGAAGGGCTTTCGCTGGATCGACCTCGCCGTCGACCCGCGCGTCCTGATCCCCCGCCCGGAGACGGAGCTGCTCGTGGAGGTCGGCCTCGAGCTGCCCGACGGCGCGCGGGTCGTCGACGTCGGGACGGGCTCGGGGGCGATCGCCCTCGCGCTCAAGCACGAGCGCCCCGACCTCGACGTGCTCGCGACCGACGTCTCCGACGACGCGCTGGCGGTCGCGCAGGCCAACGCCCAGCGCCTCGGCCTCGACGTGGCGTTCGCCCGCGGAGACCTGCTCGAGGCCGTCGACGGCGAGGTCGGTGCCGTCCTCTCCAACCCGCCGTACGTCGCCGACGGCGCGCGCCTGGCGCCCGACATCGCCCGCCACGAGCCGCCCGGCGCGCTGTTCGCGGGCACGGACGGCCTCGACGTCGTCCGCCGCCTCGTGCCCGCGGCCGCTGCCCGCGCGCCGTTCGTCGCGCTCGAGATCGGCCAGGGGCAGGCCGACGAGGTCGCCGAGCTCATGCGGGCGGCGGGCCTGTCGACCGTCGAGCGGCGGCGCGATCTCGCCGGCATCGAGCGCGTGATCGTGGGACGCCGATGATCGAGGCGCGCGAGGCCGAGACGTTCGAGCGCTGCATGGCCGTCGGCGGCGTCGCGGTGTTCCCGGCCGACACGGTCTACGGCCTTGCCTGCGACCCCGGCTCGGCGGACGCCGTCGCGCGCCTCTACGCCCTGAAACGCCGGTTGCCCGACAAGCCCGCCGCCGTCATGTTCTTCTCCGTGGACCTCGCGCTCGCCGCGCTCCCCGAGCTCGGCCGGCGCACCCGCGTCGCCCTTGACGCGCTGCTCCCCGGCGGCGTGACCCTCCTGCTGCCCAACCCGGCCAGGCGCTTCGCGCTCGCGTGCGGGCCCGATCCCGAGACGCTCGGTCTGCGCGTGCCCATGCTGCCGCCACCCGCGGCGGCACTCGGCGCCGTGCGCTGGCCGGTGCTGCAGTCCAGCGCGAACCGGGCGGGTGGCCCGGACGCCAGGCGGCTGGAGGACGTCCCCGAGTCGATCCGCGAGGGCGCCGACATGCTGCTCGACGGCGGCGAGCTGCCGGGGACGCCGTCGACGGTCATCGATCTGCGCGCCTACGAGGCCGACGGCGCTTGGCGCATCGTGCGCCAAGGGGCGATGGATGCCGACGAGGTCGCAGCCGCGCTCCGATAGCCTCGCGGGCCATGTCCGACCTCCCTTCCGACTACTTCAACCGCCCGCTCGCCGACGTCGATCCGGAGGTCGCGGACGCCGTGCGCCTCGAGCTCGAGCGCCAGCAGCGCACGCTGGAGATGATCGCCTCGGAGAACTTCGTGCCCCAGGCCGTCCTGGAGGCGCAGGGGTCCGTGCTCACCAACAAGTACGCCGAGGGATACCCGGGCAAGCGCTACTACGGCGGTTGCGAGCACGTCGACGTCGTCGAGCAGCTCGCGATCGACCGCGCGAAGGAGCTGTTCGGCGCCGAGCACGCCAACGTCCAGCCGCACGCAGGCGCGCAGGCGAACGCCGCCGCGTTCCACGCGCTCATGCAGCCGGGGGACACGCTCATGGGCCTCGCGCTGCCGCACGGCGGGCACCTCACGCACGGCATGAAGATCAACTTCTCGGGGCGGCTCTACGACATCGCGGCCTACGAGGTCGACCGCGAGACGAGCGTCATCGACATGGACGTCGTCGCGGCCATGGCCGAGGAGCGCCGCCCGAAGGTGCTCCTCGCCGGCTGGTCGGCGTACCCGCGTCAGCTCGACTTCCCCCGCTTCCGCGAGATCGCCGACAGCGTCGGCGCGCTCCTCGTCGTGGACATGGCCCACTTCGCCGGCCTCGTCGCCGCCGGCCTGCACCCGAGCCCGGTGCCCTATGCCGACGTCGTCACGACGACGGTCCACAAGACGCTGGGCGGCGCCCGCGGCGGGCTCATCCTCTGCCGCGAGGAGTACGCGAAGAAGATCAACTCCGCGGTCTTCCCCGGTCAGCAGGGCGGCCCGCTCGAGCACGTGATCGCGGCGAAGGCGGTCGCGCTGCGCATCGCGATGAGCGAGGCCTTCCGCGAGCGCCAGGCGCGCACGATCGCCGGGGCCCAGGCCGTCGCGGCCGAGCTGCTGGGGGCCGGGCACGGCGTGAACGTCCTGACCGGCGGCACCGACGTCCACCTCGCGCTCGTGGACCTCCGCGAGAGCGAGATCGACGGCCAGGAGGCCGAGGACCGCCTGCACGACATCGGCATCACGGTCAACCGCAACGCCGTCCCGTTCGATCCGCGGCCGCCGATGGTCACGAGCGGGCTGCGCGTCGGCGCCGGCGCGCTCGCCACGCGGGGCCTGCAGGCCGAGGACTTCACCGAGGTCGGCCAGGTCATGGCGACCGCGCTGACCCCTGCCTACGGGGATCGCCGCGGAGAGCTGGCCGAGCGCGTGTCCGCGGTCGCCGACCGCTACCCGCTCTACGAGCACCTCGCGGCGGCCACCGCCGCCTAGAGCAGCACCGGCGCCAGCCGTCTGCCCCGCGCTCGACCGCACTGATGCGACTGCACATCTTCGACGGCGGCAGCACGGACCTGCCGCTGCGCAACTTCCGGCTCGGCTGGCCGGGCGACGACCGCGTCACGGCGCCGACGCCCTGGTACCTCATCGAGCATCCGCGCGGCAACGTCGTCATCGACGGCGGCAACGCCCCGCAGGTCGCGGTGGACCCCGTCGCGCACTGGGGCGAGATCGCCAAGTCGTCGATCACGACGATGCGGCCCGATCAGGCGGTCGTGCCCGCGATGCGCGCACGCGGATTCGACCCCGCCGACGTGCGCTGGATCGTCCAGAGCCACCTGCACATCGACCACACGGGCGCCCTCGCGGTCATCGAGGAGTTCCCGAACGCGGAGGTGCTCGTCACGCGCACCGAGCACGCATGGGCGCACGCGCCGGCGCCGTTCGCCCAGTGGGGCTACTGCCGCGCGGACTTCGTCAAGCCCGGGGTCCCCTGGTCGCTGCTGGAGGACCAGGAGGACGGCTACGACCTGTTCGGCGATGGCACCCTCGTCTGCTGGCGCACGCCGGGCCACTCGCCGGGCCACATGTCCTTCGAGGTCGGGCTGCCGAGCGGCGCGGCGATCTTCCTCGCGATCGACGCGGTGAACCGGCTCGACGAGCTCGACGGCTCCCACGTACCGGCGTTCACGACGTCATTGACCGAGGCGACCGCGTCGATCGCAAGGGTCCGGCGCCTGGCGTGGCGGGCGGGTGCGGAGGTCATCGCCGGCCACGACCCCGACCAGTGGCGCACGCTGCGCCGCGTGCCGGAGTTCTACGCATGAGCGCTCGTGCGTCGCTCAGCGTGCGGTGAATGCGAGCGAAGGTCGAGCTCGCGGGCGGTTGCCGGAAAGCTGGTCCTTCGGGGAAGCTGGGCGTATGAAACGCCGCTCATCGTTGTCGCTCGCGCTCGCCGCGGTGGCCGCACTCACGTTCGCGGCCGGGGCACGCGCCGACATCGTCGCGACGCTCCCGCCCGGCTCGTACTTCACGGACGTGTCGGTCGCGCCGACCGGCAGCGTCTGGGTCGCGTCCTCGGGCCCCACGCGTGCCCGGTCCGCGATCGGGACCGTCGTCCCCGGCGGCGTCAGCTGGACGTCGCTGCCGATCGCGGGCGCACCGCTGGGCGGGACGAGCGAGAACGCGGTCTTCGCGCGCCCGGACGGAGGCGTGTGGGGCTTCTTCGGCGGGCGCACGGCGGTGCGCTCGACCGGCACGAGCTTCGCCTCGACGGCGGCGCTGTCGCGAGGCTCGTACGAGTCGACGGCCGGCGCGTCGGCGGACGGCAGCGCGCTCGTCGTGCCCTACGAGCAGGAGAGCTTCGTGCGCGTCGGGCTCGACGGAGCGATGACGACGGTGCACTACTCGGCGCCCAAGCCGTCGGGGCTGTCGGACTGTGCGATCGACCGGATCGACGCCGCGCCGGACAACACGCTCGTCGTCGACGACGACTGCCACCGCCTCGTCCGCCTTCGGCTCGACGGGTCGGTCGCCGAGACGATCCCGTTGACCGGCGCACTCGAGGAGTGGGCCGACTTCCCGCGCGTCGCCGCGGGCCCGTCGGGCGATCTGTGGATCGGTGGCGACAGCTCGCTCGCCCACCGTGTCGCCGGCGTGGCGACGACGGTGGCGCTGCCGCAGACCGACGGGTTCCTCGGGCCGTGGGCCACCGCGCCGGACGGCTCGCTGTGGATCGCCCAGGCACAGGGCTGCGTCCTGATGCACATCACGGCGGGCGGCGTGCAGCGGGTGCCGGCGCCGATCACCGCTGAGGCCATCGCCACCGCTCCGGACGGGACGGTGTGGCTCACGAACCGCAACCAGCTGGCCCACGTCGGACCTGCCGGCGAGGGTGGATCGTGCGACGAGCGCCAGCCGACGGTCCGCCTGCCCGATGTGAAGCACGGGAAGGTGACCCTCGCCGCGCTGCGTCAGCGCCACGGTCTGCGGGTCACCAGCAGCGAACCGGGATCGATGATCGGGGCGGTCACGGTCGCCGGGGTGGACATCAAGCCGCAGCAGGCGGTCGACCGACACGGCACCACCCTGCGCTTCTCGCAGAACGTGCTCCGCCGCATCGCTCGGGGCGGCCGGATCGAGGTCCGCTACCTGCAGGTCTGGGACGCCAACGGCAACGGCGGCGGGCCCACGATGGACTACGTCCGGCTGACGCGCTAGGACGCCACGCGCTGCAGCACGGCCTCGATCCGGGCGACCTGCACGGAGAGGTCGTGCTCCGCAGCGACGCTGCGCCCGGCGGGATTGGGCACGCCGAGGGCGATCGCCCTCTCCAGCCCCGCGCGGATCGACGCGCCGTCGTACGGGTCGGCGAGCGCGCCGGTGGCCGGCGTGACGAGCTCCGCGGGCCCGCCGACCTCGGTCGCCAGCACCGGGCGCTGCATCGCCATCGCCTCGAGCACGACCTGGCCGAACGGCTCCACGAGGCTCGGCAGCGCGACGACGTCGGCGGCGGCCATGTACGCCGGGACCTCCTCGTGCGGCACGCGCCCGACCGCGCGGATCTTGTCGCTCGCGGAGAGCTCGGAGCGCAATGGCCCGTCGCCGACGGCCAGCAGCGTCGCGTCGGGCATCTCGAGGACCGCGTCGCGCAGCCGCACGACGTTCTTGCGCTCGTCCAGCCCGCCGACGTAGACGATGAGGCTGCCGGGCAGGTCGGTCAGCCCGAGCGCCTCGCGCGCCTGCGCCTGATCGCGCGGCGCGAAGCGCATCATGTCGACGCCACAGTCGATGACCTCGGTCTTGTGGCGCGACTCGGGGAGCTCGCGGTGCAGCTCGTCGCGCAGCCAGCCGGAGACCGCGATGACGGCCTTCGAGCGACGCACGGCGAGACCGGTCGCCATGCGGATCCCCGCGTTCTCGGCGATGTTGCGTACGTCGCGCCCGTGCGCGGTGAGGACGAGCGGCGCCCGGCCGGCGAGCGCGGCCAGCGCGGCGATCCCACCGGCGGGCAGGAGGAAGTGGGCGTAGACGACGTCGGGATCGCCCTGCACCGCATGGCGCAGCGCGTCGATCGCCAGGCGGCCCTGCTTGCCCTTGCCACCGCCGCGATGGTCGACGACCGCGGGCAGGATCTCGTGGCCCATCGCCTGCAGGGCGTCGGAGACCTGGGCGACGAAGACGCCGTAGTCCGGATCGTCGGGGCCCGGCCACATCGAGGAGACGAGGAGGATCCGCATCGCCTACCCGCCTACCCCGAGACCACCGGCGCCGGACCGAGCGCGCGCAGCCACGCCGCGCGGCGCTCCTCGCTGCCCGCCTGCGCCTCGACCTCGTCGACGAGCGCGCCGACCTCCGAGGTCACGGCGCGCTCGATGCCGGCGACGCCGGACCACACCTCGCCGCCCAGCCGCTCGCCCTCGCCGACGAGCACCTCGTCCATGGTCTCGCCCGGCCGGACGCCCATGACGTGGAAGTCCGGCTCCGCGCCGCCGCCCGCGCCGCGCCAGATGCGGGACGCGAGCTCGCCGACGGTGAGCATCGACGGGTCCGCCGCGGTCAGCAGCCCCGGGCCGGGAAGGATCGACTGGCCGACGAGGGCGGCGGCGTGGGCCATCGTGATCCAGTAGCGCAGCATCCCGGTGTCGGTGACCGTGAGCGGGACACCGGCGCGGGCCTGGCGCAGGAACAGCTCGGAGGCGCTGCCGCCGCTGCCGAGGACGTTCACGAGCCGGACCGCGGCCCGGCGGGCGCCGGTGCGCTCCGCGGCGACGCACGCGAGATCCTCCATGAGCCGTTTCGTCCGGCCGTACTGGGACGCGTGGCGCGCGGCCTTGTCGGTCGACGCGACCACGACCGTCCCCGCGCCTGCGGCCTCGGCGCAGCGCAGCACGTTCCAGCTGCCGTCGAGGTTCGTCGCGGCGAACTCCTCCGGGTAGCGCTCGGCCCAGTCGACGTGCTTGTAGGCGGCGAGGTGCACGACGACGTCGGGCGAGGCGCGCGCAAACTCCGTCTCCAGGCGGCTGCGGTCGCGCACGTCGCACAGCACGTGCTCGAACCGCGCGAGGTTCGCGGCGCCGCGCGCCCGGCGGTCGGCGGTGAGCGCGGCCTCGTGCGCGTCGAGGACGGTGATGAGCTGCGGCCGGAACGCCTCGAGCAGCGTCGTGAGCGATCTGCCGATCGACCCTGCGCCGCCGGTGACGAGCACGCGGCGCCCCGACAGGGCCTCCTCGAGCTCGAGCACGGCGGGGACGGGGTCGCGCTGCCGAGTGACCGTCTGCCAGTCGAACCGCTCGCCCGGGATCCGGCGCGGCGGCCGCCGCCACGGGCCCGCTGGGGTGGGCAGCGCCCGCGCGACCCGCCCGTAGCCGGCCTTCATGGACGGCGAGCGGCTGTGGTCGGGCTCGTTGATCTCCGCGACGACGTAGGGGAACAGCTCGCCGATGCGGGCGACGACCGGGTCGAGGTCCAGCTCGCCCTCGTCGTAGGGCAGTCCCTCGCCGAGCACGCCGGCCGCGTTGGAGACGTGCGCGACCTCGCCCGCCGGCCCGAGCTCCTCGACGTAGCGCCCGAGCTCCAGGCCCTCCTCGCCCTCCAGGCCCCAGAGCGACGGGTAGGCGCTCGCGAACGTGTGGAACAGCGCGGCGTGGGAGGTGTCCAGCGTGAAGCCGAGCGACGGGACCCGCGCCCGCCACGAGAGCAGGTCGCGCCAGTGCCCCCCGATCGGCGTGAGGAAGACCCCGCCGGTGCGCATGCGCAGGACGGGCGGGACGTTCTCGATGAGCGGGGTGACCCCGTGCTCGCCGCAGGCCCGCGCGAAGCATCGAAGGAACGCCTCGACGGCAGGCTCGTCGACGCCGCCGGACGCGCGCAGCTCCGCGGGCGTCTGCGGGATGAAGAGGTGGATGGTGAGGACCGGCGAGCCGATCGCCGCCGCGAACCGCGCGCTGCGCGCGATCCCGTCGCGTGCCTCGTCGTCGAGCCGGTCGACCCGGACGAACGCGCCGCTGGGCCAGGACACGGGCGCCTCGGCGGTCAGCGCGACCTCGTCGCCGGACGCGTCGACGGCGCGGCGTACGACGTCGGCGGCGCGCTGCGTGGACGCGTCGTCGCGCACGTCGCCGGGCATCAGGCACAGCTCGAGGCCGGCCCACGGGCCGTCGGCGAGCCGCTCGGCGACCTGGTCAGCCTCGGGAGCGGCCTTGAGCAGCGGGATGGAGGCGGAGCCAGTCGACATATGTCGTGACCGCCTGGTCCAGCGGCCGCGGGGTCAATGCTAGTCGTGCGTCGGACGGCGGCAGGGCGTAGGAGTCCCCCTCGCCGGCGGGCAGCTCGCCGCCCGGCAGCTCGATCTCGACGTCCGAGCCCGCCGCCGCGATCGCGACCTCCGCCGCCTCCAGCAGCGGCGTTGCGACGCCGCTGCCCGCCCACAGGACCGGCGCGGACGGACCGTCGACGACGAGCCGCTCGATCCCGTCGACGAGGTCGTCGACGTAGAGGAAGTCGCGGGTCCGGGAGGGATCGCCGGGGATCGAGATGGGGCGCCCGTCGAGGGCGCGCGCGGCGAACGCCGCGATCGCGCCCGTCGCGCCCTCCCAGGCGACCTGTCCGGGGCCGAACACCGACGTCAGCCGCAGCGCGACGGCCCGCGCGCGATGCAGCCGGCAGGCCTCCTCGCCGAGGCGCTTGGAGAGGCCATAGGGGTCCGGAGGCGGATCGAGCCCGGCGCGGGCGGTCGAGGGGAGGACGAGCAGCGCGTCGTGCGCGGCGCAGGCCTCGAGCAGGTTGACGGTCGTGCCGACGTTCTCGCGCACCGCGGTCGCGGGGTCCTCGCGCGCTCGCGCGGGATCGGGGACCCCGGCGAAGTGCAGGACCGCGTCGCAGCCGGCGACGAGGTCGCGCGCCGCGGGGTCGCCGGCGTCGACGACGTGGTCGATGTGCAGATCGGAGGACGCGGCGCGCGCGCTGCTCCCGGGGCGGGTGAGCGTCACGACGTCGTGCCCGCGCCCGCCGAGCAGCGTCGCGCTGCGCCAGCCGAGGTAGCCGGTCGCACCGGTGACGAGGAGCCTCACGCGCGCAGGTACTCCGCGACGCGGTGCTCGTAGGTGAAGGGCGTGGAGAACGTCCACCCGGCGTCGTGCGCCGGCTCGCGGCCCTCGGCGAGCGCCGCGACATCGCCCACCGTGATCGTCTCGGCGACGACGTTCGCG
>Ga0070665_100000780_pt1 | contig 41940 bp, 28 predicted proteins | sample KBSS13metaG_FD_65862 | JGI IMG/M metagenome (GOLD analysis project Ga0070665, IMG submission 65862) | Switchgrass rhizosphere microbial communities from Kellogg Biological Station, Michigan, USA - KBS S1-3 metaG | ecosystem: Host-associated > Plants > Roots > Rhizosphere > Soil ...
CAGGGGCAGACAGGCGACACCCGCCGACCCGCTGACGATCAGGATGGAATACAGGGTCCGCGGCCGCCGCTCGAGCCAGTGGATCCCGCCCAACTGGCATCGCTTCAGGAGCCCCAGAAAGCGCGCTTCCCCCACCGGCTCGTGTTTCGCCATGGTCAGAGTGCACAGTGCGGGCGTCGCGCTCATGGCGACCAACAGCGACAAGCCGATGGCCGTCAGAAACGCAATCGACAAGGGCCGGAAGAACGATCCCTGCAATCCAGACATCATCAGGACCGGCAGGAAGGCGACAGCCACCGCGGCGGTCGCGTAAAACACTGGACGTCGAACTTCCAGCGAAGCTGACGTGAACAGCTCGAGTAGCGGGACCTGCCGGACCGCGCTCCGGCGGCGCCGCAGAATGTTTTCGACATCGATGACGGCATCGTCGACCACGACGCCGAGCGCGACGACCAGCCCACCGAGCGTCATCGTGTTCAGGCTCAAACCAACCGCCTGGAGAATCCACACCGTCGTCAGGAGTGTGAGCGGTATGGCGCCGAAGGACACCAACGCGCCGCGCCAGTCGCGCAACATCACCAGGAGCAGCGCGATAACGAGCGCCGCACCCACGATCAATGAATTGCGCAAGCCCTCGATCGCGCTTTCGATGAAGCTGGCGGGTCTAAGGAGCGCCGGATGGTACTGGACGCCCTGCCGACTGAGCTGTGTTGACAGTGAGTCGAGTCTCTGCTCGAGCGCCCGGGTGACTTCGAGTGTATTCGCACCATACTGAGTCGCGGTTTCAACCAGAATCCCCGGCTTTCCACCAATCAACGCATCCCCGAAACGCGGCTCGGCCCCATCATGTATTGCGGCCACATCGCCCAGTCGAACGGGTAAACCCGAACGCATGGTCATCACGGCGTTCGCCAGGTCACCAGGAGTGGCGCCGGACGTTTGTGCACGGATCACGACGCGTTGTGCGGATGTCTCGAGAAATCCTCCGCCGACCGACGCGGTCGCATCGTGGGCCGTAGCGATGACGTCGTCCAGCGAAAGCCCGTTGGAGGCCAGCTTCGTAGGATCGACATCGATCTGTCGCTGCCGCACTTCCCCACCCAGAATCTGGGCCTGGGCGACCCCGGGGACCGCCAACAACTGCGGCTTGAGGGTCCATTGCGCCAGGTCGCGCAACTCGAGCGGCGACAAGCGATCGCTCGTAAACCCGAAATGCACCAGGTACTCCATGGAGGAGCTCAACGGGGACAGCAAGGGGGCACCTACTCCATCAGGCAGCAGGCTCCCTGACTCGGCGAGGCGCTCTGTCACCACCTGGCGCTGGCGATAGGGATCTCCGCCTCGGGCAAACTCCACCAGGATCGCCGAGAGCCCCTGACTGGACGTGGAGCGCACGGTCTGCACGTTTTCCGTACCGGCCAGGAGGCCTTCGAGCGGGCGCGTAACCAACGACTCGACCTGGGTCGCATCGAGGCCTGGAGCCTCCGTCTGGACCAACACACGCGGCGGCGCGAAGTCCGGGAAGACATCGAACCGAACGCTGGCCAGCGACGCCGCACCGAGGGCCGTAATCAGAATAGCCAATGCGGTGACTACGCGCGGGTTGGCCAGGGAGACGCGAACGATGGCAGCCAGCATGGCGGGAGTCTAAAGAGCGGCCGGAGACCCGGACATGTGTGCGTCTACCGACAGCGCCTGGGTCGAATGTCTGTTCCTACACACATGTTCCGCGCCCAGTCTGCTCTTTAGAATCGACTGCCAGAAAGACCCGGTAGTCCCGCGTCGCGCCGCTGGCGCTTCTCGGGATTTCCTCCGCTGCGCTCCGGTCATCGTATGCCACGTCGTGCTCTGTGCTTCATATTGCTTCTGGCCGTGCTGGGCGGCTGCGCGACCTATAAACCGGCCCCGTTGGATCCTCAACATAATGTTGAGCAGTTTGCCGCACGTCGACTCGACGACAAGGAGCTTCAGACGGAAGTCGCGCACCTGTTGCCGCAGGCGGCGGCATCCTGGCCACCGCAGCAGTGGGACCGGGGGGAGTTACTGGCCGTCGCCCTCGTCCGCAACCCACAACTCGTGGTTGCCCGGGCTCGTGTGCAGGCGTCGGTAGCACACGAAGTCACCGCCGGACAAATACTGAACCCGGACCTGACGCTCCAATCGGAGTATGGCGCACATGGAGAGTCACACCCCTGGCTCTATGGAGTCGCTTTGGACTGGGTGCTGCGCTCACCGGGTCGGCGCCAGCTCGAACAGGAGATCGCCCGCCTGGATACGGTCAACACCCGACTCCAGCTCATGGATGGGATCTGGACCCTGCGTCGCGAGCTCATCGCCGCGCTGTCGGATTGGGAAGGTGCCCGGCGTCGTTTGACGCTGCTCGATCGATTGGCAGCCGCGCAAGACCGGTTACTCCTGGGTGAGCGCAAGAGAGTGCAGGCCGGTGAAGATTCTCCGAGCGAGTCAGTTACGGTCGAGCAGGCACGCATTGAGACCGAGCAGAGCCAAGCGCAGGCTCGGGCAGCGGCGGACGCCGCACAAGTTGCGGCCGCGAAGGCACTGGGTTTCCCGCCCGACACGTTGGACTCACTGCAGTTCGTATGGCCCGATTGGGGTGTACCGCCAACGGTTACCGACGCGCAGAACCGTGAAGAGCGCGATCGAGCGTTGCTGTCGCGCTCAGACCTCGGAGCCGCGATGGACGAATACTCCATCGCCGAAGCCCAATTCAAACTGGCGGTAAAGCGACAGTACCCCCAGTTGACGATCGGGCCCGGATACTACTGGGACCACGGCATCAGCAAGTTTCCATTGGACGTCGGACTCACCCTGCCGCTAAACGGTAATAAAGGTGAGATTGCCGAGGCGCGCGCGGCGCGGGACGTGGCCGGCAAACGCATGCTCGCCCTGCAAGCGGACATCTATGGAGATATCGCCGCGGCGGAGCGCTCCGAGCATCTGGCTCGCGCCAGCACTGAGACGGCCGAGCGACGCCTCGAGAACGCCCGACGCCAGTTGGCGCAGGGCGAGCTCAGTCTGCGATGGGGTGAGTCGAGTGGGATGGAACGCGTCGGCAGTGAAATCCTCGCCATCCGCGCCGAGTTGGAGGTCTTGGAAATGCGCGAACAGCTACAGACCGCGCGCAACAATCTGGAAGACGTTTTGCACGCACCGCTATCGGGCCCGGAGATCGCGTTGGCCAAGTCCCCGGACCCGATGGCCGCTGGAGCGGGATCATGAGCACATCTATTGAGCGCCTGTGGGTTTTCCTTCTCTTTAGCATTCTGGCTTGCGCAACGCAGGCCCACGCGGCCGATGGTGACAACGACAAGCCGGCCACGACCCGGTCGGCCGACATGGCGACGCTGACCGGGCCGCAGCGACAGGCGCTGGGAATTGTCGTAGGTCATCCGCCGCTAGCGCAGATTCCCGACCACATCGACTCACTCGGACTCGTACTCGACACCACCGTGCTCGTTGCCGATGCGGGGGATATGTCGGCAGTCGACGCCTCCGAGCGCTCGACCAAGGCGGAGCTGACTCGTCTACAAGGCCTGTACGGAGACGGCGCAGGCGCATCGCTCAAGATGCTCCAGGCCGCGAAGGCGGAGGAAGCCAAAGCCGCGGCCCAGACCCGCTTCACGCAAGCGAAATTCAACCAGCATTGGAGTCCCCTGGCCCGAATGGCGCCAGCAGAGCGTCAGAAACTTCTGACCGCGGTCGCGCGCGGGCAGATTCTCCTGCTCCGTGCCGACCTGCCCGGTCGCCACAGCCTTGCGGCTCTGCCGGACACCGCCCAGGTGGACGTGGACGGCATCCACGTAGCGGGGCGCGTGTTGGGAGTCATGCAGCAAGCCGACGAAACACAGAGCGTCGGGCTGCTCGTCGGCATCGCCAACGCTCCCGCGGGATTGAGCCCCGGAGCCCGCGTTCCGGTCGCTCTGATGATGGCCAAGCGCTCCGGAGTGCTACTGCCCCCGGAGGCGGTGTTGTATGACGAGCATGGCGCGTACGTTTTCGAACAGGTGGCGGAAAAAACCGACCCCGGCAAGGCCCGCTACACTCGCCACGATATCAAACTGCTGCAACGACATGGCGAGGGGTGGCTGGTGTCGGGCATTCACAATACCGATGACATCGTCTTCGAGGGGGCTGGTGTGCTCTGGTCGCTGCAAGGGGCGACCGCCCAGGCCGCTGACGATGACGACGACTGACAGACTCGCACTGTGCTCGCCGCGATTGTCCGCGCGTCTCTGGCCAACCCGCGCATCGTCACCGCGCTGGCTTGCCTGATCGCCGCGCTGGGGGCGGCTTCTCTCACCATTGTCCATTTCGACGTTTTTCCGGACTTCGCGCCACCGCACGTGTTGGTCCAGACCGAAGCGCCCGGACTCGACGCCACGCAGGTCGAAGCGCTGGTCACTCGACCGCTGGAGGGTCTGTTAGCCGGTACCGAAAACGTCAAAACCGTCCGCTCCACGTCCAGTCAGGGTCTGTCAGCCATCCAGGTGGTGTTTGACCGGGGCGGGGATCCGTACCGCCAGCGCCAGGTCGTGACGGAACGGCTCGCCGAAGCGGCAGGCTTGCTGCCGCAGGGGGTGGCGGCGCCGCGTTTGTCCCCGTTGAGCTCCTCCATGGAGTACCTCCTCCACTTCGGCTTCACGGGTGAGCGGCTCTCGCCCATGGAGTTACGGGACCTGGTGCAGTGGACGGTCAAGCCGCAATTGCTGGCGGTGCCCGGAATCGCGCAGGCGCAGGTTCTCGGCGGCGGCGTTCGGGAGCGGCAGATCGAAGTCGATCCCGCAAAACTGGCCGCAAACGAGCTTTCGCTGGAAGACATCACGGAGGCAGCAAAGCGCGCGACCGCAACCGTCGGCGGCGGATATATCGAGACAGCGTCCCAGCGCATCATCATCCGCGCGAAGGCGCCCGGAGAAAGTACTGACGACCTGGCCAACGCCATGGTCGCCATGCGCGCGGGGTTACCGGTGAGACTTCGTGATGTCGCCACGATACGCGATGGTATCGAGCCGCGCTTCGGTGACGCCCTCATTGACGGTCAGCCGGGCATCATGGTCGAGACCTCGACACAGTTTGGCGCCAACACGCTCGAGGTGACGCGTGCGCTCGAGCAACGGCTCGATGCACTCGGGAGCGAGTTGGCCAAGCAAGGGGTGCACTATCATCCTGGGTTGCTTCGACCCGCGAGCTTCATCGAGAGCGCAATCGAGAAACTGAGAAACTCGCTGCTGGTGGGTGCCGCGTTGGTCGTGGCGCTGCTGCTGGCAGCGCTGCGTGACTGGCGTGGCGCGTTGATCTCCTTCAGTTCCATCCCCCTCACGCTCCTGACGACAGTCTGGATCCTGAACACCTGCGGATTCACCCTGAACACCATGACCTTGGGTGGGCTCGTCGTGGCACTCGGCGTTGTGGTCGATGATGCGGTCATCGACGTCGAAAACACCTTGCGCCGCCTGCGCGGTGCCGCTCATTCGTTCGACGTCCGGGCGCTGTTTTCCTCAGCCTCCCTCGAAGTGAGGCGCCCGGTGTTCTACGCCACGGCCGCGGTGGCCGTCGCGTTTCTGCCGATCCTGATGATGTCAGGTTTGCAGGGATCCTTCTTTCGGCCGCTGTCGATTGCCTTTTTGTTGGCTGTAGGACTGTCGCTGTTGGTCGCCATGAGCGCCACCCCGGCGCTGTGCACGCTCGCGATGGCCCGTCATACGCCCAAGCCCGAAGCGCCCTGCCTGAAACGCCTGAAAGCCGGCCAACGGCGGACGATCGCCTGGCTCAATGACAAGCCCCAGCTGCTCCTGGCGATCCTGGTTGCGAGCGGGCTCGCCGGCAGCGTGTGTCTGCCGCTACTTGGCGGGCGACTACTGCCTGACTTCCGGGAGAATTACCTGATCGCCCATGCGTCGTTGCGTCCCGGGGTCTCGATCGAGGAAACCGCTCGTGTGGGCGCGCGGCTTTGCCGCGATCTACTGGCCATTCCGGGCGTCAAGAGTGTCGCCGACCAGATCGGCCGGGCCGAGAACGGCCAGGATCCGGACACACCCAACAAGAGCGAGTTCGAGGTGCAGATCGACCCGGGTAAGGCTCGCGCGACGCAGATCGATGCGGCGATCCGCAAGGTCTTCGACCAGTACCCGAGAGAGTTGGTCGAGATCAACTCTGTGTTGGCCGAGCGTATCGGCGAGACCCTGTCCGGAGAGGCCGCGCCCTTCTCGATCAGTATCATCGGCTCCGATCTGGACGCGGACGACCGCGTGGGTGGGCAGATAGTCGCGGTGCTGGAGAAATTGCCACACAGCGGGACGGTGCGCCTGGTGATCCCTCCGAGTCAGGTCGAGTTGCAGATTACTCTGCACCCTGCAGCACTGGCCTTATACGGTCTGAAGGCCGGAGATGTCCTGGAAACGATCAGCGCAACCTATCACGGCCGCGTCGCAGCCGAGCTCAAACAGGCCGATCGGAGCGTACCGGTTGTCGTACGTGTTCTCAGGTCCACCGCTGATCCGCGCGCGGTGGGCGCCCTGTTGTTACGAGGTCAGGGTGGAGCACTAACCTCGTTGTCGGCTGTGGCCACTATCGAGATGGCACCCGCACGCAGTCTCATCAACCATGAAGACGGGCTCAGACGCCAGATCGTGGTTGCCACACCTGCGACGACGGACCAAGTCGGTTACGCTGCCGCGGCACGGCAGGCTATCGCAGCGAAAGTCGAGTTGCCGCCTGGCGTATTCCTCCGCTACGGTGGAATGGCCGAAGCGCAGCGCTCGGCCGCGAGCGAGCTTTTGTTGCATTCCGCCGCGGCGTTCGTGCTGGTCGTACTATTGTTGGCGCTCGCCTTCGGCAACATACGCCAGGTCATGCTGGTCTTGTGCTCCTTGCCAAGCACGCTCACCGGAGGGGTCGTCGCAGTCGTCCTCACTGGAGGAACGCTCACACTGGGCTCCATGGTGGGCTTTGTCGCCCTGTTTGGCATGGCGGCGCGCAACACCATCCTGTTGGTGTCCCATTTCGATCACCTGGTCCAGGAGGAGCAGCAATCCTGGAGCTTCCGGACGGCACTGCGCGGCGCCGAGGAACGGCTGACACCGGTCTTGCTCACCGCCCTCCTGACCGCGCTCGCGCTCCTTCCAGTGGCGCTTCAGTTACACGAGCCCGGGCACGAGATCGAAGGACCGATGGCCGTGGTGATCCTGGGAGGGTTGGTGTCCTCCACGCTGGTGAGCCTCCTGCTCGTTCCCCCGCTTGCGGCTCGCTGGTTACAGCATGCCGGCTGAGGGTCCGAATCGGGAGACTCACCGCAGTGTAGCCTGTTGCCGACACCCCCAAGAGCGCGGCTTCGGCTGCAGTTTTGAGCGCTCTCGCGGCCGCAACACAGCGCATCCCCGTATCTGCCCCGGGGCACTGTCTGCGCTCAGCGACTAAACCTTTCTGCTTATAAAACAGCGCGTTAGTGCCACGCCTGTGACCCAGTGCACAGTTCGTTGTCTGAAAAGGCCGACAAGGACGCGCTGCCCAGCTTGCCTACCCAGTTTGCGTCCAAGCTGTGATTTTCAACAGTCTCAATGAGTTACGACCGCTGGCACGGCCCCTGCATTATGTCGCACGACGCTGCCATCGCCCGGCGTCACCAAAGGCAAACCCGCTGAAAAGCGGGGGCGCAAAACTTCCGGTCTAACGGCATTGACACCTATGACAGCGGAGTTGCCGGGGCAATCGCAAGCCTCGTGAGGCAGGTCAGCACCTCCAGCTGTGCTGCACTCGCGTGCAACTCCCAGAACGATGGCGTCATCCCGGGCGACCGGCTTCGGGGTCATCATTTTCGGGAGTGTGCATGCAAACAACCAAACAGATGTTTGGGTCGGGTCTCGTTGCGATTTCGTTCGCGGTGGCGTCAGCCATTGCCTCCGCAGCAACCCCCATCAACACCGCAGGCGATAGTTTTCCGCGTCTGGGCCTGATTTCAACCGCGGGCCCGCAGCGCTATGCGAGCTCGTTCCAAACGTTCGCCGCCAAGCACGGTGTCGTGATCATCAATGGCGCCGGCGAAGGTTGGCAGCGAGGTGCCGGGTACAGCAAAGAGCAGGTCATCCAGAGCATCAAGTCGCAGTCCTTCGCCCACACCCGCGTGTATCAATACATCGGCATCAACGAGCTGTACAACACGACGTACGCCAGCCTGAATCCCTTCCCGACCTGGTACAAGCAGGTCGCCGCCCGGAAGTGGTGGCTGTATCCGACCACTACCGCGGGCACCCCGGTCACCGACCCGCAATCGTCCCAGAAGTGGCTCGTAAACATGGGCCCGAACGTTCCGGTGGATCCGACGACGAGCCTCGGGCCGTACGCCTGGGCGGCCAAATACGTCAACGACCTGTTCCACCTGGGTCGCTATGCCGGAACATCGGCCGCGCCGTCCCTGGACGGATTCTTCCTGGATAACGTCCTCATCGATCCCTCCAATGGCATGGGCAACGTCGCCAACGGCGACTGGATGCGCGTCGGCACGACCCAGGCTCACAACGCACCGAGCACCTACAACGCGGTCATGGCCGGTGAGAAGTCGTTCTTCACCTACCTGGATACCGCGTGGCCCGGCAGCCAGCAGCTCGGTAACTCGGGTGGCACTCTCGCCCTGGCGGCTTCCAACTACTACAGCGCCACGGATGCGACTCTCAACAGCCAGATCCTGGCGGGAACCTCCACGCTGAGCGGCGTGATGGAGGGCGGCACGATCGAGCACGCCATGGGCCGAACCTACTCGATCGAGTCCTACGGCGGCTCGCTCGCCTTGCAGAAGTGGTATCAGACCGCGATCAAGAACTACGGCGGCGCCAAGCTGTTGCTCCTCAGCCAGATCGCCACTGCCACCGGTAGCGATCCAATCAAGTTCACCTCCACCGGGACGGTCGCGGCCTATTCCGCCGCGTGGCAGGGCATGCGCTACGGCCTCGCCGCCGCTCTCATGAACAACGGTTACTACACAGTCGACAGCGGCGTATACGACGAAGAGACCGTCGCCAACCGCCGTTGGTTCGACGAGTTTGATAACGCCGGACGCGGCGTTGGTTACCTGGGCCACCCTGTAGCCGCTGCGGTTGGCAATCCGCAGACTGCAGCGTGGAGCAATGGAGTGTGGATGCGCGAATTCCAGTACGGTGTCGTGCTCTGGAATCCGAAAGGCAACGGTGCCCGGACCGTGAATGTGGCAGGACTGGTGAGCCCCAACGGGCATACGGGCCTGAAGCACATCGCTGGAACACAGAATCCAGCGCTCAATAACGGCCGCGCGGTAACCTCGGTTACTCTCCAAGACCGCGACGGCCTCGTCCTTCTATGGACCGCTCCATAGAGTCAGTCTGAGTCTCGTTGCGATGACTCGAGATCTGGGCCTGCTGGCAACAGCAGGCCCTGTTTTTTTGCGCAGTGAGTTTTTGTACAGACGCAACGCTCAGCCAACGTTCAGCGTCTGATTGTTATCCTTCGCATCCCCCTGCGTGGCCTCATCGGAAAGGGATGTGAAGTGACCGAACCGCGCCGCCTCCTGCAACGTCTCCTCGAGTACATCGAAGAACAGGCGAAAGAGATTGATCCGCGAGGCTATTGCCTCTCCCAGACCAAGGGATTCATCCGCCATCGCGAGACCATCGCCGCCCTCCCCGGCGTCGAATATGACATAAAGGTCGAGGGGGACCACGTGTGGCTACGGGTCTCACGACTGACTCCTTCGCGACCTCCCGCGGTCTCCGAAAAATTTCGTACTTTCATTCGCGTCAGTGACGATCCGGACGGCGGACTGCCGGCGCTGGATGACGCCGGCTTTCGTCGCTGGTTCACCAAGGCGGCTGAAGGCAAGTTGGCTGACCAGCGCGCCGACCTGGAAAGGCAGGGACGCGCCACGGTAAACAGGGCCCTCGAGGAATATCGGACACTCTGGAATACGTGGGCCGCGGCGGAGCGTCCGCGGCGCAAGACGATCGCGCTGTATGGAGACCTGTTCTCCCTCAGGCACCAACTCGCCGTGGATGAAACGGCCCGACCGCAAGAGCTCGTCTGGGGCATCGGCATTGCCACGCGCCAACTGTCGTTCGAGGGCTCACGGTTCGACTTCGAATACCCGCTGTTGACTCAGGCGGTTGAAATCGCGATCGACGAAATGACCATGGCGATCGAGATCCGGCCGCGTGCGACGGATACACGGGTCGAGCTCGACGCCTTCGTCTCCTGCGGAGTTCCCGGTGCTGCCGAGGTCGAGCGCACAGCGCGTGAATATCTTGCGAAAAACAAGGATCGGCCCGTCACGCCATTTGATGCCGCAAGTTATACCGACGTTCTGAAGCTCGCTGCGTCCAACCTCGATAGCTACGGCGCGTACTACGAGCTCGCAGGTAAGCGCGAGCCCGTTCCCCAGGCGGGTGAGCATCTCGTCGTAACGGATGGCTGGGTTCTCCTCTCCCGACCCCGCTCGAACAACTACCTGTTCGAGGATCTCAAGCACTTACAGGAAAAGCTGCTGGGCGGCTGCGAGATTCCCGCGGGGCCGCTCGCGCTCGTGACTCCTTCGTCGGATCTGCCGGTCGAGTACGAGCCCGTGCGTTTCCGGGGTTTGTCGAGCCGCGGAACGCCTGAAGGGGGTAAGCGGCTGGACGAGCTGTATTTCCCGCTCCCGTACAACGAGGAGCAGGTCACCATCGTCCAGTACCTGGAGCGAGCTCCCGGCGTCACCGTTCAAGGACCGCCGGGTACCGGTAAGACCCACACCATTGCCAACATCGTTTGCCACTACCTCGCTACGGGACGCCGCGTTCTGGTGACATCCCGGGGCGAGCGGGCGCTCGAGATTCTCAGGGACAAGATCCCGGACGAGGTCCGCGCGCTCACCGTAGCGCTGCTCGCGAGCGACCGTGAAGGTGTCAGGCAATTCCAGGCCGCGATCGAGGCGATCCAACACCAGGTGTCCCAGCTCAATCCCGAAATCACCAAGCGGGAAATCGTTACGCTCACCAGCGCCATCGACCGCGCCCATGGAGAGCTGGTCAGTATCGATCGCCGCGTAGATGAGATCGCGGCGGCCCAACTCGCCGACATCGACGTCGACGGCGTGCTCATGCGAGCGCAGAAGCTGGCCCAACTGGTCGTCACCGGGGCGGCACAACACTCCTGGTTCGACGATGACGTTACCCTCGCCCCCGAGCACGCTCCACCGCTGACGGATGACGAAGCGGCGCGCCTGCGCGAAGCGCGGCGCAAGCTCGGTGCGGACATTGTCTACGCCAATGCCCGGATCCCCGCCGTAAACGATCTGCCCTCGACCACGGAAGTCAGTCAGCTTCACGAGCTGCTGTCAAAGATCAAGGAGATTGAAGACCAGGTCGCCACGGGTCACGTCCTCCCTCTCAAGGCAACGACACCTAATGTGCTGGAGGCTGCACGCGGTCTGTCGGGGCAGATCCGCGAGGCGCTCGGCCTGGTCGAAACGCTCGAGGCTGTCGAGGGAGGCTGGCCCAGCGAGCTGCGGGCGAAATGCCGCCTCCCCTCCTTTGCCTCGGAGCGTGCCGCACTCGAGGCGTTATTCAGCGATCTCGATTCACTGATCGAAGCCCGTGCGGCCTTCTTGAAGCGCCCGGTGGATTTTCCCGAGGCGGGGCTCTATTCCGTCAAGACTCGCGAAGCGGTCTCCCGGGCTGCCGAGGGCGACAAGCCATTTGCCATGCTTGCGCTGGGGACGTCCGAAGCCAAGGAGCACATCAAACAGGTTCGCGTGTCGGGATTACCGCCTGCGCACGCCGATGATTGGACGCATGTAAAGCGCTTCGTTGAATTGCACGAGGAAGTCCTCTCCTTCGTGACGCGTTGGAACCATTGCGCGGCGGAGCTGGCGATTCCGAAACTGGATGGCGGCGTACCCAACCTGCGCCACATCGAAACGACCGCCAACCTGGCGAGAAGTGCTTACAAGGTAGCAACGGTCTATGACGTCACGCTGCCCCAGAACGCCGAGCTGGTGTTCGAAAAAGCGCCCGAGAGCGAGCTCGCCGGTAGTGCCGGGGAACTGCGCTCCATCCTCGAGCAACTGCGGCGCCACTTGACGCGCGTGGAGCTCGCACAGGCGGTTACGGTGCTCGCCAATTTGCAGGAGAAACTCGCCGGGACCTCCGGCCCGGTCTCCAGTCAGCTCAGACTGTTCATCGATACGAAGCTCGGCAATCCGGAGCTCGGCGCCGAGCGCGTTGCCGCGCACTACGCGGAAATTCTCGTGGAGTTGCGGCGCATCGACGCCCTCTCCGTGGATTTCACCGCCATCCAGGAGTTCCGCAAGCGCATCGCGAACGCGGGCGCCCAGAAGCTGGCTGCCCGTATCGGCTCGGTCGCAGTCAGAAGCTCCGGCGAAGACCGGGTCTTTCCGCCGACCTGGCGAGCCGCATGGAACTGGGCCCGGATGCGGCGTCATCTCGACACAATCGAATCGCGCGAGGAGCTCATCACACTGTCGGAGCGCCGCCGTGAGATCGAGGCGGGACTGGCACGCCGTTATGTCAGCGTCGTGGCTAAGGCCGCCTGGCTCTCCACCAAGCGGAACGCAACACCCAAGCTGTTGCAGGCACTATCGGGATACGCAACGGCAATCCGCAGGATCGGCCAGGGGACGGGTCCCAACGCCACGCGCTATCGCCGTGACGCCCGGGAAGCCATGCTCGACGCCGCCGGCGCGGTACCGTGCTGGATCATGAGTCATGCCCGCGTCTCTGAATCCATGCCAGCCGAGATCGGGGAGTTCGATCTCGTGATCGTCGACGAGGCGAGCCAGTCCGATCTGTGGGCGCTGCCGGCCATTCTGCGCGCGAAGAAGATTCTCGTGGTCGGCGACCACAAACAGGTCTCACCGGATGCGGGATTCATTGCCGCGCAACGCATCCAGGAGCTCAAGCATCGCTTCCTCTCGGAGCAGCCTTACGGCGACGAGATGACACCCGAGAAGTCTCTGTATGAACTGGCCGTGCGCGTGTACTCGGCGGCCAACATCATGTTGCGCGAGCATTTCCGCTGCGTGCCCGCGATCATCGCCTACTCCAACCGGGCGCACTACGGCGGCCAGATCCAGCCGATCCGCATCCCGACGGCGAGCGAGCGGATCGACCCGCCGCTCGTGGATATCCACGTACCTTCCGGCACTCGCGACAAGCGGGACCGTAACGATCACGAAGCGCAGGCCATCGCCACCGAGATCGCCTTCCTTCTCGCGGATGACCGCTTCGCCGGTCGCACGATCGGTGTTGTATCACTGCTCGGAGCGGAGCAAGCCCATCACATCGATGCGGTCGTCCGCCGCCAGTGCGACGCCGGCGAGCTCTTACGGCGCCGCTTCGAATGCGGCGACGCTCGCAACTTCCAGGGCAGCGACCGGGACATCATTTTCCTGTCCATGGTCGTCGATCCAAGCAATTGCCGGGCGGTATCCGGCGTGATGTTCGAGCAGCGTTTCAACGTTGCCGCCAGCCGGGCACGTGACAGGATGTACCTGGTGCGCTCGGTGTCGGCATCCGACCTGTCGGACCGGGACCTGCGTTCGGGATTGCTGGGCTATTTCGACAAACCGCTCATCGCCGAGCGGCAGGAATCCGATCGTCTGCTGGAGCGGTGCGAGTCGGAGTTCGAACGCGAGGTCTACGAGGAGTTGGTCTCACGCGGCTACCGGGTTACACCGCAAGTGAAGACCGGGGCGTACCGCATCGACCTGGTCGTCGAGGGTAACGGCGATACGCGCCTCGCGGTGGAATGCGATGGAGACGAGTTTCACGGTCCCGAGCGGTGGCAGCACGACACAGCCCAGCAACGGGTACTGGAGCGTGCCGGTTGGGTGTTCTGGCGTTGCTTCGCTTCGACCTGGACTTTGCGCAAGAGCGAGGTCTTCGCCGAGCTGCTGGAGCGACTCACGGCACTCGGGATCGAGCCGATCGGTGCGATCGACCGGGCGCCCAGCCTGGTGGAAAAGCGGATCTGGGAGCCCCAGATGATCGAGGAGGAAGAGGAAGCGGCGGCTGCCGCAGCCTCCGGCTGAGGCGCCAGGCGCGGCGTCGGCCGGCCGCTGGGCCGGCTGCGGGCTTACGCTTCGGCCTGGGCAGCCGCGGCGGCACGGGCGGCGGCATCGACTGCCGCCGGATCGGCACCTACACGACCACCCGCCGTATCAGCCGTTCCCGCACGGGCCAGTGTGAAATCGAAGCGCACGCTGGGCAGCCCCTTGATGGGCGCCTCAGGATCCGCAGCCTTCTCGCGCGCGATGAGGTCGGGCGAAGACCCGAACACAACGTCGGTCTCGACATACTCATCGGGGAAATAGAGCGCGGTCACCAACTCACGAAAGCCCGGAGCGCTGATGAGGAAGTGGATATGGGCCGGCCGCTTCCCGAGTCGGTTTTGCGCGCGAACGAGATCTCCGACCGGGCCGTCCATGGGAATGTAGTACCCGAGCGGTCGCACCGTACGCAGGAAATACCGCCCTTCGGCGTCGGTCCGGAACGTGCCCCGGTAGTCGATGGCACTCCCGTCGCCTTCCTGCAAGTCATAAGTGCCCGACCCGGAAGTCTGCCAGATCATGACCTTCGCGTTGGCGAGTCCCTTGCCGGCGGCGCTGGATACCCGCCCCCAGAGCAGAATCGGGTCGACCGCCTCCCGCGTGGAAATCTGGTCACCGAGCTGGAACTCGGGAGAGTCCTCCCGGAAAAACGGGCCCAACAGGCTCGTACGCGTTGCATCCTCCACGGCCGTAGCATCGTGCAAGGCGTTGACCATGGTGCTCAATCCCAACACGTCCGACAGCAATATGAACTCCTGCCGGGTCGGCGTGCAGGTCTTCCCCACCCGGGTGAGGAACTCGATGAATTGCAACCACTCCTGGGGCGTGAGATTCGCTTCGCGGGCAAACGCATGGAGGTGCCGAATGCCAACCTCCATGAGCATTTTCAGCCGCGGGCTCGGCGTGCTCGCCATCTGATCAAGCACGGTGTCGGTAATCGAGCTTGGGGTATGGTTGCGCATGAATCTCACCTTACTCCCCGCCCTGGGACGGTGCAAGGCGACGCCCCGGGCGTCGGCTGGGTTGTCCGTTACTTGGACGGCTTGCGGAACTTGAAGACGGTCTGATCGGTTAGCCCGCGTGTGCCGGGCGCGAAGACCATTTTGGTGTGGTCATCCTCGGGGTGCGCGAGCAGCTTGCTCTCCTCGACCAGCTGAAATCCGGCCGCCGTCACCTCCTGTTTGATGACTTCGGGATCGATGCGATGGAGCGCTTTCGTGTCGCGTCGTCCCGATCCAGGGGCCGCGTTGTGGTCCACTACGAAAAAGATACCACCCGGTTTCAGAGCCTTGAAGACTCGCGAGTTGAGACTCGCGATATCGATATCGTTCAGGGACAGGTCGTGGTAGTACAGCACGTTGAATACGACGTCGACATTTTGCGGCAAGTCCAGCTTGTTGTAGTCGATCAGCTCATACTTGCTGTTGGGATGCGCGGCGACAAACGTCCGGCTGCCCTCGCCGGCGCGCTTCTCGGTGTACGGCAGGTCATACATGTAGACCATGCCCTGCGGCCCGACGATGGCCGACAGCAAGGTCGTGAAGTACTGCCCGAAAGATGCGAACTCGACCACGTGGTCACCTGGTTTGACCCCCGACATCGTGAGGAGCTCAGCCGGCTTCCGATTCGCGTCCCGCGCCTTCTGCTCGGCGCTGCGCTCCGGTGAATCGACAGCGCTGCGGATGTACGCCGGAGTGTTCGCCGGCATGACGTAGGCAGCAGCTGGCGGCGGGGCCGCATCCGCCGCCACTGCCGAGCCAACTGTTACACAGAACGCCGTCAGCGAGACGATGATCGCCGACATCAGTGACCGGATCATTATTGTTTACCCCCCGCGTGAGTGTGTTCAGGCTACTTGGAGCCGGACGTCGATTGCCATGGGCGCGCCCTCGTTTCCATTTACCGGGCACGGATACTAGCGCAAACCGCGGGTCGGCAACCCCGGTCCTAAAATGAGTATTTCACGGAGAACAGGTAGCTGCGGGGCTCCGCCGGCTGCCCGGTGAGGATGCCAAAGGACGACAGCTGGTTGAACATGCTCAGATAATAAAGCTTATTGCCAAGATTATTCACGTCGAAGGCGGCCGACCATTTGCCGTCCTCGCCCGCCCACAGGAGGTGGCCGTTCACCACGGAATACCCTCCTTGAGAAGAGGCGAGCAGGTTGGCGGGATCGAAGTACACCCGGCTGGTATAGGTGTAGTCGGCCCGCGGCGTTAGCGTACCCAACGTACCCAGGCCCAGCGTGTACTGCACGCCCGCGTTGCCCTTGAACTTCGGGCTGTAGGGCGCGACATCGGTCAGACGCAGGCCGCCGGGGTTCTGCGCCGACCGCTCGGCCGCTCCCAGGCTGTGATACGCAAAATTCAAGTACCCGGCCGACAGGTTGAACAACAGGCCGCCAAAGGGGCGCGCCTGGATCTCGAGCTCCGCGCCTTTGATGAGAGCGTGCCCGGCGTTCAGCGTCGTGGTACCGCCGATGGTCGTGTTCGCGAACCCGATCAACTGCAGGCCCGTCACGTTGTTGATGTAACCGTCCACGTTCACTGTCAGGTGCCGGTCGAAGAACTGGCTCTTCATGCCGACTTCGTAGGCCTTCAACTGCTCGATGCCGAACGGTGTGGCCTGGGCGGCCGTGACGGGGTTCGGATTGGTGCCACCGCCCTTGTAGCCTGTCGAGTACTGGGCGTACGTCATGAAATCCGCGGTCCACTGATACTGGAGAGCGACCTTCGGGTCGACCCGGGAGTCCTTGGAGGTCACCGGAATGTTCGGCACGCCAAAGACGTAAGCGCCCGGTGGTTTGAGAGGATTCACCGGGACCTGCGCGGTGTCATAACCGCTGTAGATATATTCGAAACTGTCGTGGCTGTAACGGGCACCGGCCTCCAGGCTCAGCGCGTCCGTGAAGTGATAGACGCCGTGCAGGTAGACCGACTCGTTCTGGCTCTTGGTCGGGTCATACGTCACTTCGTTGATGCCGAAGAAGGGGCCGATCTGGCTGATGGCCAGGTTGACGTCCGCCGTTTGTTGCCCCCGACCGTGGAAGAAATAAACCCCCGCGGTCCACTCGAACTTCTTGTCGAACAACGTACCGCTCAGCCGGTCCTCCTCGCTGTAGTTCTCGTAACTGAAGACGTTGCGCACCATGTTGATCGGCAGCGGACCGTTCTTGAACTCGGGGATGGTGCCGTTGAAGTTTCTGTAGCCGGTGATGGAGGTGAAGGCCAGGTACGGGTTGATCGTCCAGTCGAGCCGGCCCATGACGTCCCAGGAGGTCTGCGGGCTGCGGGGCGAGAAGGTCAGTCCGTTCAGCGGGTTCGTGAACGTGGCGTAGTTGGCATACGGGTTCGGGTTGATGAGACTCGCATTGATCGGGATGCCGGCCAGTGGGATCGCGACCTTTGTGTTGTAAGCCGCGAGCGCGGCACCGGGATACGCGGGATTGATGATGAGCGGGACTTCCGGGACCGCCTGGTCGTCGTTCTGGGTCGTGCTGACCGACAACCGTGCCGTGACGCTGTCGGATGCAATCCACTTGAAAGCCAGCCGGGCGTAGGTGTCGTCGAGGCCACCCTCGTTGCCCAGCTTGCAGTTCGAGTGATTCGTCGGCAGCAGTTTTGCGCCGCTATTGGGATTGGCGCAAAGATAATCGTAGCGCGCGACATAGCCATCGCTGCGCTCATTGCCGGCCGCAACGCGTACCAACAGGGTATCGGCAATCAGGGAGAAATCCGCCGCGCCACGGAACCGGCGATCACCGAAGTTGCCGACGCCCGCCTGGAGGTAGCCGGAACCGTCGCCCTTCGGGTCGACAGAGTGTATGGCGACCGCTCCCCCTTCCGAGTTCTTGCCGAACAACGTTCCCTGGGGTCCGCGCAGTACCTCAACCCGCTCCACGTCGCCGAGTGTCAGCAGGCTGCCAAACGCCGTTGGTTGATACACGTCGTCGAGATAGATCGGCACCCCGGGCTGAAAGGCCAGGCTGAAATTCGATTGCCCGAGACCTCGGATGTATGCGACCAAGGTATTACCGCCCGTGGAACCCTCGCTGGTCAGTGTAGTACTGGGGACCGACTGCGTGAGGTCCGCGACATTGACGACCCCACGCGCCTCCATGTCGGCGCCCGACAGCGCGGTGATTGAAAGAGGCGTATTCTGCAGGCTCTCGGTGCGGTAACGGGCGGTGACGACGATTTCTTCCAACGCCCCGCTGTCGCTGGCACTGCCACCTTCTGCTTCAGCGGCTCGCGCGCCCTGCAAGCCCAGCGCAGTCAAAGTGCCCGCGCACCATACTAACGTCCGGAGCCCCAAACGAATCGTCATGACTCAACCCCCTCAAGCTTCGTCGGATGACTCCATGTCCGTTTCACAGACACGCCGAAGCCGCCACCTTTCGTGGCACGATCGGTAGTGTCAGCCCTGCGGATATTGTGACTTTGAGCTGGATTGTTGACTGGCAAGCCCTGCCTGTCTAATAGCGTATGCGCCCCGACCCATAGCCCACGGTTATCCCGTATGTTGGATCGCTGACTGCGCTCGCTCCTGTTGGCCACCAGGGGTGTTCGGCTACCTGATAATGAAACTGGTGACTGGCCACACGCTCGACCTCGACGAGCCCGTCCACGAGTACTTACCTCGACCACTCCCGGATTACCCCGACTATCGCGATCTCGCGTTGCTGCTCGTTACAAGTTGATTACCGCCTGGATGTTGTTTTCCTCACTCCAGGGATGACGCGACCCGGCGTATCCAACTCGCTTACCGCCCGGGATGCAGGAGCCGGGCACCTGCCTGGTCATCATGACCAATAGCGCCAATGGCGAGGTGATGTACGGGGCGTTGCTCCAGGATCTGCCGGGAGATACCTGGAATCCGGTCGACTGGGAAGGCTTCGAGGCAGCGCCGCGGCGGCATTATGTCAATGGCCGCCGCCCTCGTCCTTTGCCCCCTGGCTCGAGCAGCCCAGACTGATAAATCCCTGTACCGATTTGCGCCCGTCCCGCACTGGGTAAACCGCGTCGTCGCCGAGTACGACGCCCCACTGCCTGCCGATGGGGTCTCCGACGGAGCGTGGGACCTCCTGATCGACCGGCAGATCAATGCCACCGCGGCAGGCGATGAGTACTACCAGCACTCGGCCGTGAAAGTCACCAATGCGAATGGCGTCGAGCAACGCTCGCAAATTGACATCAGCGTCGATCCTACATTCCAGCACCTGAGCGTGAACTCCATCCGGGTCGTGCGCCAGGGCCGGGTGATCGATCAACAGCCCGTTGCGCGGATCACCGCCCTGCCGGAGGAAACCGAGCTACGCAACCGGATCTATAACGGCACCTATAACGTCAACATCCTGCTGTTCGACGTTCGGGTGGGAGACGTCATCGACTACGAATACACGATGCACTCCACAGAGCGCCTGTTTCCCGGCCAATTCTCGGAGCGGCTCGCCACGGGATGGGCCGTGCGTTCATCGCAATCCTCTGGAGCAGAGTGGTCTACTTCGCTGTGGTGCCGTTGTTTGCGATTGCTTCGCATCTACATGCCCCGGTGAATGCGGCAAGCCTCGCCACGGAGTTGGGAGGTGGGGTGATCGAAGCGGTTATCTATACCACGTACTTCCTGCTATCGAAACGCGTCAAGGCTACGTTTGTCGTCCGGCGCGCGCACCGGCAGGAAAGACTCACCGACGCGCCGGTCGCCATCGCGCCGCAGGGATAGCTCGCGCAGCCGGGCGACCGGCTGACGGGTGGCGGCGAGCCTATCAGTCCGACTACCCGAAAGAGCGCATGGGTCGCGCCGGGCCTGTAGCTTGCTGCCGCGGCAGCGGATAAAGTGGCGCACGACCGGCAAGACAAGAAACCAGCACGCGCAGGGGAGCACGATGGTTGATTTCAGTCAGGTCCCGACGAAGTTGGGGTACTTCGCGCCTGAACGGTTCGAGGGCGAGGTGTTTGACTGCGAGGTCCAGGGCAAGATTCCCAAGGACCTGCGCGGGACGTTCTTCCGGGTCGGCGGCGACTGGCTGTACCCGCCTAAGTTCGCCGACGATGCCCCTCTGAACTCCGACGGGTATATCAGCGCCTTCCGTTTTCATGACGGCATCGTCGACTTCAAGGGGCGCTACGTCCGGACCAAGCGGTTCCTGGCGGACCGGAATGCGAACCGCCAGCTCTATGGGTACTACCGCAATCCCTATACCGATGACCCCGCGGTCCGTGACCCCTCGCGTCCGAATCTCCGCACGGTCTCCAACACCGCGCCACTCATCCATGCAGGTAAGTTGTTTACCCTGAAGGAGGATGGGTTACCGCACAGAATCGACCCCGTCACCCTCGAGACCCTGGGCGTGTGGGACTTTGACGGAGCCTGGAAGAGCCAGACGTTCACGGCGCATCCGAAGCTCGACCCGGTCAGTGGCGAGATGGTGGCATTCGGTTACGAAGCCACCGGGCTCGCCACCGACGACGTTTTCATCTACACGGTCAACAAGTCCGGCCAGGTGGCACACGAGATCCGTGTAAAGACTCCGTACGTCACCATGCTCCACGACGTGGCCCTCACCCAGGAGCATTTCATCATCCCGATGTGCGGCTATGTCACGAGCCTGGACATCCTGAAGCAGGGCAAGATTCACTGGTGGTGGGACAATACCAAGCCCGGGTACATCGGCATTCTGTCCAGGCGCGGCGACGGCAAGGACATTCGCTGGTTCAAGGGGCCCGCGCGGTGCATGATGCACACGTTCAATGCCCACACGATCGGCAGCAAGATCGTTCTCTACGCGCCCTTCTGGGACGGCAACTTCTTTCCGTTCTTCCCGAACGTCGATGGATCGCCCTTCGAGCCGAAGCGCGCCCGGGCCTTCGTGCGCAAGATTACGATCGACCTGAAGTCAAAGAGCGATACCTACACCGAGGAGCTCCTGTTTGAATCTCCGGTAGTCGATCTCGGCAAGGTAGACCCTCGCTTCATGACGTTGGAGCAGCGTTATGGCTTCACCGGGTTCGCTGATCCGAAGCGGCCCTTCGACACGGCGCGTGCAGGGAATATCCAGGGACGAGTCACCAACTGTTACGGCCGCTTTGACTTTACGACCGGGAAATTGAATGCCTACTTCGCGGGCGACACGCATAGCTTGCAGGAGTGCAGCTTTGTGCCGCGGCCGGGGAGTCGCTCGGAGGGTGATGGGTACCTGGTCGGAGTGGCAGCGAACTACGCTGAGATGCGCTCCGAGCTCATCATTGCCGATGCGCAGAATCTCGAGGCGGGCGATGTGGCTCGCGTGATCCTGCCCTTTCGTACCAGCGCCCAGGTTCATGGGATCTGGGCTGGGGCGGAGGAGCTCGCGTGAGCGATCGGCGTACTTTTCTCGTTCAGATGGGGGCTTTGACGGCTACGGTGTCGATGTCGGCGTCGGCGTCGGTTGGACTCGAGGTTGTCGACTGCCGGAGGGCTGTCGTTGTCAGTCCGGTCGTGGGGTTTATGCTCGATCAGCCTTATCTGGACTTGACCGGTCTGGCAACCCCCTATGTGCCGCCGGCGGGATTGCGGTCTGCAGAGCCGGTGGCAAACACTTTTGCCGCCGCCTTTCATCAAGGTATCGGGTTCCCACAGGATCAATCATGAACAGGCTTTTCCGGGTTCTGATCGCGTTTGGAACTACGGGAGCGGTCGCCGCTCCGGCTTGCGACAATTCGTGTCTCGAGCGGATTGCCGACGCCTATCGGTCTGCCTATCTGAAGCATGATCCTTCCCTTGCACCCTTGTCGAAGACGGTCCGCTTCACAGAGAACAACGTCGAAATGTCCCCCTTTCCCGATGGCAGCTGGGACACGGTCACCGAGGAAGTCGGACCCGCGCTGACTTTCTCGGATCCTCAGACTGGCAACGTCGGGATCTACACGAGCATCATGCAGCGGGATACACCCGGTTTTCTGGCCGTCCGGCTGAAGGTTGAAAAAGGCAAAATCACGGAGATCGAGCACATCCTCTCGACGAAGCGCAACCTGAGCTCGCCGCCAACACCGTTCGGCGACATCCACGGCGAGCGCAACCATGACTCTGGCTATACGGAGATCGTCCCGCCCGGGGAGCGGTCTCCCCGCGAGCAGCTCGTCTCGCTTGCCAACGGCTACTTCTCGACACTGGAGCACAACAACGGCGAGATTCGCGGGACACGGTTCTCCGCCGACGCGGCACGCTATGAGAACGGCCTGCGCTTCGACAAGATCGAACAAGGCTTCAAGTCGGGTTACTATTTCTTCAACAATCGCGTGCGGGATCGGGACTGCTTCCTGGTGGACGAGCCGCGCGGCATCGTGATGTGCCGGGGATTCATCGACCACAAGGGCGTCATCGACGAATACACGCTCACCGACGGCGAGAAGAAAAAGTCGATCTTCCGCGAGCCGCAGACCTGGGGATTTCTCGAGTCGTTCAAGATCAAGAACGGCATGATTGTGAGCGTGGAATCCACCTTCGTCCAGGCGCCCTACTACATGCGGTCGCCGTGGACCCGGCATCCCGATCGACGTTGAGCTCGTTTTTTGCAGGGGGTTATATGAAGCGTGTCATTGTTGCGCATTGGACGGCCATCCTGGCTCTGGCATCCGCCGCGTGCCTGGCGGGCTACGCCGACGATCGCGCGGAGATCGAAAACCTGTCGAACCGCTACATGGTGGCCGTCGACGCCGGCGACATCGAGACGGTCATGGCCACCTGGGCCGACGACGGTGTACTGGTGTGGGTCGGCGGGACCGAAAACGGCAAGGCAGCGATCCGCAAAGCCATGTCGAACTTCGGCGGCGCGAAGCCGGTGAACATTCCGGAAGGTGCGACTTCCCGGCCCCGCACCCATCACCAGATCATCAACCACGTCATTGACGTGAACGGCAACACGGCCCATTCAACGGCGTACTGGTTTGCACTCACCAACAACACGCCGCAACACGATGTGCAGCTGTTGTACTTCGGGCACTACGAAGACGAGCTGGTCAAGGTCGGCGGGCACTGGCTCTTCAAGCGACGCACGGTTTATAACGAGTCACAGCCCAACAAGGCCTTGTTCTATCCGGGTCTCGGGGAGAAGGATCCTCGCGCCAAGAAGCCCTGACGGGTTGCTCCGGGCGCCTCACTTGGGCTCCGCCTTCCGTAGCGCCACGGCCAGCACGCGCTCGAGACGACGACGGCACGGGGACGTCTCCTGTCGTCCGCGTTCGAGTTAGTGATCTTTCCCCTATACCGCACGCTGACCTATACCATTGTCTGCGACGGCCGGGCCTGCATCCACGAGAGTTCGCGCCATCGCACCGCGATGCGCCGACAGTCCACTCAAAAACGAGAGCGCGCTGAGCACCGCGGCCCCGCCCGAGACGATCGCCATGGACGAGCCGATATCGGCATCGTTCTTGAAATAGTAATCCGTGAGAGCGGCTACCGCCGATGATCCAATCGCGGAGCCAAAAAGCACCACAATGAGCAGGTACAGTGCAATGAGCTGGGCCCGCATCTCGTTGGGTGTCATCGCTTGAATGGCCACCTGTGCCAGGCCAAGAGGCGTGCCGAGGAGGCTCATCATAGCGAGACAACCCAACGTCCAGTAAGGCGAATGAACCGCTATCAAGGCCCCCGCGGGCAACACCGCGCAGCACATGCACACAATCATCACTTCGGTGGGGGCCGCCACGCGCCCGGCCCGCGCGAGCCGTCCGCAAATCCACCCCCCGATAAGAGGCCCGACGGTGCCACAGCAGAGCATGATTGCGCCGAACGTAGGCCCGATAGCCGAGGGCGGCCAACCATACTTCCGGGCGAACAGCGCCGGCACCCACGCGGAGGCGGCGGAGCCTGACATCGCACTGAATGCACCGCCAAAGATAGTCGACAGGTACGCGCGTCGGTGAGCACCGAGGTAACTCAATAGCTGGCGGAAAGAGACGTTGGACTGTGCTAGCCGCCCCTGCCTGCGTGGCTCAGCGATCGTGAGCAATAACGGTGCAAACAACAGACCCGGAACTCCGACCAGCACGAAGACCGCCTGCCATCCGGCGAGAGATCCCAGCAGCGACGCCCCGGCTAGCCCTCCCGCCATGATGAATCCAACGACCAGGCCGCCGACGATGTTGGCTATCGCTGAGCCTCCATGCACCCCCGAGGTATAGAAGGCGACCGGCAGCGCACGCCGATCAGGCGGAAAACTGTCCGCAATGATCGAAATGGCGGCGGGCGTCAGCACGGCTTCGCCGATACCCACGCCGAGACGCGCCAGAAACAACTCCGTGTACGAGTTGGCGAGCCCGCAGGCCATCGTCATGAGGCTCCACAGGGTGATGCCGGCCACAACGATCACACGCCGGTTGTAGCGGTCCGTCAGCCGGGCGATGGGCAAGGCGAAAGTCGAGTAAAAGATGACGAACGCAAATCCATGCAGCAGGCTGAAGCGGAAGTCGTTGATCGCGAAGTGTGCGCGGATCGGCCCCACAAGGTAGGACATGATCTGGCGATCGACGTACGACAGTACAACCGCTACGTAGAAAAGCCCCACCGCATACCAGGCGTGCGCCCGCGGCGGATAACCCTGCTCAGATGCAACCCCCGCGTCCATGCGACTCCCGTAGCCGGTTAAAGCTCCGGTTAATGGTACTCAAGTTTTTCTTACCCTGCTCGCTTCTTCGCTGGGGCAGACTTATGACAGCACTTGTATCCACCACTACAGGCTGAGGTTGTCCCTGATGGCACCCATCCCGGATTCAGTAGCACAGAACTATGCAAAGGAGCCCGTGCGATTCCCGGCGCTCGAGGTCGTTGACCTTGCGGCAGAGAGCGCGGCGGTCACGGAGCCGTACCGAAATATGGTCATCAGCCAGGTCAACGACAGTTGCCTGCGGCTCTCCGTGTTCGAGGAGGCCTATCGCTGGCACTCTCATCCAACCTCCGATGAGCTATTCGTCGTCGTGAGCGGCTGCCTTGCCATCGATCTCGAGGGCGGTCGGGAGATCAGGTTGCAGCCCTGGCAATGTGTGACGATTCCGGCCGGCGTGCGACACAGGACCCGGGCGTTGGGTCGAACGACCAACCTCTGTTTCGAAAAGCTGCGCGCGGAAACCGTATTTTACGACTGATCGCCTGGCTCATCAGCCAGAATCGGAACCTGTCGGTGAGGCCAACCTGGCGCCACGTTGCCGCGAGCCTTGCAAGCCTGAACCGCTTACCCGCGCGCCGCGCCATACAGTCCCTCTGCGAAGCATTTGCTGAGGACTCCCGTTCGTGAGCTACCGTGCGGGGCATGAACCGATGTCGCCGCTCTTCCTTTGATCCTCTCGCTCCGACCGCCGAAGCCACCTGGCTCGTGGTGAGAAATGAAATCCGCGACGCTATCGAGGTAACGCCTCTCGAGCGGAAAGCGAATCTGCGTGCCATTCTCAGCGCGGCGCGTGAGGCACGCGTCGCCGATGGGTGGAAAGCCGACCCGATCGGGCGCTCGTGCGCGTTCTTCTTCTGCACCAAGGATGGGATGCGCTTGATGGTCGGTATCGACCGGCGGGATCCAGCGAGTCCAACACTAGGGCACGGAAGTCGGCCCGCGCGGACGTCACGTCGATGAGCTCGTCACAGCGGGGCCCCACCATATCCAACACGGCAGACACTGCGGTAGGGCATATCGGATTCCAACATACCATTAGCCTGTTACCGCACGATCACCGTGCGTTAGCTAGCATCGTCGCTCATATACAGTCGTGCAGGAGCAACGGATCATGTATCAACCCTGGGCGCAATGGCAGGCCGATGTTGTGGCCACGCTGGGCATCGAGCTCGGAGAAGTTCTGGATCCCGTCTCAGTGGATGACGTCGATTGGGTCGCGTGGTACGGCCTTTATCTCGAAGGCCGTACACCGCGATCGGCCGTCAACCGCGCCCTGGAGCGCGACCTCTAGTCATCTCCGTCACCAAGCGCCGAGATGTCAGCGAGCGCGCAGTCCCAATCCACAGTGACACCCGGAACAGCCGTGAGCCGCGTCTGCCCTTTGAGCTCGAGAATTGTCGCGGGTCCGTAACGCCCGCCTTCGAGCAGGTAAATCGCCAGGGTGCGCTCGATCGGGTCTATGAGCCAGACCTCGCGAACGCCCGCACGTTCGTAAGCAGGAATTTTGACGACCCGATCATGGCGGGCGGTGCTCGGTGAGAGGACCTCCGCCAGCCAAACGGGAGTGCCGCGCACACCGCGCTTGTCGAGCTTCTTAAGGTCAGAGAGGATGAAAAGATCGGGTTGTACGACAGTGTCAACCTTATCATCTTCTTCATCGAACTTCGGCAGGCGGATGTCGAACGGGGCACTATACACACGGGCAGGTTTGCCTTTGAGTGCGATGCGTATCTGGAGGTAGAGGTCGCCGACAACAATCTGATGCGGTGGCAAGGGAGATGGTGGCTCCCTGACATAGGCGGTTCCGTCGATCAGCTCATCTCCGTAAGTTCGCGACCATACCACGTAATCGGCGTAAGTATGATAGTCCGAATCGCGTTTTAGTACTGCCATAAACTCTCTCGCATTGTTTTATCCCAGCGCACACCGTGACCGCTAGTCATCTCCATCACAAAGCACCGGGATGTCGGCGAGCGCCCTGTCCCAATCTACGGCGACACCCGGAACGGCGGTTAGCTGTGTTTGTCCCGTGAGCTCGAGAATCGTCGGACGTCCGTAACGCCCCTCCTCGAGCAGGTAGATCGTGAGTGTGCGATCGAAGGGATGCACGAACCAAACCTCACGGACACCTGCGCGCTCATAAGCAGGAAGCTTGACGACCTGGTCGTGGCTGGCGGTACTAGGCGAAAGGATCTCTGCAAGCCAATCGGGGGCGCCTCGCAGACCGCGCTCGTCCAGCTTCCGAATGTCGGAAACGATGAAAACGTCGGGCTGTACGACAGTGTCAACCAGATCGTCCACTTCAGTGTGCTTAGGCAAACGGATGTCAAGCGGAGCGATGAGTACACGAGCAGGTTTGTCTCGGAGTGCGTTGGCTAGCTGACGCGAGAGCTCTCCGAGGGTCCACTGGTGCGGCGGTGAGTGACCCCGCGGTTCTCTGCTATAAGCCACGCCATCGATCAACTCATCGCCGCAACTATGTGACCATACGAGGTAGTCCGCGTAAGTGTGATAGTCCGAGTCGCGTTTTAGTACTGCCATAGAGCCTCTCGTAGTGTTTGATCCAAGCCTCTAGTCATCCACGTTGCCAAGTCCGGAGAGCTTGGCGAACGCTCGATCCCAGTCCACGGTGACACCCGAAACTGCCGTGAGCTGCGTTTTGCCTTTGAGCCCGAGCATCCTCGGGCGCCCGTACCGTCCTCTCTCGAGCAGGTAGATCGCCACCGTGCGATCGATGGGATGGATGAACCAAACCTCACGTACGCCGGCGCGCTCGTAAACAGGAAGTTTGACCACCTGGTCGTGACGGGCGGTACTCGGTGAAAGGACCTCGGCGAGCCAGTCTGGAGCGCCACGCACACCACGGATGTCAACCTTCCGAAGGTCGGTAACGATGAAAACATCGGGCTGTACCACGGTGTCAACCAGGTTGTCTTCTTCGCCGGATTTGGGCAAGCGGACATCGAACGGGGCGATGTACACGTGAGACGGCTTATCCTCAAGTGCGTCGGCAATCTGGCGAGCGAGCTCAAAGGCAATCCACTGGTGCGGTTGCGAGGGAGACGGTGGCTCCCTGACATAAGCGGTTCCGTTTATCAGCTCATCCCCGTAAGGTCGCGACCAAACGAGGTAGTCGGCGTAGGTGTGATACTGCGTGTCGCGCTTTAGTACTGCCATATACTCCGCTCGGTGTTGGCTCCACATCCATATCTTGTCGCGTCTCTAGAGGAGACGCAATCCTATCGGTGGTTCTTTTAACCAACACCAACACTGACTTTTCACGTGCAACTAACCACGCGCAAAACCCGCACGAATTCGACGCGGAATTCACCGTGGTGAGACTTCTCGCGTTGACGCGCGCGGACCTACCGCCGCCCTCCCCTCTCGAGCGCCGGCCACGATAGCCTGAGCTCGGCAACCAGCCGGGGACGTTACTTGCTTTGCAAACGAGGCAATGCCAACGGGAAAGATTCGGATCGGGATTTCAGGCTGGCGCTACGAGCCGTGGCGGGGTGTTTTCTATCCCGAGGACCTGCCGCAGCGCGACGAATTGAAGTACGCGGCAAGCCGCTTTTCAGCCATCGAGCTCAATGGCTCGTTCTACTCACTGCAACGCCCTGAGAGCTACGCGCAGTGGCATGCCGACACGCCACCGGATTTTGTGTTCGCGGTCAAAGGCGGCCGCTTCATCACCCACATGCTCAAGCTGCGCGAAGTGGAAATACCACTGGCCAACTTCTTTGCTTCCGGAGTCTTCAACCTCCGCGAGAAGCTCGGCCCCATACTCTGGCAGTTGCCGCCTAACCTGAGATACGACCGCAGCCGCCTGGAACCATTTCTCGCCTTGCTCCCGAAGGATACTGGTGCGGCATCCCGCTTGGCCCGCCGACGCGGTCCGCGCATGAAAGGTCGCTGCCGCTTGGCGATCGATGAGAACCGCCCCCTGCGGCATGCGCTGGAAATCCGCCACGAGAGTTTCGTGGAGCCTTCTTTCATCGAACTCCTGCGGGAGTACAACGTCGCGTTGGTCATTGCCGAGACGGCAGGCCTATACCCATTGATTCACGACCTCACCGCCGATTTCGTCTACGTGCGTCTGCACGGCGATAAGGACCTTTACAAGAGCGGCTACAGCAATGCGGCACTCGACCGTTGGGCTGAACGCATCCGCGCCTGGAGCGGTGGGACAGAGCCAGCGGATGCAAAGAAAGCGTCACCGCAGACAACCCACGATTCGTGCCACCGCGACGTCTACTGCTTCTTCGATAACACCGACGCCAAGCTGAGGGCTCCGCGTGACGCCCAGACTCTGATGCGGAAGCTGGGCGTGACAGCGCGACCGGAGCGGAACAGACCGTCAAGCCCGCGTGCTCCCGAACAAATGTTACCGCCCTGATACCCGGGCCGGCCGTCTGTTACCGCTTTTAGACGCGCGTGCCCTTACGCCCGCTCGGCTCCGCAACCTATCTTGAGCACACGGCAGAACGCTCGACCACACAGGCATCTAAGCATATGGCAACGAATTCCTACGCACCCTCGACCTCCTTCGCGGCAGCCCTCATCAAGGCAGTCGGCTCGAAGTACTCGTACAGCCGCAAGCGCTGGGACGGCTTCGACGCCTGGCAAGCGCACATCCGCCGCTCCGCCGCCGCAGTCGACAGCGCCTTCTCCACTAATCGCGATCGCGACCTCCGCCGCGCCGTAGTTGCAGGCTAACCGTCGCACGAGTGGCGAGGCGGTGGCGTTAGTTGCCCCGCCTATTTCTTCTGAGGCGCCGAGGAAGAAATATCCGAGGAAGACCGCCCGGAGTAAAACACCAGCCAGCGGGTCTTGAACCGCCACCCCTTGGCCGTCTTCACGTAGGTATCCTGGTACCCACCTAACCGCACGATGCGCGTGGGATCCTGCTGTACGCCCAGCATGACCAGGTAGGACCGACCAGAGGCTCCCGCCGCCGTAGGCGTAATCACCGTGTTGACAATGATGTGCGTGAGCCCTGTCCCCATCCATTTCTCAGGGTCACCACAACCGCCCGGGCCGCCGTTGGCCGCGGCAGCCAGCGCATCGGGCCCTTTGGACACCTTCTTTGGCGGAACGTCCCAATCGTTGGTGCCACCAAACTCCCCGTCGGGAGTGTACAACGCAGCGTAGTCATACCCCTTGTTCGTGCAGTGCTCGATAATCTGCGCGTACCGGGCCGACAACATCTTGATATCGATATAGTCCTGCGCGGTCAACTTCTTAGCAGCAGGCGGCGCAGCCCCAGCCACAACACTGGTCAGCAAAGCCCCCGCAACACAAAGTTGAAAGAGCCTCATTTGGATCCTCCTTCCTGCTGCGCCGGCTTGCCAAACTGAATCGACGTCGCCATGTTGGGAAAAACATGCCAGCGAGTCCTGATACGCCACCCTTTGCCCGTCTTGACGTACAAGTCCTTGTAACCACCCTGCCGCTCCACGATGTTAGGTTTCCCGCCCACGCCCAGTGCCAACAGAATCGAAGTCCCGGTGGCCGTACCCGCAGTAGACGCGGGCGAAATGATCGGGGCCAGAATAATGTGCGTGATCCCATACCCCCGCAGCGTCTTGGGATCCCGGCACCCGCCAGGGCCACCTCCATCAATATCGGCCAACGCCTCGCGACCCTTGATAGTCCGCTTGGGTGTCGTGTTCCAGTCAGGCGCGATTCCGAACTCGCCGTCCTCCGTATAGAGGTCCGCGTAGTCATACCCGTTGTGACTACAATGATCGACCGCAAAGGCATACCGAGCAGAGAGCTGCTCGATAGCCACATAGTCCTGCGGGGTCAGCGACCCATGTGAAGCTGTCTCAGGGGGCACGAGCTTCGCCGGATCCTCCCCCTCCGTCAGAGGCTGAGTGACGGGAGCCGGCCGCACCGACGGTGTCGCATGCCCGAACTGCACCGAAGTCGCCATGTTCGGGAACACGTGCCATCGAGTGACATAGCGCCACCCGGCAGGCGTCTTCACATACGTACTCTCGTACCCGCCCTGACTCTCGATCACCGTCGGATCGCCACCGACACCCACAACCAGCAACTGCTCCTTGCTGGAAGCACCCGTTGGCGTCGCCGTAATGACGGCATCAGCGATGATGTGAGTCAGCCCGTACCCCAGCATCGTCTTGGGGTCACGACATCCCCCCGGCCCGCCTCCATCGGCATTCGCAAGCGCGTCGCGCCCCTTCAGGAGGACCTTCTCCGGCTGCTTACCCCAGTCAGAGACGACGCCGAACTGACCGTCCGGCACGTACAGGTCCGCGTAGTCATATCCCTTGTTCGTGCAGGTCTCGATCGCGAACGCATACTGTGCGTCCAAACGCTGAATCGCGACGTAGTCCTCTGGAGTCAGCTTGTTATCGGCCGCCGCGGCCGCACAACTGGCCGCCAGCAAGACTGCGCCGAGGGAAGGGGCGCTGCGACGAGGGGGGAATTTCATCGCAACGTCCCAGGCCCCGGCACAATTCCGGTGGTCCGCAGCCTTATCTTGTAAACCGATTCGCAAGCAGTGATGTACAGCGCTTTGCCGTCCGGATCGCCGAACGCGTCGTTGGTCGCGCAGATCTGCCGCTTCGGCTCCCCGCCGGCCACCGGCAGGTTGATCGAGCCGAGGACCTTGCCCGTGGGTGCAATGATCAACACCACACCCGGCGCCGCACCACTCGTTGTCCATAGGTTGCCCTTTTTATCGACTTTCAACCCGTCACCGATCCCCACGGCATCCGCAAGCTCCGTTGCCTGCGTTCCAATGGTGTCATCGGGCAGCACGTCATACCGCTTCAACTTGCTACCCGCCGTCAGGTAGAGATATTTCTCATCGGGCGACAGTGCGACACCGTTCGGCTGCGGCCCACCGAGCTCGTCGTCCTTGAGCAGCAATTTGACCTTGCCGTCCTTGATCAGAAACACACCGGCGTACGGCAACCGCTTCAACGGGCTTTCCTTGCGGCCGCGCAGCCCCCAGTCGCTGTCCGTCATGTACATGGCCCCGTCACGTTTGACGATGATGTCATTGGGACCGTCAAAACGCTTACCGTCGATGCCACTGGCCAGAACAGTGCGCGTAACGCCATCCTTCTCCAACCGCACGATAGTCCCATCGTTGGCCGCGCACCAGATCAACCGCCCCTGGGCATCCAGGGTTGCGCCGTTGGGCCCTATCATCAACACGTAAGAGCGCCCACGGCGAGTCTGGCTGCCCGCATTCATGACGTCGTCGCCGCTATACCCTGCCTTGTCGAGGAATACGGACGTGTTGTGGTCAGGGGTGACCTTGAACAGTACGTTCTCGATGAGATCGGCGACCACGAGGTAACCCGACTTGCCGTCAGGGATCCAGACCGGCCCCTCCGTCAGCCCGAACCGATCGCCCAATGACTCCAATGTCGCATCCGGCGCAATCAACTCATCGAGCGCCGGATCGTTGCGCGTGATGGAGAACGGACGCGACTCCAGCGAAGGCCCGTCACCGCGCATGTTGGGCTTGATGTCGTTGAATTCCTTCGTAGTGTAGGCCGGCTGAGTCAAGGGGTTCGCCGCGGCCGGTGGACCGGGAACGCGACCCGCGGTCTTCATCCGGATCTTGTAGACCGCTTCGCACCCCATGATGAAGAGCGTCTTACCGCCCTCCTCGCCCCAGGCAAAGTTGAGTGCGCAGATCTGCCGCTTCGGCTCACTTGCCGAGATCGGGATGTTGAGCAACCCCAGCTTCTTGCCACTGGGCGCGATAATGGCCACTTCGCCCGGCCCCGGACCGCTACTGCTGAAGAGGTTGCCGTGAAGGTCCGTCTTCATGCCATCGCCGATACCCGGACCCACATAAAACACGACACCGTTGGCCAGTGAGCCATCCGGCATGATGTCGTAGCGCATGATCTTGCGCCGGCCCGCGTTCAGATAGATGTACTTGTCGTCAGGCGAGATGGCCACGCCGTTCGGCGAGCCACCGAGTGTCGCGTCATCTATCGCCAGCGTGACCTTGCCATCCTTGATCCGATAGACACCCTGGTTCGGCAACTGCTTGAGCGGGCTCTTGTTGCCGTAGCGCAGACCGGTATCGACGTCGGTCATGTAGATCGCGCCGTCGGTGGTCATCGCGAGATCATTCGGGCCGTCGAAGCGCTTACCCTCGAACCCGCTGGCAATGACCGTCCGGGTGCCGTCGGGCTCGAGGCGCATCACCTTGCCATCGTTTGAGGCGCACCAGATGAGCCGACCCTGAGCGTCCCGTGAGGTGCACTCGGGCCCGATGAGCAACACGTGGGCACGGGCCCGCCGTGTCTGGATACCGGCATTGTTGCTGTCATCACCACTGTAGCCGGCCTTGTCCACGTAGACGCTGATCTTCTTGTCGGCCGTCTCCTTGTAGATGACGTTCGACAGCATGTCGCTGATCAGGAGATAGCCACCCTTCTGATCCGGAACCCACACCGGCCCCTCGACGAGTCCGAAGTAGTCCCCGAGCAGTTCGAGCTTCGCATCGGGTGCGACCAACTCATCCAACGCAGGGTCCAGCTTCGTGATGCTGAAGGCCTTGTCGGCAGGGGGCGGCGGACCGTCCCCCCGCATCATGCCGATATCCGGCGGCACGAAGGCCGCCACTTCCTGCGGCGTCGGCATCTGGGCGACCGCGACGGCGACGGCAACTCCCAGCGCCAGTACCGCAGTCCCCGACAAAACCCCAACTCCGACCCGTACTCTCCGTTCCATCACTTCGCCCGCTCCCGTTACTTGAAGGCGAAGTCGCGTTTCACCTTGAGGAAGAACTCCCGTGGCGGCGCCACGTTGCAGCTCAGCTCGAATCCGGACCCACCGAACACGTCATAGCAGTAATACTTGTTGGTCAGGTTGGTGACCTGTCCGACCACCTGCCACTTGCTGTCGTTCGACGTGTAGGTGAGCGAAGCGTTGAGAGTCGTTGTCCCGGGAACGACCCAGGTCGGCGGCGCGGTAGTCGTCGACGGTCCGTAAGTCGCCACGGAAGTAAAGAAGGCGTCCACACGAGGTGTGAACACACCGATCGGCGTCGCCGCCGAGTACTGCACACCCGCGCTGACATTCCACTCCGGCTGCGGGAAGTTGCCCGGATAGATGTAGCCCGGCTGGCCGGCGGTCGTCACTCCCGACTGGAAGTGGTTATAACCGCCATCCAGGTTGAACAGCAGACCCTTGATCGGCTCAGCGCTGATCTCCCACTCGGCGCCGCGGATGCTCGCCGGCTTGCCTACCGAGATGTACCAGTAGACGTACCCGAAGTTGGCGCACGCATCGGTCGTCGGCACCCAGGTCGGATTCGGCGGCCCGTTCGGGCCACCCACGCACTGATAGCCCGGGTCAGTGGTGTTACGCACCTTGTAATCGCTATAGAAACCGGTGAGGTTCACACGCAACCGGCGGTCGAAGAACTCGGTCTTGAGGCCACCTTCGTACGAGGTGAGCTCCTCACCCGGGAACGGCGTAACCTGGTACTGTGTAGCCGGGTGCACGTTCAAACCCGGCGGACGCGAGCCGGTCGCCACCGTTGCATATCCCATGACGCTGTCGGTGAACTGATAGTTCGTCGACACCAGCCAGTCGACATGGTGCTCGCCCACCGTCTTGGTCGGTAGCTCGAGCAGGCCCGGACGGAAGAACGTGTAGGTCTTGTTCACATCCGAATAGCGCAAACCCGCAGACAGGCTCCACTTGTCGGTCAACTTGAGCTCGCCGTGGAAGAAGCCCGAGATGTCGTTGCTGCTCGCCCGGTCGTTGATCTCCTCCGAGAGCTTCAGGTAGTTGATCGAGCCACCGTAGTTGTCCGCGGAGTTCAAATAGAACACGCCGCCGACCCAGTTGAGGCGATCGTTGAATGACAGGCCGTTGATACGCAACTCGCCCGTGGTCTGGCTGACCCGGTAGGTGCCGATCGCGATCGACATACCGGTCACGGACAGGTCGGTGTCCTGATTGTAGTACGCGGTGTTGTAATTGTAGGCGCCGATGGCCTTTACATGGATCTTGTCCGTGATGTCATAGTCGATCTTCAGCGCGCTATCCGCCTCGGTCTGCCCCTGCCCATTCGTGCCACAGACGTTGGGCAGAGGCGGATTCAGCAGGTTGGCCACCGGACGACAGAAGTTCGTATAGGCCGAATAGGGCCGCCCCGGCGGCGGCAGGAAGCGATTGTCGTACTGGATGCCGTACTGCTGCTGCATCAAGGCGTTGATCGCCGAAGCCTGCCCGTCAGTCTTCGACGGATGCGCGTCCATCAGGACCTCGGGGGCAGCGTCATCCTTCTCCACGTAGTAAGACTGGGAAAAGTTGACCTCGAGCCCGTCGCTGGGCAGATAGCGCAACGCGACTCGCGCGCCGTTATGACTGGTGCCGCCGAATGTACCGATCTTGCAACCGCGCTCATCGGCGCTGTTGTCCGACGTCGGCCAGGTCCCCGCGAGCTGCGGCGTACCCAGCTTGTTCATTTCGCAGGTGAAGTCGAGCTGATCGACATAGCCGTCCTGGCGCTTCGACTGCCCGGACACGCGCATGAACAGGTTCGACGCGATCGCCGTGTCGAAGGCGCCTTTGATCTCCACGTCGTTGAAGCTGCCGTAGTCGGCCTCGAAGAAGCCCGTATCGTCACCCTTGGGCGCCTTGGAGAACATGCTGATGGTGCCGGCAATATTGGCGAAGCCGGACAACGTGCCCTGCGGGCCGCGCTTGACCTCCACCCGCTCCAGATCGTTCATATCGAGCGCCGAGCCGACCATCGTGTTGTGATACACGTCGTCGATGTATATACCGACCGCCGGCTCGGTGGCGAAACTGGAGTCGCCCGCCGAAACGCCGCGCATGGAGATCGTCGGCACCAGGCCCTCGTTCGCATCGCCGGGCGTCACGAACAGGTTCGGTACCGCCTTGCCCAGGTCGGTCACGTTGACCAGGTGCCGGTCCTCGAGATCCGCGCCCGTCACCGCCGTGATGGCGACCGGGGTCGTTTGTAGATTTTCCTTGGTATAACGGGCGGTGACCGTGACTTCGTCCAACTGGCCGCTGTCTCTGTTGGACTCCTCGTTGGTGCTGGCCCGGGGCGTCGCCTGGGCCTGGGCCGCCTGTGTCGCCAGGGCAGACGCCAAAATCAGTGCAATAGTAGACGCGCACGTACCGAACTGGCCGGCGTTGCCGCCAGCCCGACGCAAAGCTGCTGCGAGAGCCATCAGCCCTCCCCCTCTATGTTTGAACTAGACTGTCGTGGTCGAGTTGGTTTTCCTACCTGACGGTTCCTATGCCGCGGGAGACTAACAGCGACCAACACCGGTTCCTAGACAACGAACCGCGTCATCAGCTTTCGCGATTCAAGAAATCTGCGCGGTTCGATTCGGCAACTCGTTCGGTAACTCTCCCGGCAACCGTGACAGCGGTGACGGGCCCGCGGGCCCGGTTTGCAGAATCCGGCGGCAGCGAGGTATTGTGCTGACCGCCATGCGGTATGAGGGGGTCGGTCGATGCGGGTCGTGACGATGTTGTTTGTGATGATCTGCGCATTGCCCGCGGGCCATGTCCGGGCACAGACCCCGGACGGCGATTGGCCCGACGTCGGCGGCAGCGCGGCCGGCACCCGTTACACGCCGCTCACACAAATCACGCCCGCCAATGTCAGCCAGTTGCGGCTGACATGGCAATACAAGCTCGACACTCCGGTCGAGACAGTAACACACCCCTACGTGGCGTTCGAGGTGACACCTCTGAAGGTCGGCGATACGGTGTACTTCTGCACCCCCACGAACTCAGTGGTCGCCCTCGATGCCGAAACGGGCCAGCCGCGCTGGAAGTTCCTGCCTCAACTGCGCAAATGGGGCGGGTTTCGTGCGTGTCGCGGTGTCGCATACTTTCGCGCTACGGCCCAGGGTGGCTCCGAGTGTCAGGAGCGGATCATAACGGCCACCCTGGATGCGCACATTTTCGCGGTCGATGCGCGGACGGGAAAAGCTTGTCCGAACTTTGGCGATAACGGCGTCGTCAATCTTCTCAGCGGCATGGGCTCCGTGAATCCCGGTGTCTACGGCGTTACGTCCGCTCCAACGATCGTGCGCGGCGTAGTCGTCATTGGCGGCATGGTTGTCGACAACGGCCTCGTGGACAACCCTTCCGGTGTCATCCGCGCCTACGATGCGACGACGGGGAAGTTCGCCTGGGCGTGGGATATGGGTCGCCCCGGAGTCCATACCGAACCGGCGCCCGGCGAGTCCTACACACGCAACACTCCGAACGGCTGGGCGCCCTTCAGCGCCGATGAGTCCCTGGGCCTGGTGTTCATTCCCACGGGCAACAGCAACCCGGATTACTACGGCGCGCAGCGCACAGCGCAAGCGGAGAAGTACTCGAGCTCGGTGGTCGCCTTGGACGCCACCAATGGCGAGGTACGTTGGTCGTTCCAGACGACCCATCACGACCTGTGGGACTACGACGTCGCATCCCAACCCGTCCTGGTCGACGTGCCAGGGGAAAATGGAGTCATTCCCGAGCTCATCCAGGCGACCAAGCGTGGCGAGATCTTCGTGCTCGACCGCCGCGATGGCCACCCGGTCACGCCGGTCGCGGAGAAACCGGTGCCGCAAGGTGGCGCCCCCGGGGACCAGACGACGCCAACGCAACCCTTCTCCGTTGGTATGCCCTCGCTGGCCGGCCCGGATCTGACCGAGCGGGATATGTGGGGTGTCACCCCGATCGACCAGCTCTGGTGCCGGATCAAGTTTCGCGAGGCCCGCTACGAAGGACCGATGACGCCGCCCACCGCGGATCAACCTTGGATTTACAGCCCGGGTTGGATGGGCGGCAATGACTGGGGCAGCGTCTCCATCGACGAGAGCCGCCACGTGTTGGTCGCCGTCAGCATGCGGATGGCGAACTACGACCGGTTCGTCGGAACGGACGAGCGTGTAGCCGGTGTCGACGGCGGCATGCACAGCAGCGTCACTCCGCAGGTCGGCTCGCCCTTCTTTGGCATAGTGACGGACTACTTTCATTCCCCCCTCGGGGTCCCTTGCCAACGCCCGCCGTACGGGATGATCAGCGCGATCGACCTGAAGACGCACAAGTTGATATGGAACCGCCCTTTGGGCACGGCGCGTCACAACGGCCCCCTCGAGGTGAAGGCTCGTGTACCTTTCCCTATTCCGATGGGTACCGTCACCATGGGAGGTAACCTGGTAACACGCACTGGCCTGGTCTTTGTGGGCGCGGCACTGGATCAATACCTGCGGGCATTGGATGAAAGCACGGGCCGTGAATTGTGGCGGACGGATCTGTCCGCCGCCGCCTTTGCAACACCCATGAGCTACCTGTCATCCCGAGGCCGCCAGCTCGTCGTGGTCGCGATCGGCGGGAACTCCAAGTTCGGGCCGAACGACGGCCTGTTTGTTCAAGCTTACGCCCTGCCATGATCACGACTCCTTCCGACTACGCCGCCGACGATCCGCGCGCCGTCATCGCCGCAAGGCCCATGACGGCCTTTCAATTCACGATCATCGCCATGTTGTTCTGTCTGAACGGTATGGACGGTTTCGATGTGCTCGCGATTTCCTTTGCGGCCCCGGGAATCGTGCACGAGTGGTCCATTTCGCCGGAGGCCATGGGGCTGGTAATCTCGCTCGGGCTGTTCGCGAATGCCTTCGGCTCGCTGTTCCTCGCGCCTTTCGCCGACCGGATCGGGCGGCGGCCGATGATCTTCCTGAGCCTGGTCACCATGACCATCGGCATGGTGTTGAGCGCGGCCGCGACGGGAATGGTGGCCTTGTGCGCTGGCCGTCTCATCACGGGCGTAGGCGTTGGCGCCCTGGTACCAACCATCAGCGCGCTCGCTGCTGAGTACTGCAACCTCAAGTATCGCGATTTTGGCGTCATCATCATGGCCATCGGCTTTCCGGTCGGAGGCCTGGTAGGCGGACAGGGCGCCGCGCTGCTGTTGCATTACTTTGACTGGCGCTCGGTGTTCCTGGGCGGCGCTGTCGCAAGCGCCGTCTTGATGCTCGCGCCTCTTTGGTTGGTGCCCGAGTCGATCGAGTACCTCCTGGCGCGCCGACCCACACGCACGCTCGAGCAGGTGAACGCCATTCTGCGGCGCCTGCATCATCCGGGTGTGAATGTTTTGCCCGCGATGAGCGCGGCCGCGGCCGGACGCTCCATGCTCGACATCGTGGCTCGCCCTGCCCTGCTCGTCGTAGCTCTGACCATCACTTTGTCCTACGCCTTGCATAGTGCGACCCTGTATTACGCTCTGAACTGGATCCCGAAAATTGTCGTGGACCTGTCGTTCTCGCAGTCACAAGCGGCCTCGGTGGCCGCGTGGTGCAGCGGCGGCGGCATCCTCGGCTCGCTGTTGGCCGCCTGGCTGGCCACCCGCATGCAGATCGGGGCGCTCACCGTCTCGGGCCTCTTCGCGGCGGCCCTGTTCCTATGCGTGTTCGCCCATACTCCCGGCGATCTCGGCTACCTGACAATCACCTCCCTCCTGCTCGGGGCCTGTGTATACGGAGCGCAGGTAAGCCTCTACGCCCTGATGACGCGCTCTTTCCCCGTCCATGTGCGCGCGACTGGAGTTGGCTTCGTCACCGGCATCGGTCGCTCAGGCGGTGTCATTTCTCCCCTGCTTTCCGGCTATTTCCTCGGCGTCGGCCTACCGTATTCCCAGGTGTCGGTTTTCATGGCGTTGGGCTCGGCGCTGGGAGCGGTGGCGCTGCTGTTGACAGCCCGCTGGCGGAAACCGGCCCCGACGCCTGCAGTGGAAGCTTGAACACGGCCTGACAGGCTGTAATAAACAGCGTCCGACCATCGGGACCGCCGAACGCCAGGTTGGAAGCGCAGATCTGCCGCTTCGGCTCGCCGCTGGAAACGGGTAGGTTGATGGTGCCTAGCAGCTTGCCGGCAGGTGTGGTCACTCGGACGATACCCGGACCTGCTCCGCTGGCGGAATATACGTTGCCCTGCAGGTCCACCTTGATACCGTCGCCGATGCCAACACCCTCCGCGAAGACAGCACCCCCGGTCAGCGCTCCATCCGCCCCGACGGCATAGCGCCTCATATGGCCTAGCCCGGCCGTCAGGTACAGAAAGCGCTCATCCGGTGAGATTGCGATGCCGTCCGGCGGGCCGCCCAGTTCCCGGGCATCGAGCACTTTGCGCGGCGTGCCGTTCTTGAAGTACCAGATGCCGGCGGAGTCGAGTTGTTTCAGCGAGCTCTTGGCGCCGTAGCGCAGACCGAAGTCGGGATCAGTGAAGAACATCCCGCCATCACGTGTCAGGACGAGGTCGTTGGGGCCGTTGAAGCGCTTACCCTCGAATGTGCCGGTGACCACGGTTCGCTTGCCGTCCTTCTCCAGGCGCATGATGGCGCCATCGTTGTCGGCGCACCATATCGGGCGGCCTTCGTGATCGATGGCGGTGCACGATGGGCCGATGAGGAGAACGTGCAAGCGGCCGCTGCGACCTTGGATGCCGGCGTTGTCGATGTCGGTGCCGCTATAGCCCGCTTTGTCGACAAACACGGAGACGCGCTTGTCGGGAGTGATTTTGTAGATTGCGTTGGCGGCGAGGTCGCTCACCAGGAGGTAGCCGTTCGACCCGTCCGGCACCCAGACGGGGCCCTCGGTGATGCCGAAGCGGTCGCTGAGCAACTCGGGTTTGGCGTCGGGAGCAATGATGTTGTCGAAGGCCAGGTCGGCCTTGGCGAGGGAAAAGGGCTTTTCGGCCGGCGGCGGGCCGTCGCCTCGCATTGAGGGCGCCTGCGCGGCAGGGGCGGCGTGGGTGGCCGTCGCCGCGCTCTCCGGCAACGCAAACGCCGTAATATACAAACCGTGCGGCTTGGCCATCAGCGAGTTGCCCCCAACCGCAATGACCACAAACTGGCGCCCGCTGCGCGGCCCGGTGTAACTCATCGGGTTCGCAAACGCCGCCGACGGCAACTGCGTCTTCCACAACTCCCGACCCGTGCGCACATCGATGGCCCGGAAGTATTGATCCAACGTCGCCGCGATGAAGCCAACGCCCGAGGCGGTGACGACCGCACCACCGATGTTCGGTGACCCCATGGGCAATGATAGCGACAACTGCATTCCCAACGGACCCGAGTTGCGCGAAGTCCCCAGCGGATGACTCCACAACAGCTTGCGGGTCTTCAGATCCACCGCGCTCAACGTGCCGTAGGGAGGACGCTGACAAGGCATCCCGAGCGGCGAGCGAAACAGCGCCGTGAAAACGGCGAAGTAAGGCGACCCTTCCTGGTGAAAGTAGGGAAACGGCAACTTGGCCTTGGGGTAATTACCGAACTGCGAGCCCGGCACAAAGAAGTTGCGACTCGCCATGACGAAGGAATTGACGAGCATCACATCGTCGACCTCGTCAACGGCCACACTCCCCCAGTCGATGCCTCCGAGAAACCCCGTCGAGTAGATCCAACCGTGGTCGGAGGGCGGTGTCATCGGTCCGTCGTAACGGGCCTCGCGAAACTTGAGACGACACCACAGGGAGTCCAAAGGAGTCAGGCCCCACATGTCCTCCTCGGTAAGATCCGGACCCGTAAAGGCAGGCATTCCCGTCGAGAACGGTTGAGTCTTGGCGGTCCAGTCGCCCCGTCCGGCGCCCTGGGGCACAGGACGCTCAGTGACCTCCGCAAGAGGCTTGCCAGCGCGCCGGTCGAGCACGAACACCTGCCCGGTTTTGGTCGGCTGGATCAACCCCGGCACTCTGCCCTGCGCGGTAGGCACATCGACCAACACCGGCTGCGCGCCAACGTCGTAATCCCACAAATCGTGATGCACGGTTTGAAACGACCAATGCACATCGCCCGTGGCCGCTTCGAGCGCGACCACCGAGGTGGAGTATTTCTCAGCTTCCGGTGTCCGCTGCGCGCCATAGTAGTCGGGATTGCTATTGCCGGTAGGCACGTAAACCAGCCCCAACTCCTCGTCCACACTGAACAGTGACCACGCGTTGGGAGTGTTGTGAGTGTAGGATTCGCCTGTTGGCGGCTCGCCATGCTGACCGGGCCGACCCAGGTCCCACGCCCAGGCAAACCGACCGGTCATGGCGTCATAGGCCCGCACCACCCCGGATGGATTGGTCAGCTCGCCGTTATCCGGCACGCCGCTGCCAACCACAGCCATGCCGCGCACGATCGCAGGTGGTGAGGTCGGGGTATAAAACCCCTTCTTCACCC